>Ga0222695_1001009_pt1 | contig 12612 bp, 10 predicted proteins | sample AntAcemetage1398_FD_179834 | JGI IMG/M metagenome (GOLD analysis project Ga0222695, IMG submission 179834) | Saline water microbial communities from Ace Lake, Antarctica - #1398 | ecosystem: Environmental > Aquatic > Non-marine Saline and Alkaline > Saline | place: Antarctica: Ace Lake...
ACAAAAACATGCCTTGCCAACCCAGATTAGATGCCCCCGGCCTCCTTCAACACGTCATGGCCCGGGGAATAGAACGAAGAAAGATCTTCTTCGACGACAAGGACCGTGAGTCTTTCCTGGAAAGGTTCGCCGGCATCCTTGAAGAAACCCAAACGCAATGCTACGCCTGGGCCTTGATCCCAAACCATTTTCACCTCCTCTTACGCACAGGCCCTACCCCACTCAGCAAAGTAATGCGCCGTCTCATGACCGGTTATGCCGTCACCTTCAACAAAAAACACAAACGATCAGGCCACCTCTTCCAGAACCGATACAAATCCATTGTGTGCGAGGAAGACGCATACCTCCTGGAACTGGTCCGCTATATTCACCTCAATCCTCTACGCGCCAAGCTGGTTCAAGAGCTCAAAGAATTAGACAAATACCCCTGGACCGGCCACAGCGCCATCTTAGGGCGCCGCAAAAACCCACTGGTTCTCAATAAGTTTAATAAACTCAATGAAGTCAATAAATTTAACCCATTGCATGGGCCTAAAGGAGTATCGACAGGGATTCACGCGGAGCCAAATTCCCCATTGAAGTCCCTGGCTGAAAAGACTATCGAAGATGTCTTGCTGCACTTTGGGAAGACGGCTAAGGTTGCCCGGAGGAGATACCGGGAGTTCGTGAAAAAGGGCATCGCTCAGGGCAGACGACCGGAGTTTCAAGGGGGAGGGCTGGTTAAAAGCGCTGGAGGCAACAAAGCAGGCCTCTTGGGCAGGCCGAATGAAGAGCGGGAAAAAGGGGATGCGAGGATCCTGGGGAGTGGTGATTTTGTTTCGAATATCCTAAAGGACGCCAATGATTCTATGGATGAGAAGGCGCTAAGGCGTGTTTCGTTGGATGATTTGATCTACAGAGTTTGTTCAAGCTTTGAGCTTACCCTTGATGAATTGGTATCGAAGAGGAGAAAGAGAGAGATAAGCCGGGCAAGGGCGGTGTTATGTTATTTGGCGGTGGACGAATTGGATTATAGTGGGGAGGAATTGGCAAGACTATTATCGATAAGCGGGCGTGGTGTCAGCGATTGTAGAGATAGAGGGCAAAAAATGCTTGACAAGCCTGAAATTATAGGCCAATATTTGGCATAACTTCATAATGTAACAACGTCCCCCATTACACACGGGAGGACAAGCCAGGGTCAGAACCACACTCGGGAAATCCGACCGTGTGGGATCGCAGGGAGGCTTGCGGAAACGTGGATTATGGAGGAGGCTAAACGGGCACGGAAAGCGGAAACGCCGAAACGGCCAAGCCGACACCTAAGGTCAAGCGCGCCGTATTTCTATCCCGACCCGCAGATCATCACAAGAGCCAAGGGCAGATTTAACCCTCGCCTCCTATCTGTCAACTGTGTAGGCCTGACACCCATGTCTTTCACAGTGTATTCGGTTCATCCCCACGCCTGTGGGGAACACACAGGCAAAAGAATTATTATTCCAACCTGCATCGGTTCATCCCCACGCCTGTGGGGAACACAAGACGGGTCTGTTTTAAAGCGTGATGTACTGCGGTTCATCCCCACGCCTGTGGGGAACACCTATGATTTTACAAGTAAGAATAAAACGGTTCATCCCCACGCCTGTGGGGAACACTCTATATTCAAATTGGTTTTTCTGTGCCCATTCGGTTCATCCCCACGCCTGTGGGGAACACCTTGGGTTGCAGGTATACCATGGACGCCAGGTCGGTTCATCCCCACGCCTGTGGGGAACACGGTGGCGTTAAATATTATTAATTGGTTGAATCCGGTTCATCCCCACGCCTGTGGGGAACACGTTGAAGCCACAATACGGTTATTGGATGCTACCGGTTCATCCCCACGCCTGTGGGGAACACTGGCTGATCTGATCTTAGATGAAGATATACACCGGTTCATCCCCACGCCTGTGGGGAACACCGCATAGCATGTGTTTTTTGTACGACAAATTACGGTTCATCCCCACGCCTGTGGGGAACACGGTTTTCGTAGGAATGACAGGCACAAACAGGTCGGTTCATCCCCACGCCTGTGGGGAACACGTGAAAATTCCGATTGCTAAAAATAATATGATCGGTTCATCCCCACGCCTGTGGGGAACACATATTATCCGTGTTGACTATTCCGAGTGACATCGGTTCATCCCCACGCCTGTGGGGAACACTTTAAGGGCAGGCCATGAACCGGGTCGAATGGCGGTTCATCCCCACGCCTGTGGGGAACACCGGAAAAACCGGGTGATTCATAAACTCCCCTACGGTTCATCCCCACGCCTGTGGGGAACACGTGTTGCCTCGTCGTTCCCTCCATCGTGGACACGGTTCATCCCCACGCCTGTGGGGAACACTGAATACATAGACGATGGAGGAGCTGGCCTTGCGGTTCATCCCCACGCCTGTGGGGAACACCCTTAAGATGGACGTAAAGAAGTTTTACCCTACGGTTCATCCCCACGCCTGTGGGGAACACAACATAGTGGCTTTTCTTCAGCTCGCATCGACCGGTTCATCCCCACGCCTGTGGGGAACACTCTTCCTCTAACATCCTAATTTAACATTAGATATTGGAAGCGAAAAATTCTACCGAATTATTAAGGGATTTTATCCGCATTTTCAGAAGGGAGAAAAGAACCTATTTCCTCCAATTTATTTTGCTGTTCATCGGTTTCGGGCGGTAAGAAGGAAACCAGATTTATGCCATCCATTTCTTTAGGTATCCTCCGGTTCTTTCCAAGAGTAACAAAGTCAAAACCTGACTCTGTATTGGTGCTCCAGGCCATCACCGCGTTGCCGTCCTCGATCCCTGTTTCAACCTGGTTCCAGATCATCTCCCTTACACGCCTGGAAACTTTCCCCACGTATACACCGGCACGTACTTCAAGCAGCCATATGGCCAGTCGTCCACGCAGGCGTGGTGGTGAGTTCTCAACCACGATGACCAGCATCGCCGATTCCCTCCTTGTTTGGAATTGCAGGGGCCACCGACTCTTTGGCCGGTTTGGGCATAGGCAAGCCCCCTGCGGACAGGACCTCTTCAATAGTTGGAATAATCCGTTTAAGCAATTTGGTCTGGCGGAAGGCGTCCCGGCATGCGAGGCGCACACTCTGCTCCGGATTGTATGGATTTCTGGCTGCAATACGAAAAGCCACAGGCACAACGGTTTCAAATTTGAATATATCCGCAATATCATAAACAAAGGATTGCGGTTTTCCTGTATGGATAAAACCAATGGCAGGTGCATACCCTGCGGCCAGGATAGCGGCTTCAGAAATGCCATACAGGCAGGCTGTGGCGGAACTTAAACAACGGTTCGGGACATCCCCGCTTCCCCAGTTTGTATGATCGTAATTGCGGCGTTTCCAATTCACCTTATATTGTCTGGCAAATAGTTCATACATCTTGCGTACACGCACTCCTTCTATGCCTCTTAGCTGTTCCACACTGCGACGGGCCGGGGGTTCTTCTTTGAAACGGAGTGCATACATTTTGCGCACTACATTCAACCTTGCCGTATCGTCCAGGGCCAGTTTGGCCTGGTAAAGGAGACGGTCAGATCTGGCCCCACCCGGCTGACCGGCTGCATACAGGCGTACCCCAGCCTCACCAATCCAGACGAGAAGGCATCCGACGCGCGAAGCCAACACAACAGCGGCGTGAGAAACCCTCGTACCAGGTTCAAGCATAAGACAAGCGACTCCGCCCACCGGGATATGGGTTCGGACACCGTTCTTGTCCACAAGCACGAAGGCCCCGTCCAGCACATCCAAATTCCCTTTTTCTAAAAAGAGAGTAGATAAACGGTCTTTTATCGGTATGGGTTTGAGTGGCGGCAACATAACCATGGTCCTTTTTTATTGGGTTAAACATCTTTGTTTTTTTGCTAATTTCGCTCCTGCTGCTTTTTGTGTGCTTCATTCACTAACTTGATCGACTCTGACCAGGATTCAGAACAGAACCGTTTAAACCTGTCCAGATTATCAAGCTCGGGTAACAATTCACTCCCGACTGTGACGGTTCCCACTGCGAGATGATATTCCGACAGTGCCGCTATATATTCCTGACGATGCTCTTTTGGAATAATGATGGGGGGAAAACCGGCCCTGATTACGGGGACATTGGCAATGAGACGGGCCATGCGGCCATTTCCGTCCCAAAAGGGATGTATCCTGACAAAAGAAACATGAAACCATACGTAGGCAGTAAGCGCTTCTTCCCTGTTTAGCGGTTTTTCTTTACAGGTATTTTGAAACAAACCAAGCCAGCCTTGCATAAGTTCCGGCACATATTTTGGCGGAGCATATTCAAATATGATCTGATCATTGCCGGAAACAATAACCGTGGAATTCGGTTCCACCTTCCAGGCGCCAACAGGCTTATAGACATCCATGATTCGTTCGGTCTGCACGGCCTTGTGCAGATCAAACAGGTCCTTTTCAGTTAACCGGGATTCTTTTCTAATAAAATCATAAACAAGATCAATCGCCTTAGCATGGCCAACGACCTCTTCATGATCTTTCAGCGGCTTGCCTGAAATCGTAAGACCTTCCTCAAGGACGAACGCAGTTTCCCCGAGGGTCAGGGTATTGCCTTCAATCGCCGTAGATGTGTGTGTCCAGAGGTTGCGAAGCTGTACCAACAGTGCATCACGAATATCATTATCCAGGTCTTGCAGGAAATCGAACATAGTCAAAGCTCCATTTGCATAATCATTTCCTCTTTACCATCATCATCCCACAACCGAATGCTTTGGCAGAGCCGATACCTTTAAACAACGCCTTTTTAAACTGGTCTGCATCAACAATTTTAAGATTGCCTTCAAAATCCAGTGTCCTGAGCGTAAAGGCTTGTTTTTCAGGGGGTTTGACATAATATTCACCATCATTATCGATTCTGACCTCAAATTGTTTCACTGAAAATCCGTGCTGTTCACCTTTCCTGATAAGCCATTTCATACCAACATCATAAATTAGCTCGTCAAGAGAAAACTGTTTGCTATAGTTTTGATTATTTTTCTTGAACTGATGCTTGGCATCCATAATAAGACCGTACTCTTTAGCTTTTCCGTCTTCTTTTCTTTTGATGATGGGATTTGCTCTCACCTTAAAATAAAGGCCTTCACCTGTTTCAAGCTGAGGTTGATATCTTGGTGAAACCGCAATCTTTATATCTTTCCGAGATGAAATCTGATTCGGCGCAAGTAGATAAATATGTTTGATATTCTGATAAGCATCATATTCAACCCGATATAAAAAATCCCTTTTCTGGTTTTCATTCCGACTGACCAGCTCCCATATTTTTTTATGCAACAAATAAACATCTTGATATATTTTTCGGTCTCTTCTTAAGGCTTCGCTGTCGATAGCAATTTTGTGTAAATACATGGCCGTTCCTCATTCGCTGAAATAGTATTCATCCCTTTCGGTAAACTGCCAGGTGGTACGGTTGACAGGCTGGTCCCGCCGCGTAAGTTTCATTTGGCTATTTTCAATATCTTCTTGTGTGTAATATTGATTGCTCGTTGCCTGCTTGAGCATGATTTGCAATTCGCCGGGAAATCCGAACTTTGCCTGCTGGAAAGCAATTCTGCAATTCTTTGCTGGTATTACCTGTGGTTCTAACGGCAACCCTAAGGGACATGATTTTCTTCCTAAGTACAAAACAAATCTGGGTTCTTTCAGAAAAGCAACAATATCTTGCAGCTCAGAAATTTCAAGGGTTTGCCAATTAATCTTATCTTTTTCATTTTCGCGTAGCGCAATCGAGTAAACTGAATCACAATAATAAGTCCTTCTGGATTGGATTGCGCCAGCCTCGGCATTGCTTTGAGATTGAATCACACGCCATTTAATCGCTTCAATTTCATCAAGACGCGTCCAGCACTTCTTAGCCCGGTCATACTTAATCGCTTGTTCGCTGGGCGTCTGCACAGTATGATAATCCTCAATTGGACTGCCCATCGCATCTATTCTGACTGACAGCATCAGCTTGGCCAGCTCAGATTGTTTGTCATGTACATCCCGTTCAACACCCAGGGCAGCAGCGAGCAAACCAATGACCGCCGATTTCGTCGGATAGCGGTAACTGGGACGAATATCGCCCACCGCAATGTCTCCCCAGGAAGATAGCGCTCCATGCAATCTGAATATTAAATAATCTTTCATTTCGAGCCACCGATAGAATTGAGAATTCCTTCTAATGTATCTTCATTAAACAGATTCATTTCCTTCTCTTCAGCTGGCTTAGTATAAGCCGAATTGAATTTATCTTTAATGGAACTCAACTGTTTAATCGCCTTTTCTGGATCATCTGCCGGCATCGCCTTAAGGAATGCCAGTGACAGGTTTCTGGGCTGTGCATTGCCTTTTTCCGCCAAAATATAAAAAGCTTGGGCGCGGTTGGCATAGCTATTTTGTTTTCCTGTAGGCGCGACCATTGCAGCTGTTTTGGTTAAGGCATTAAGAGCCTTTGCTGCTTCAACCTTTTTTCCGTTCAAATTCTTTAGCAATAACTCTTTGTCAACACAGAGATACAAATAGTAAATCGCCGAAACAAATTCCTGCTCGCCCATGTGGGCTGAACCGTGTTTATTTAAATCATCAACAGCGGTAAAAAAATCATCCTCGATTTCAACTTCGTTAATAGAAATGGCATGGGCAACTTGCACTGCCGCTTCCACGTTGGCATCCGGGCGCTTGGCGATCATTCTGCCAAACATAGCAAGATCTATGTCCCCCGGGCTCTCATCAAGCAAATTTTCCAACTCCTCTTTAGTCGGTTCTTTATCGAGATAAGTAACAAGTGATTTGATTTTCTCGATTTCCGTATCTGAAAAGTGTATCGGCTGCTCAGTGACAATTTCTTTGCCAACAAATTTCTCGTCGATCGGAGCTTCAGCTTTCTGTTTCACTTTTGCCGTTTTAGCAAAGACATTTAATATTGCCTTTGCATATTTTTCGGCATTTTTTTCGCCATGCTTTTCCAGCAATTTATTATACAAGTCATGCTCTTTGGATAAAAACAGCTCCCTGGTCCTTGTGCCAATACCTAACCCTTCCGTTTTCCATATCTCCGAAGTGCGCCAGGCTCTTTTCAGGCTTTGCGATGAAATCCGTGAGCGCTGTGTGCCGCCCATTATCGCTGTTTTAGGTTGCCCAAGTTCATCTCGATTTGGGTTAGATGGCGGGTAAGAAACAAGTAAGTGCAATTGAATAAAACGATTGTCATTCATGGTATCCTCCTTTATTTAGTTTTCAGATTGGCTTTTTCATAATATTTATAAGCCAGATTCGTTTTTGCTTTATCGCCCCAAAAATAGGCAATACTTAATAAATCCAGCAGATTGACCTTTTTGTCCAACATGCGAACAACCTGAATGAGAAAATGGTATAGATTTCCTCGGTCTTTGATTTTTAACAGATGGCGGAAACGCAATTCGCTGAGTTTTGGTTTATCACCTCTACTAATCTGATAACCAAAAAAATCATTTTTTTGATTATCACCTTGGTCAACCTTTTTGACTAAGTCGTTATCTTCAATGTGCGCAGCCAAACCGATGATAATGGCCATCTGTTCTCTGGACGGTATTTGTATTTCCTGAGCGAAGGATTTTATTAATTGCCAGTAGCAACGCAGATAAGCTGAAGCTATTTGAACTTCCTTAAGATTTTTGCAGCGCCTCAACTCGGCCCTGTCACCTTTATTCTGTTTCAGATTGTCCCACCACTCTAATATAAAATCACTGGCAGGATGATCTTCTTCGAAAAGTTGTAGCTCTTTTAACTCATTCATCATTTATCCTCCTATGACAGGGCAAGTATATCCTGTTTCAACGATTTGTTGTTTAGGTTATTCATCAACCTGTTATGAGCGTTTGCAATGCGTCTTGGGTTAGTTTGCATACTGGCCCTAAACGCCCACCGATCAAACAGTGTCTCGGCTTCTTGCTTGATATGCCGATACCAGTCTTGGCGCAACTCAGCTTTTTTCTCATCTGTCAGCTTACCGGCATGATCATAAAGTGTTTTCACTAGTTCATAAAATTTACTTTCGGTATTGTTCCAGAAGCATTTTGCGATTTCGGAGGCTTTGTCATTGTTGAAAGATTTTTTTTGAACTTTATTTTTGTCTTTATTTTCATCGAACCATGCATTTTTAATTGCATAGACTAAATAACCGGTCCGGTTGTTGGCAATTATATTAGCGGCTTGAATATACCTATCAATCTCAGCTTCAAAAAATTCCCGGTGCTCTTTCTCTTCCAGTAAATAAAAGGGGGTTTTTGACTCGTACCACCCTTTAGGGGAATTGCTGTCCATTGCATAACCAAACGACCAAATAATAAGTTGTTCCTTCGAACGCTTTTCTTTTAAATGCCTATTGACCACTTTTGCTGGTGTTCGTTCTTTTGTCTGTGTCAAAAAGTCTTGCCAATAGGTGTAAGGCAGGCCATTTTTCGTCATCTTCAAGGCAAGCATTTTATCCTTATATTTTAAATTGTCTTTGTTATAATTTTCTCTATGGTATTTAATGGACGGTGAAAAAGGATGCGCATTTTGCCATTCTTCTTTAGGATATTTGTATCCTTTTCCAGTTTTATAGAAGTTAGTTACTAATTCATCCACGTTATGGCACAAACTGCATTGTCCGTTAATAGTGCCTTTCGTATTCAAAAAATATCTCCTCATCCATGCCCAGTGGGCATGAAGACTGCCACTTTCAGGGTAAACAATTTTGTTATCACCCAAACTATCTATTTCTTTTTTGATCCTATTTGATTCTATTTCTAATTGTTTTATTCTTTCATCTATCTCATTTTTAAGTGTATGTCTTTTGTTCTCTTTCTTTTTTGTCTTCAAATCATTTATTTTGAGCTTTGTTCTTTCCAATCTATCCACATAGGGTCTGTCTGGTAAGTCTTTAATCCAATAAAAGTTCCTTTCTGGGTCTATGATAGATTCAATATTATCTTCTACAATGTTCAGCCATAGATTTTTCCATAGAGATTTATCTGATTGCTGTTCATCTAATTGGACAAGACATGAAACAAAACCATTGCCTCTCATGGATTGAAAATAACCCCGTCCTCCATCTTCTGCAAAAATATTAGCAGTCAACAATGCCGCTGCAGCGCAAGAATAACAAAGCCCATCTATATTGTTTTGTTTTACAAAGAAGTCTTGATTTTTGCCTTTACCGCTTTCACCAGGAGCGCCGAATATCATTTCTTCAATAGGGCGTATCTCACCAGTGTTTATTGCTAATGCATCCTGCAGAAACCGATAACCATCACCATCTAGATAGAAAGCATCTTTAATTCCTTCAAATTTGTTCTTTAATTCGTCTTCAGAAGGCGGCTGACTAAATAGTTTGCGCCAGGCTCTGGGATTTTCTGGTGCAGAAACTGTTTGCAACAGACCGATTAAAAACTGCATCAAAGCCGCAGTAAAATCGGCCCTCGGCGCATCAAGAGCGACAATATCGTTCTGTACAACTTCATATGCTTTAATCGGTTTATTCTCACCATGTCTGGTTCTTACAGGTATCCACGGATTGAACAACAAGTTGAATTGTTTCATATCAGTTCATCCTTTTCTAGTTGACCATCATTTCTTACAGCTTCGAACTCATAGCCATAAATCAAGCCTTGTTCCGAACTATAATAAACTCTACCGGCATGACCCCTATCATCAATGACTTCTGCCGCCCATAATGCTTTTTCAGCATCCCATACCATTGGAAGCAAGTTAATCCATTTGCCCTGACTCGGCATACGCTGTTTAATCTTGTCAACTGCAGGTTGCTGTTCATTAAATAAAGGTATTTCAACTATATTCTTCTTTAGAACTCTTATTTCGTTTTTTTGCCATCTTTGTTTTTCCCCGGGAGTAAACGGAACCAATTCCCCGTTTTCCCATTTTGCCAAGGTTAGGATAAGTGTTTCCTCGCCCAATCGGGTTGGCATTTTCAAATCTTCTTCCCAGTTTTGCCCATCCATTGTGTATCCGATTTCATAATCAATCGTGTTAAATTCACCTATAGTGCGCTGGCTACTTTGATTGCCGTATGCGTTTATATCCGATTTTTCAAGCCCTTTAGGAATTTCAGAGCCCTTGCCATACACGTTTTCGATCAAATCTCTAATATTTTCCGGCAGCGTATGTTTCGGGAGCTGGTTTAGCTGTTTTAAACCCAACCATAGCCTACCATGATTTTCATAGACCTTTTTTGCATTGGGGAAAAAGGCTGAAAACCAGTTAGTCTGAGGACTGTCGGTATATTCAGGCGTATGAATATATAGAGTTGCCGCGCCTCGTTCATCATCACCATCTGTTTTGAAATTCCCCATTTTGTCCCGAATATGGCGGTGCATTCGCCCCGCCCGTTGTAGCATCAAATCAATGGGTGCTAAATCGGTAATTATAACATCAAAATCAAGGTCAAGGGACTGTTCAACTACCTGGGTGGCGATTACCAGTCGGCCCTTTCTTTGCTCAAAACCACCCTCTTTGCCGAAAGCATTTAATATCCGGCCCTGAACATCCAAACGATCAGCGATAGTAAAACGTGCATGGAACAGTTCTACCTTTAAACCATTGCCCTTAAGGTGTTTAAAAGTTTGTCTCGCATCTTTGACTGAATTTCTTATCCAGCAGACGCACAGGCCCATCTCGAGGTTCTGCATGATAAGCTGATCAATCTCTTGATCAGAATGTATGAATTTTATCCGAACATCTTTTTTGTTATTTCCCTGTTTACGGGCAAATGCCAACTCTTTCTTGTAACCATCTGCAATATGAGTCAAAAGTGGATATGAATCTTCTTTCTCTAATTCAAGAGTTTCTGAGCCTATGCCCTTAAGAAAAGCATCAGTTAGTTTTTGTCGTGTCGAAAATGGAAGTGTCGCCGACATAACAATGGCGCTTCCACCTAAAGCGGCATGAACTTGAAGGAGAACTTCCAATTCTTTTCCCATGTATGCATCGTAGGCATGAGCTTCATCTATAACCAGGACCTTGCCGGCCAAGCCGATTAAACGTAAAGATTGATATTTAACTTTTAGCACAGATAGAAAAGCCTGATCAATTGTACCAACACCGACATGGGCCAACAGTGATTTTTTACGGTTATCGGCTAACCATTCCTGGCAACGGGACTGGGCATCATCGCCATAAATTTGCTCTGATACGGCATATTCCGGACTAATAATTGTATCAGTAAACTTTTCGCTAAGTTTGGCTGAACTATGGGACAAAATCAAAGAAGGTTTTTCATCGGTAAGGTAAAGATTATTATAAGTTTTTTGGACTCTGGGATAAATGCCATCGGCGGTAGCCATGGTTGGCAAGGCCAGATAGAAACCATTTGTCAATCCTTTACTCATCAAGCGATTCAATAGAATTAGGCTCGCCTCTGTTTTTCCCGCCCCTGTTTCATCTTCAATAATAAAGAGCTGAGGTTTGTCAAGCAATGGAATATCGTGAATCAAGGTCTGCAAAGGGGTTAATTGTGCATTTTCGGGCAAATCGAGCAACTCGGCTAATGGATCAAGCTGACGATTGGATTTGCAAGGAAAAATACCCGCATCTCTGATTGCCTCTTCAGCTTTTTTTAATGCCGTATTATGCCAGTACTGTTGTAATGTTTGTTCCTGTGACTGGTATTTGAATTTTTTTCCAGACCCTATCCAATCACAGAGGACGTAAAACCCTGTGAATGCCCATGAAGCTTTGGGGAGCTGTTTATACAATCGCTCATAATCCTTATCTAAATCTATCCTGAAAACTTCTTCTAAAGAGAACAAGTTGGTCATATCTTCAACAAATTCAAAAACGGCTTGCTGATCGGCGTCATCAAAATAATCAGCTAATAATTTATTGCTTTGATTAACGGGCAAACCGTGATGCCCGTTAGATGCCTCCATAAACCATTTAAGCAGATCCCACCAGTCATTTTCGTCACTATCTTGCTCATGTTTCTGGACTATTTGTTCTATAAATTGCTTAAAAACGCATTTCTTCCATAATAAAAAACCGATGGAATCATGACCAAAATTTTTTCGTGAATAGGGTTGTTTTTGACTTTTTGTTTTGCCTTGTAGTTTTTTAAACAAATTAGGCACAACATATTGAAAGCTTTCGGAAAATTTTCCCAGATCATGCAATGCCAAAAAAAATAACAAAATAGTTTTCAGAGTTGTTTCTTCAATGCCGCTTAATCCGGATAGCTGTTTTAAAAGAAAGGGATTTTTTCCTAATAATATTTTACCCACTGCTGCAACATCAAGGCAATGATATACTAACAAATGGTAGTCTGGAATTTCCTTGCCGGATGCCTTCTCAGCCTTTCCCCAGTAACGATATATTAAATTGTTGTCTGATAGTTTCATGATATTTGAAGTTGGAAGTGAGCCTCTGGAACGTCTATAAAATTAGAAAATTCAGCCTCTAAAAAAGGGCTATTGGCTTGGGACCGGAAGAACAAAAAAACCCCGCTCTCAATCTGTTCGGAGTAACGGGGTTTTTAGGGTAACCATAGACCATTTCAAATCCTCTTTCCTTATCGGGTGGAGAGAAGAAACTTGGTTCGGGAATACT
>Ga0222695_1001014_pt1 | contig 12561 bp, 7 predicted proteins | sample AntAcemetage1398_FD_179834 | JGI IMG/M metagenome (GOLD analysis project Ga0222695, IMG submission 179834) | Saline water microbial communities from Ace Lake, Antarctica - #1398 | ecosystem: Environmental > Aquatic > Non-marine Saline and Alkaline > Saline | place: Antarctica: Ace Lake...
ATACTTTTACTCTCAGGTGGTAAAACCTTTTTCAAAATTCCTCGTTTTACTGAATTCGAATATGACATGCCCTTCTCCCACATTTGAGGCGACATCTATATTAGCACATACTGCCACCATCAAAAAACATAATTATAACGAACAATACAGATGAACCACAAAAAACGATCATTTTCGGAGGAAAACCTGAAGAAATGTTCAAACCAATTGTCTGGCAACTTATTGAACTTGAACCATTAAAATCCGTTACTGTTACGCTCAACAGCATCTGGCAGTTCAAAGCAACACACACAGACTCTGTAACCAGTGAAATAACTGAAGAAACTTCACCTGGAATTGTACCGGGAGAGGTTTATAGACTGGTTGATAGTTCGGGAACTGCGGCTTGGGAAAAAAATCCAACGGTTTCTCTTGATGATGGAATGATTGCTTTAAACCAGGTTTCTAATCCTTTTTGGATCGATATTTATCTGGATAGTAAAAAGTTTATTAAAAGTTACTTTGAAACAGACTATTTAGATCAGATGAACTTTCATGAGAAAGGATTACTTAATTTTGCCATTATTGATAATTCATCAACTCTTTCCGAAAAAGATACAATCCCTGATTCGATTAGTAATTCATGTACAGAATTCAGCACATCAGCTTCTGATACGATTCAGATAACTCTCGAAAAAGATTCGTTGGGAACAGTTGAAACATCAGTTGAGTATGGCAATTAGATCCCATTAAATTCACTATCATCTCTTTTATAGCTACAATGAATTGGTTTTGTTTTAACCATGGAGGGGTTTCATGCGCGTAATTTATCTTTTATCTATTGCATTATTTCTTTTTTCTGTTGGATGTGAGCATCCTCAAAACGTATCAATAGCTCAAATGAAAGCTTGCAAAGACGCTTCAGACTGTATTCCTGTTGAATGCTCATGTAAATGTAGCAGTTCTAATGGTTTTTCTTATGATGATGTTGTTAATAAAAAATATGAAAACCCGTGGTATTCTCAACATAAATGTTCTCGTCCACAGATGTGTCCTGAAGTTGAATGTCCTTCAGTTAAAGTAATTTGTAAGGAAAATAGATGTGGAGTTAAATAAAGAAGAAAAAGCCACAGGTTCAAAACCTTCGACCAAAGCTGTAAGAGAGTTTTTAAGAATTCAAATTACAGGAGGCTGCCCTGTTTCTTCAAGTACTGAAAGCCACAATTGACCATTTATATCTATTTTTTTTCGCTTAGATGTAGCGAGTTTCATTGGGATATGGATGAACTGACCATTGAGATATCCCACCACCATTCCGGTTCTTCCACTAACTCCTGCGTGAACAGCCATCTGGGCAAGTTGAGAACAGAAAATAGAATCATTGGGAGTCGGTGAACATGATCTGATGATATAACTCGGGTCTATATATTTTATTCCGTGAATGATGTTTTTTGCGTTTAAATAGCTTCTGATCTTTTCCTTGATAAAAACTCCTATATCTCCAAGTTTCACATTACCTGAGGCATCATGACGAACATTTTCCTTATCCTTGACATACTTCTGTCCAGCTCCTTCAGCAATAACTATTACGCAGAATTTCTTTCTTCTCAGTCTTTTTTCAACAAGGTCAAGCAGTCCGCCCTCTCCTGTCATCCTAAATTCCATCTCAGGAATAAGACAAAAATCTATCTGATTACTTGCAAGAGTTGCATTGGCAGCGATAAAGCCTGATTCACGACCCATAAGTTTTACAATTCCCACACCGTTATGAATTGATGTTGCTTCAGTATAGGCTGAATCAATTGAATCACAAGCTTCAGAGAATGCAGTCTCAGTTCCGAAAGAACGCTCTATATAGTTGATATCATTATCAATTGTCTTGGGTATCCCAACAACGGAAATCTTGAGATTCCTCTTTTCGATCTCTTCCATAATTGCCATAGCACCACGCTGAGTTCCGTCTCCGCCGATCACATAAAGGATGTTCACGCCAAGCTCAACAAGTCTACTAACCATAATTTCAGGATCCTGCGGTCCTCTTGATGTTCCAAGAATAGTTCCACCGTCAAGCTGCTTATTCTCGACCATCGAAGGAGTCAGATGAAGAACTTCAAAACCTTTCTCTTTGACCAGTCCGGCATAACCGTATTTAATTCCCAGAGTTCTCTGGTTGTTATAGCGGTAATGATTCATCACGACAATTCCACGGATCACTGCGTTAAGTCCCGGACAGATACCTCCGCAGGTAACAATCGCTGAAACAGTTTCACCAGGATCAAAGAACAGCTTTTCTCTTGGGCCGGCCTTTTCAAAAGCCGGAACTTCTTTATCGGAATCCATGATGGATCTCACAACGCCTTTGTCAATAAAGGCGAGAACTCCTTCCTTTTCAGGTACCATCTGATTCTTTGCAAGCGGGCTTAGGAAGTTCTGTTTCCCCAGTTTTCTTATTTCAAGATCGTAGTTGAACAAATCCTTCTGGTGTTCACTCAATCCGTGTCTTTCCATTTTCTCCTCCTACCGCTCAAAAAGTTCAAGTCTCTGCACACTCTTCACAAAAAGTGTGGCCGGCAGATCATCGTAGTTTGCTATCTGTCTGTCAAAAAAGAACTCGTCAAGAATAAAACTCTTTTTATCTTCCGAGATCTTTCCGGGAAAACCCATCATGATAAGATCAGCTTGTGACGAGTATTTTTTCAGCACATCACCAAACGGAAGGTCCTCTTTTTCTATTATGACAATCTCTCCATTAAGTCTTGCTTTTTCAAGCAGTTCCTTCATTTCCTGTCTGTCATTTTCGTAAGTTTCGTGACCTTCTACCATTCGGATTATTCTTATTCTCGGACAGTTTACAATATAGGCCAGAAGAACCATCAGATTTCCATTCATTTCTCCGCGCCACCAGATGTCTATGCGTTCAAGTTTTTCCAGTTTTTCCGAATTTTTCAACAGCAGCACATTTTTTCTTCGTTTAAGCATCATCCTGATCACGGAAATGGTATTCAGTTTCTTCATGTACTCGATCAGAACAGTGTTCGTCTCTATTCCTCCGGGATGGCTTGTGGTCAAAAGCGCCTTAACTGTGTCATCAAGTTCTTCATATTCTATTCTTTCCGTCGGAATTCCGTAATCGTTAAACATCTCCTTTCTTCCAAGAGCATTTAAATGAACAAGTCCCTTGTGCTGTTCAATAAAGGAGGCAAAAAAGGCCATCTTTTCATGGGCAGAATCTTCATTCGGACCACTCACAGCCGCAACAACAGGTCTCCAGTTCTTACTTCCCTGAACGAGTTTTTTTAATGATCTAAGCCACTTAGTCGAAAGAGTAAAGATTATTCCCCACCAGACACCTTCAATTCTGTTATGCGCCTTATATTTGAGGATCATTCTGAAAATAAAGTATTGCGAGGCAATTATTCCAAGTCCGATAATGGGATCAAAGAGCATAATTGCAACAACACAGATCAGAAATCCATAGAGAGAAACACTCCAGTGATTCTTTGATGTCGGACGAAATCCAGGATTGCCGCTTATTCTTTCAAGAAAAGCACTGCCATTTACCCATCCGTAAACCACAATGAACAAAATACCAACGATCATTGACGCAGTAGAAATACTCCCTGCCCAGATGACTGCAAGTCCAATAATTCCTGAAAGAATTGTAGCAAATCTCGGTTCGTTGCCACCTTTTAAAAAGTCCTTCCCGAAAAACTTAAGCTTATTTGGCAGAACGTCGTTTATTGCTAGTGACTGTAAGGTTCTGGGAGATGTCATAAAGACAGAAAGTGCGGAAGAGCCTGTTGCAAAGAGAATTCCTATAACAAGAATTACGCCCAGAATATTTGACGGAAAAAGGTCAGCATAGTTGATTATATCGGTAAGAAGAACTCCTACAGGAACATCACCCGCGTAACTTTCAATGAGTACTTTTTTATCCATTAAAGAAAAAACTACCGCAGCTACCAGATAAAGAACAAAGGTAACTCCAATAGCTGAAAAAGTGCCTTTTACAAGACTCTTCCTGGGCTCTTTAAGGTCTCCACTCATTCCTATTCCCGCATCAATTCCACATACAGCAGGAAAAAACTGGGCAAATGTCATAAAGAAAAGTCCCATCGTAAGTCCCCTGTTCCCTGTCAGATTGAGATTATCTGAAAAAACTGCAACACCTTCATATGTTACATTAAAAAACGGGGAGATTATGACCGTGATTATACTTGCACCAAGCACAAATAGAATAAATGTCTGTATTTTAAGCGTAAAATCCGCACCGACCATAACGATAAGAAAAAATACAAAGAAAAAAACTGTGGCAATCACCTGTTTCTGCAAAAGTATTGAAGCTGCATCAGTTGCGGCAAAAAATTCAAAGGAATCAAGCATCGGAGCAACAATAGCACGCAGAGGCTCAGCAAAACCTATCGAATAGAAGCCAATACTAGCCGCCTGAGCAAAATAAAGCTGCACACCTATACTCCCGCCCAGAGCCTTACCTAAACTCCGTCTGGAAAGAGCGTACATTCCTCCCGGACCGATATCATTTAGATTTGTTGCGCAATCTGCAATTGAAAATGATGTGGCAAAAGTAACCGAGTGTGCAAGAACAATTACCCCGAGCATCGCCCACAAACCGACATCAGCAATGAGAACCGGCATAAGCAAAAAGAGAACAGTTCCCAGTATTGCCTCGGTCGAGGGAACAAAAACGCCCTTGAATGTTCCGAATTTAACGCTCAAATTTTATCTCCTATCAAAAACAGTGCTTATTTCACCATTTTTTATAAAAATAGTCAATATGTAGTATATTTAAAAAAAACCGAAGCATTAACCACTTGTGTTTATTGATAAAATTGATTCGGAATATACTTTGCTTAAATATCTGTGTGTGTGTGTGATAATTCTATTCGCGGGGATTAAAATGAAAATTATTAGTTTATGTGTTTTTCTCTGGTTAATTTTGTTTATTGGTTGCTGTGGAGGAGACAAAAAGACTGTTAGCGGGAATAATGAAAAAGATGACAGTGTTTCTGCGCTTTCTGATTCAGACGTTCAGAGTGAAACAAAAGACGAAAATAATATAAGTGAGGATAACGATCAGGAAATTCCGGATGAATCAGACCCAGATTTCACAACAATTCCTGACGACAATCAGGAGCCTGACAACAGCGTGGAAACCCCTGATGACAATGAGGAAAGCCCTATAGATCCAAATACTGTCCCTGAACACTGTAAACCTCTCCAGCAGGGAATGAATAACAACTTTCTGGTTAACGGAGTTGCAAGAAGTTTTTATCTCGACATCCCTAAAACTATCAACTCGGGAACAAACTGGCCTGTAATTTTCGCGTGGCATGGACTGGGCGATAGTGCTGAGAATTTTCGCGGACTTATTAGCTATTACGTTGATGGAAGTTATCCATATATCGCTGTAACTCCCGTCAGTCGTGCAATGATGGTTCCAAATGGGGTTGAATGGAATAATCTTAAAACTGATGAATTTAACGATGAAGTTGCACTTTTTGATCAGGTTCTCTTCTGTCTTGAAGCAAAGTACGGAACAGATGAGGATCGCATTCATACTTCAGGTTTTTCGGCAGGATCAATAATGAGTGACCTTCTTGGAACTATCCGCGGTGACAGAATCGCCTCTATTTTCACATATTCCGGCGCATATTTTGCAAATGAAGCTAATGTTAACGACCTGAGTTTTCTTGCAAAACCTTTCGTTTCATGGCCTGACCCTGTTCAGTCAAGCTATACTCAGGTTCTCGTGCATGGAAGCGAAGCAGAGGATCTATACGGCTTTGGAACAATTGAGATAAACTTTTACAAAACTGCGAACAACGATCAGCCATGGCTTAACGGCAACGGCCACGATACAGTTATCTGCAACCACAACCAGGGACACACAAATGCAGGGCCAAATGCTCTTGCAATGATAGATTTCTTTAAAAATCATCCGAGAAATACAGTTTCACCATGGAGAGACGGACTTCCTGCAGCTTTTGACGAATGTTTCTTTAATATGGGAAATTAGTTAGAATTTATTTCAATTTGCATATCTGATTAAGTTCGGTATATTTACTAGTAACAAAATTTATATTGACTAAAACTGGAGTTGTGTATGAAAAAAATTAAGACCATGATATTATTAACACTCTTCTTCTCAGGATGCAATTCAAATACAGATCAGTTTTTCACAACGGATTCAGACACGGGTAAAAGCATTTCAGATACTTTTTCTGACTCTACATCTGGCTCAGATTCAGAGGCCATTGTTGATTTTGAGACTGTTACTGACTCTGATAATTATCCTGATATAGAGCCTGTTTCTGATTCAGAAACTACTCCGGATTCAGAGCTAAATGTCGATGAGAACAACCTTGTTGATGAGGATGCCATTCCTGATGAGGATATAGTTATTGAACCTGAATGCTACATTGACGCAGACTGTCTGAATTCCTCTCGTGGCTGTATTGCAGGTATTTGCAGAGACAAATGCATTATTTTTATAAACCCCTGCGAATGGAAGCCATCCGGTGATATCTGTAGCGGTGGTTACTGTCTGGAATGCACTAAAGATAATGATTGTCCCGGAATACGATACTTTTGTGACCAGCAAACTTTCACTTGCCAGGATAAACCTTTTAACCCAAACATTACTAAATTGGGAATGTTCTACCATACATGGCATTGTCCTGCATCACACGACGTCCCTGTTCATGACATTTCTGAGGTGCTCGAACATAACCAGAACTGGGGAAACTATCAGGTGTTTCATTACTGGGATAAGCCTGCTGAAGGATATTACTGTCTAAGCGAAAACGACGTTTTGCTGAAAAAACATGCTGAACAGATAAGAGATCTCGGAATCGATTTTGTTTTTGTAGATGTGACTAATCACGCCTATGTTGATGGACGAAGCGACAGAGCTATTGAAATGATCATTGCACCGTTTGATCGTATGATAGATATCTGGAGTAAAGTAGAAGGTGCACCTCGCATTGTGCCGTGGGTACCTTTACGGGAATCTGACACAAATCCTGATGTGAACATGGTTGATGCTCTGCTCCAGAGACTTGGGGCCTATCCCGGGTTGCAATTTGAATATCAGGGTAAACCTCTGATTCTTGTTACCGATAATGACTGGCTGCCTGTCAACGAAACTAAATTTCAGCAACTTCAGGCAAATTATACACTGCGTAAAATGTGGGGTGCATACACTGAATCCGGGTCAAACTGGAGTTTTATGCAGCGTTGCGAAGAATCACCAATGAACAATATTCCATGTTTTCAACGCAGTGCTGAACTATCTGGAAATATTGAGCAGGTCACAATTGCAATGGCATATCAGGCAACTTACATGACCAATACTGCAACTGCAACTCCAAAACACCATGGGAAAACCTTCCGGAAGCAGTTTGAAACTCTTCTTAACAATCCTGAAGTTCCTATTGCCACTATCACTGGTTGGAATGAGTGGATCGCCCAAAGACAGGAGTGCGACACTGTTCCAATGTGCGACTGTGCAACCTTCCCTGATGGCTGTTTTCTGGATGCCTGGGATATCGAGTACAATCGTGATATTGAACCAGGTGTTAACGAGATGGGCGACTACTACTATCGATTGGTCAAATCATGCATAGAGTTATTTCGTCGTGGAGATCGTTGTGATGATGCCAACAGCGAAGAGCTCTGCTGCGCTGATTGGAACGGATAAATGAATATAAAAAATATTAATTAGATCGTAGACTTTTACTTTCTTTTTTTCCGCTGTGAACAGTTTCCCACTATAAATCCTGAGGATTCTGAACTGGTGAAGGGTTTTCATTCCATGCGGTTCCGTCACCCAACTGACCGTAACCATTATATCCCCAGCAGTATAATTCTCCACCCGTTGTTCCACAGGTGTGATATACTCCTGATGAAATACCACTCCAGTCTGTACGGGTTCCGACTCGGGTGGGAACGGATTTATTCACTAAAGTTTCGTCTCCCATCTGACCAAAGTCATTACGACCCCAGCAGTACTGTTCGCCATCCGCTATTCCACATGTATGATAATATCCTCCTGAAATGTTTTCCCAATCCGTACGGGCACCTATTCGAGTGGGAGCGGACTTATTCACTAAAGTTCCGTCTCCCAGCTGTCCGTATTCATTATATCCCCAACAATACAATTCACCGTTTGCTATTCCACATGTGTGATATATTCCTGTTGAAATATCACTCCAATCTGTACGGGTGCCAATTTGGGTAAATGAGGTTTTGTCAACTGTTGTTCCATCACCCAATTGACCACTACCATTATGACCCCAGCAATACAGTTCTCCGTTTATCATCCCGCAGGTGTGATATCCTCCTATTGAAATATCACTCCAGTCTGTGCCGGTACCAGCTCGGGTGGGAACGGCCTTGTCCACTATAGTTCCATCACCAAGCTGTCCGTCAGCATTATATCCCCAGCAGTACAGCTCTCCAGTTGCTATTCCACAGACATTATACTGACCAGATGAAATATTGTCCCAGTCTGTACGAGTGCCAATTCGGGTGGGAACAGATTTGGTTACTAAAGTTCCATCTCCCAGTTGACCGTATGCGTTAGACCCCCAGCAGTATAGTTCTCCGTTTGCTATTCCACATGTATGATAGTATCCTTCTGAAATGTTTTTCCAGTCCGTACGAGTACCGATTCTGGTGGGAACAGACTTGTTTGCTGTCGTTCCATCCCCCAGTTGTCCGCTACCATTATGACCCCAGCAGAATAATTCCCCACTCGTTGTTCCGCATGAGTGATGTCCTCTTGAAGAAATATTTTCCCAATCCGTAAGGTTTCCAACTCGAGAAGGAGCTAATTTGTCTGCTGTAGTCCCATCTCCAATTTGTCCGTAAGTATTAGATCCCCAACAGGAAAGCTTCCCGTTCACTGTTCCGCAGGTATGATAATGTCCTCCTGAAATATTTTCCCAGTCTGTACGGGTACCAACAAGAGTGGGAACGGCCTTGTTCACTATAGTCCCATCCCCCAACTGACCAAAATCATTAAGCCCCCAGCAGTAAAATTCGCCATCCGCTATTCCACATGTGTGATATGCTCCTATTGAAATATCTCTCCAGTCTGTACGGGTGCCGATTCTGGTGGGAACAGACTTTTTTTCTTTAGTTCCATCTCCCAATTGTCCGTCTTCGTTATATCCCCAACAATAAAGTTCTCCATTTGCTATTCCACATGTGTGATAATATCCTCCTGAAATATTTTCCCAGTCTGTACGGGTACCAACTCGGGTAGGGATAGTCTTGTTCACTAAAGTTTCGTCACCCACTTGTCCGTAAGCATTATATCCCCAACAATACAATTCCCCGTTTATCATCCCGCAGGTGTGATGCCCCCCTAATAAAATATTTTCCCAGTCTGAACGAATACCAACACGAGTGGGGACAGTCTTGTACACTAAAGTTTCGTCTCCCAGTTGACCGTAAGCGTTAGACCCCCAGCAATACAGCTCTCCGGTTATCATTCCGCAGGTATGATACTCACCTGATGAAATATTTTTCCAATCCTCGCGGGAACCTATTCTTGTGGGAATAGACTCATCAGCTAAGGTTCCATCACCCAACTGCCCGTAACCATTATATCCCCAGCAGTAAAGCACACCTTCTGCTATCCCACATGTATGAGATCCTCCTGATGAAATATTTCCCCAGTCTTTGCGAGTGCCTATTCTTGTGGGAACAGATTTGTTTTCAAAAGTACCATCTCCCAGTTGACCATGGCTGTTGCGACCCCAGCAGTACAGTTCACCGTTTATTGTACCACATGTGTGCCCCCCTCCTGCTGACAATGAATCCCATTTGTTAATGCATTTTATTCCGTTCCAGAAAAAATTTTCATCACATTCCTTTTGAATACAGTTGGTGCCGCAATTCCCGGATGCTCCGTTCAATGTTCCGTCGTCACAGTATTCACCCATCGCCTGAATTATTTCGTCCTGCTCCAGAGGCCCGGAAAAAATTCTAATATCATCAACAGCACCTTTAAATCCTCCGTAGATACCACCACCAATAGTCGTTGCAGCATAAACTTTTGTTTTCTGTGATCTTAATCCGCTTTTTACAAAAATTCCATTGATATAAATTGATGGTTTCCGGTCTTGATAAACAAACGCAATATGATTCCAGGCTGTTCCCAGATTTCCTTCATATACCAACAGAGGCGGCAAATACACATCTCCGTGTTCATAAACTGAAATACCGTTTATTCCAACCGAAACTCCCGCACCGCTTTCAGGGTCGTAACAATCCGCTCCGAAAACATATTTCTGACCTGAAATTCCTGCCATTCCAGTGTATGATTGAACATCAATTTCGTGTTCTTCCGTCGCTCTAACCCATGCCATCATTGTAAAATCGTTTTCAGGAGGAGTGTAATGCAATCCTATATAACTGAGTGGATCAATACCGTCTTCGTCCATTTCGCCGGTAAACTCAAGTGCTCCGTCAAATTTACCGGTTGTCCAGACCGCGTTTGTAGCCGCTCCGTAGTTGCTGTTACCAGAATTATCATAGACTGTCGTACCGGAATTTTCATTTAAACTTAAAAAAACCAGTTGATTGGAAAAGGTTGTACCGAAATCTATTGAAACCAGACCGTCACCACATATATTATATTTACAGTCATTTCTGCATCCGTCCGCATTATTTGTGTTATTGTCATCACAGTCTTCTGTTCCTTCGACAATACCATTACCACAAAAAGGTTCAGTAATCTCATCCTCATCGGGAACTTCATCAATATCGTTGTCTCCCGTGTCTCCAGTATCTCCTGTGTTTCCTGTGTCTCCTGTGTCTCCTGTGTTTCCTGTGTTACCAGTATCAGCATCAGTCATTTCACTATCAGTGTCAGATCCTTCAAGGAATTTTTCCCAGTCAACTTTCCGAGGCGATGAACAACTTGTTAAGATTAAAACTATTGAACTGAATAAGAAAAGAAAAGGTCTCAATTTTCTGACTCCTTAATGGATAATAACATATAAAAATCATCAAAACATGGGGCAGACATATTTCACCCCCATAATAAAAAAAGACTATGGACAAATATTAGTAATAACAACCGTCCCATTTCCTGAACGGTTTCCATTGATCATTGAGCCGCTGGTCACACCACCAATGTAGCCTGAGCCACCGCCGCCTGCGAGACCAGCACCACCACCGTAGTAGCCGCCGCCACCACCGGAAATTGTGAGGCTACCTGTATCTCCACCATCACCTAATGTTCCATTGTGTGGGAAACCTTCTATAAATCCATTTCCGCCAGCAGTCTGGGTTCCACCGTATCCAAATGAAGCACCGCCAGCATTGCCTCCACTGGCACCTCCACCTGAACCTCCAGGTGCATAAGTATCAGTATAGTTCCCTCCTCCTCCACCAGCAACTATTTTACGGTTTGCAAGAGCAGTCCCACCCTTTCTTATATCAGATGCGCCGCCGCCGCCACCTCTTGCACTGTTGCCGGCTCCACCACCATTATAACCGGCAGTACCCGTAGTGCCACCTTGTCCGCCGACATAAATATAAATGGTTTCGCCCGGTGTGACCGCAAGAGTACCTGCAGCATATCCACCGTAGCCAGGAGTTCCTCCAGAAGCAGCTCCACCTTGTGCTCCGGATACCTTAACAGTGACAGCATAAACACCATTAGCAACCGTATGAGATTGAGAACTTCCAGTATAATCATAAGTATATGTATCGGCAGTACATGCCCAACCTGAGCAATCACCCAGACAGCCAGTACCGTCGCAAACCTCTCCAAAATCAGTTATCCCGTCGCCACAGATACCTACACCGCTGCAATCTGTTTTGCAATGTGCTGTTCCACTTTCGCAAGCTTCACTAAATTCCGACTGAACCACACCGTCACCGCAGTAACCGCCAATGGATCTATCACCAAAGTGCGGATTGGTTCCGGGAGGTGCCAACGGAATATTTATTCCGTATGGCCTGACGGTAAAAGGTCTGTTCGCTCTCTGAGCATAAAGTGCAGCCCAGAGTGCTCCATCCGATTGAGGATTGAATTCCCATCCGTGAGTACTCAGAGCAATACAGTGTCCGGCACCTTGCACATCAATTCTGGAAGTTGATGTTGTTATTGATTTCACATAGATCTGTGTACTGTACTTGTTGTAAAAGTAGACATGCAATGTCATATGTGTGCTTGGGACATCTTCATCACATCCCCATCCCGCTATAAGTGTTGTTGAAGCTGAGTCATGATTTCCACTAGGATTCCATTTTGTGCAATTTGTCCAGCATGTTCCGGCTCCACCGGAAACTCCTGAATCGTTATTGCTTGCTCCAAGGTCACATATTTCACCCGCAAAACCTTCAAGTATTCCGTTTCCACATTTTGAACACTGAGATGTGTTATATGACAGACATCCGGCATTGCAGGAAAGGGGACCTGCGTCAAACATTGCGGAACCTGGTGCAGTAATTGTTATCTGTCCGTTGCCTGCGCGCACCCCCGATTGCGTCAGGGTGCCAGTCCCATTCACGCGGTTAGACCCGCCGCCACCGCCGCCGCCT
>Ga0222695_1001017_pt1 | contig 12536 bp, 12 predicted proteins | sample AntAcemetage1398_FD_179834 | JGI IMG/M metagenome (GOLD analysis project Ga0222695, IMG submission 179834) | Saline water microbial communities from Ace Lake, Antarctica - #1398 | ecosystem: Environmental > Aquatic > Non-marine Saline and Alkaline > Saline | place: Antarctica: Ace Lake...
TTTAGCTTAATCAAGATAGTAGGAATGCGTCAATTTATCAAAAATATGTCAGAATTAAAGATTTAGTTCAGAAACTATAAGAATACGATTTATTAGATTTTAACCCACAAATTCTGGCGAAGACCCATTTTAAGATATATGATCGAAACAGATTCTCTTGTTCCTGAAATTGAGCTTAAAGCCAGAGATTATATTTCACAGGGATACCAGAGACTTCTAACCTACGAAGTTGATGGTGGCGGATTTGAATGGTTCGGCGAAACACCGGCACATTTTGTCCTAACTTCATACGGACTGCTTGAGTTTGTTGACATGGCCGAAGTTTATGAAGTCGATCCTGACATAATTACAAGAACTGCAAAATGGATGGTTTCTCTGCAGGAAAGTGACGGTTCTTTCAAGCCCACAAGCGGCGGAATCCCTGAAGGAGCAATTAACAACTTTGAGAATTCAGTTCTAAGAACCACAGCTTACGGTGCATGGGCACTTGCAAGAGCTGAAAAAGAAGATTCTGCAAGATCAAAAGCTGTTACCTACCTCGAATCTCACGCAGATGAAGCAACAGACAACTATTCAGTTGCAATGACAGCCATGGCTATCCTCATGAACGAAGGAAGCACAACTGTTATTGACACTCTTATCGATAAACTTGTTGATTCAAAGGTTGAAGATGAAAAAGGTGCTGTTCACTGGAGTCAGGACGTTCAAACAGAAACATACAGTTCAGGAAGCAGCGCTGATATTGAGACAACAGCTCTTATCGGACTTCTTCTTATCCAAAGAGGCGGACACACAACTCTTGTACAACAGATACTTTCATGGATCACCGGACAGAAGGATTCATTTGGCAACTGGCAGACAACTCAGGGAACGGTTCTTGCGCTTCGTTTTATGATAGAATCACTTCAGGCTGAGGCATCAGAGACCAATGCAACTGTTACAGTCAGTGCAAATGGAGGAACTACGACAACTATTGAGATAACTCCTGAAACTTCCGATATTCTCAGTCTTGTTGATCTTAAAGAAGACCTGATCTATGGAAAGAACACAGTTGATATAACATTCAGCGGCACAGGTCAAATGATGTATCAGGCTGTTTCAACATGGTATGTTCCGGGAGAAAATGCACAGTCACAGGGTCCACTTTCAATTGATGTAACATACGACAAAACTGAACTTAAAGTTAACGATACAGTCGGTGTTGAAGTTAAGGTAACAAATACTTCAGCTGAAGGTGTAAGTGTAATTCTTGCAAGCATCGGTCTTCCACCGGGATTCACACTCATTCCGGATCAGCTCGAGACAGCTGTTGCAGATGGAACATATCTGCAGAAATACGAAACAACTCCGCGACAGATAATTTTCTACATCAACCATATTGCAGCAGGTAACACAGCAACATTTAACTATGAACTTCTTGCCGACTACCCAATGAATGGATCAACAGGTGAATCATCAGTAAATCCTTACTACACACCACTTGACAAAGATCTCAACGAAGCTCAGGTAATAACAGTTTCAGAATAGAATCCCCTAAATCCCCTTTGGCAAGGGGACTTGCACTAATCAGTCCCCCCTTGTGAAAGGGGGCTAGGGGGATTTAAGATTAAGAAATATAGAAAAATTTTTAGAGTCTAGTAACGTTTGTTGTATCCACCACTACTTGGGCGTTCTTCACGTGGACGAGCCTGATTAACGATCACTGCTCTTCCCTGAATCTCTACACCATTAAGTGCGTCGATTGCTGCACGTGCTTCATCGTCTTCCGGCATCTCTACGAAACCGAAACCCTTTGAACGATCAGTTTCACGGTCTTTAATAACTCTAGCTGATTCAACTGTACCATAAGCTTCAAAAGCTTCTTTAAGATCTTCGTCGCTAAGTCCGTAAGCAACATTTCCTACATAAATGTTCATTTGCTCTTCTCTCTCAAATGCCATGGTTAAATAACTACTCAAACCAGCTGTTCATGGCCCGACGCGCCGGTTGAAAAACCCGCTCTAAGAAAATTCCATTTCCTGGAGATTTTAAAAATACTGAAAACCAAAACATTTGTCAAATTTATAATTCGTAAGAAACTACAATAGCTATTGATTCTCATTTTTTTCATGGCATAATTCATAGTTGTTTTTTATCTGGGGAGATTCATGTCTTATAAACTCACTTCAAATTTCAAACCTGCCGGAGATCAGCCAAAGGCAATAGAAAAACTGATAAAGAACTTCAAGAATGGTTCAAAGAAGGAATTGCTTCTTGGTGCGACCGGAACTGGAAAAACATATGTTATGGCTAAGATTATCAAAGCATTAGACAGGCCAGCACTTATCATAGCACACAATAAGACTCTTGCCGGGCAACTTTATGGAGAGTTCTGTAATTTCTTTCCCGAAGATCGGGTCGGTTACTTCATTTCATTTTATGACTACTATCAGCCGGAAGCTTATATTCCCACTACTGATACTTTTATTGAAAAGGATGCTTCAAGAAATGACGATATTGATAGAATGAGGCATTTTGCAACTTCCAGTCTTCTTGAAAATAAACATTCTGTGATCGTTGCCTCGGTAAGTTCCATCTACGGTATCGGTTCTCCTGAAGCTTATCAGGGTCTGACAATGAAGCTTTTTGTTGGAAATAACTTTCCTATTGAAAAGCTTTGCAGAAGTCTTGTCGAGATCCAGTATGAAAGAAGTCCGTTCGATCTTTCTCGTGGAAAATTCCGTGTGAAGGGAGATACTGTTGAGGTTTTCCCTCCTTATGAAAATGAGATCGCTGTAAGAATTTCATATTTCGGTGATAATATTGAAGAGATTGCTCTGGTAAAACCTTTTGAAGGAACAAAAATTAAAAACCTCGACAGCATAAGGATTTATCCATCGAGTCACTATGTTGCCGAAAAAGAAACCATTAAAGAAACGATTAAGCTTGCAAACGCAGAGCTTAAAACCCAGATAGAATATTTTGAAAAAAATAACAAGCTAATTGAAGCTCAGAGAATCAGAGAACGTGTTGATCAAGATATGGCAATGCTGGAAACCGCTGGATACTGTTCCGGAATTGAAAACTACTCCAGATACATAACTCATAGGTCTGTTGGTGAGCCGCCACCTACCCTTCTTGATTATTTCGGTGATGATTTTCTTGTTATAGTCGATGAAAGTCATGTGACTCTTCCTCAGATCAGAGGAATGTTTCGCGGAGACAGAGCAAGAAAAGAAGTTCTAGTCAATTACGGATTCAGACTTCCCAGCGCCCTTGACAACAGACCGCTTAACTTTGAAGAATTTGAAGAAAAAGTAGATAGGATTCTCTATGTTTCTGCCACACCGAGAGAATATGAAATTGAACAGACTTCAGAAATCATATCACTCATCAACAGGCCCACTGGACTTCTTGACCCAATGCCCGTGCTTTTGCCTGCTGAAAATGAAATTGCAACTCTTTATGATGAAATAGTGAAAGAAGTGGAAAAGGAAGGAAAGATTCTTGTCACAGCTCTAACCAAAAAGATGGCAGAAGATCTCAGTGAATTTCTTAAGGAAAGAGGAATTAGAGCAAAGTATCTTCATAGCGACATCGACAGTATGGAAAGACTGAGAATTGTCATGGAATTGCGAAAAGACCTGTTTGATGTTCTTGTCGGAGTAAATCTGCTCAGAGAAGGACTTGATATTCCTGAAGTCACTCTCGTTGCAATTCTTGATGCAGATAAGGAAGGATTCCTGCGAAGTGAATCAGCTCTCATCCAGACAATAGGAAGAGCCGCAAGAAATGTGGAAGGCAGAGCAATACTTTTTGCAGACAAAATTACTAAATCCATCAAAAGTGCTGTTACAGAAACTCTTAGAAGAAGAAAGATCCAGCAGGAATATAACGAAATACACGGAATAACGCCTCAGTCGATCAAAAACAAGGCAATTCTTGATATAGAAACCCATATTCCCGGAAAAACGAAAAAATCTAATTTAAAAGGACCCAAAAAGAAAATACTCAGGATCATTGCAGAACTTGAAACTGAGATGAAAAAAGCATCCGCCGCATGGGATTTTGAATACGCCGCGATCCTTAGGGATAGAATCTTTGAATATAAAGGGGCAATGGATAAGAAATAACTTATATTATGGTTCACATTTTTCTGCATCTGAAGAACTATCCGTTGTAAAAACACAATAAAAATGGCATACAGAAGTATTAAGATCTAACTTATAGTTCACCATTTTACTGTCAGGATTGTAACAACATTTTTCTCCCTGATAACTTGGCGTGCATTTAATATTTGTGCCATCATCAGCTCTACAGTTGCATATCTCTGATTCAACATATTCACCATCAATTATCTCTCCCACGCCTTCACAGTCTATAAGCCTTACACTTTCTTCTGGGAAATCGGCATCAACTTTTAAACTGATATTAATATTTTCACTATCTTTGACTGTTTGGGGGACATCTTTATCAATCGTCACAGTTCCTGAATATGAAACATAACAGTCTTCAAATCCTGGTTGCAGTTCTTCTTCATGCCAGACACATGCACGAATAGTCGCAAGTTTTTCTTCTTTAAAGAAAAAATCATTTTCAGCATGTTTTACAACTTTATATTCACCCTTTTCATAGCCATTTATTGTAACTGTTATTCCCATCAATCCTTCAACCTGCATATAAGAATGAGAAGGTTCCGGTTCGAGAAAATCACTATTACAAGTATCAATGTTGTTTTTTCTGTTCCAGAAGTAAAATCCAGCTCCTATCATCTCTCCCCTATGAAACTTTTGTCCGTAGCCGCCATTTTCAGATTTGAAATTGTCCATAAAAACTATTGCAGAGATAATGTCGGGAATTTCACTATCATTACTTTCTGAATCAAAATTTTCAACAATATCCGAGTCATTATTTTCCTGTTCGCTGCTTTCTCCACAGCCAAAGAAAAAAGAAATCAGAATTAGACAAATTAATAGATTCTTCATGGATTTATCCTCTCAATTATATTGTCAGGGCCAACAACATAAGCGGGGCCACCAGGCATTGCCTGAACATCCCACAGGAAATTACCGATATCCGACGCAATTTTATTCCAACTGTTTCCATCATAGTGAAGAATTGCTGACTCAACTTCATCTTTATCATTCCTTCCTGCTCCCACTGCAAAAACATTGTTTTTATCCGTGCCGTCAATTCCAAGAAGTATAAAACCAGAACCATTTACAACATTTTCCCATTTTTCTCCGTTAAAATGCAAAATTATATGATTTCCGGTATTTTCAGAACCTCCGGCAATATAAACATCATCCTTAGAGCTGCCCCAAATTGAATTCAACTCTTCTTTCGTTCCGCTTTCCATTTCTATCCATTCTTCTCCGTCGTAATGGATAATTGCTCCTTCTTCTCCGACTACGTAGATATTATCAGAGCTTGCACCCCAGATCGCTTTAAATCTGTTAGATATCGAAATTTCGATTTTTTCCTGCGCAGTGCCGTCAAAATGATAAATTTCTCCTGAAATTAAAGAATAAATATCTGAAAAAGAAGTGCCCCATACCGTTTTTGAGGAGTTAATTACTTCTTGTGACACACCATTTTTATTTATAAACTCTATACTTCCATTAGCAAAAACTATCGCCATTTCACCATTTTCCCCTGTTAAAACTCCGGTAATATAATTACTCGGCTCGTATATAGTTTCCCAGCTTTCACTTTCCAATCGTTTAATGAAGTAAGTTTCTCCCATGCCACTGGATACATAACCTGAAATATATATTTCCTGAGAACTACCCATAAGGATTGATGTGTTAACTATCCAGGAATCGCTAGGATCTTCATCATTATTTTCCTGTTCCACATAGTCAAAATCAGGACTAAATTCATCTTTATACTCATCGTTTTCAGATACAATTTCAATATCATCAGTGTCGTTATTATCAGAATCAACCTTAGATTCAATCCCGTTATTGCAGGAAATAATAAATAACAAAAATAAAAATAGTAAAAACTTTTTCATTCAATCCTCCAAAACGACGAGCCGGGGAAAACCCGGCTCGTAAATATTAAATCATATCATTTCTCATTTTCTGGAAAAATTTCTTCTGTTATATCACTTTCACGACAAACATCTCCCCAACTGTCAAGCAGGTCAAGTTCAATCCAGGAGCCATCTGTTAAATAAGTTTTACCGGCAGGGATGTTATTTATTAACCCAACGAATCCCTCATCGTCAATTTCTCCACTTTGCTTTATTTCACATGCAGGCTGCACATACTTAGAATCATCATAAAATCCACAGACTATTCTAACCGAAAGGTTTTTGACGTTTCCATAATTCATCCCGGACAAAGATGAGATTCTGTAATCGATATCCTCTTTTGAAGCAATTTCAATTTCACTGTCAACGTCCTCATATTCTCTCCAGTCATAATAAAATGCTGTCGGTTTTCTATCGTTTGAAAACTCAACTATTATTTGAGATCCGCTTCCAAGAAACATAAGTCCATCTTTTTTTCTTCCAAAATATGCTATATTAGAGACAAGAGTTTCATCCATAAAAGATCCGTCAATGCTTTCTCTTCCATCAACTTCGTATTTTGATCTAATGAAAATCAGCTCTTCGTTTTCCCCGAACTTTATAAAATCCCCAAGATTTTCCTTTATAAACTTTTCTCCGGCAACTTTTAGCTCACTCAATGTCATTTCTTTGTCTTTTCCATAATTGGCCTTGTTTTCCTGAACATATTTAGAGTTTCTATAGTTAACTCTTGTCCCATCATTAAAAACAGTAAGATCCCAGCCATCGCCCATAACAACATTTAAATCATCTTTTATGTTCATATTCCAATTTTCATCTGTTTTCGTTGTTATAATATCTCCTGTTTTAAATTTTGGCTCCTTTAAAAATCAAGTGGGTTAATAGCAAGCATTAATTTTAGAGAAATCAAATCTGGATAAAAGCAGATAGGTAATATTGATCAGATTCTTTTTTGTGCTGTAACCTCTAGCTTTAGCCTTTGCAGCCTGAATAAGCGAGTTGAATCCTTCCAAAATACCATTAGTTATTCTGGTCTGATACCACCTCACTATTCCGTCAAAATGTTTTTCTATTGTTTTTGCTGCTTTCACCATATTAAAAATGTCGGAGCTCTTAACCCAGTCGCACCATTTCCTTATCAGAACTTCAAAAGCTTCTGACGATCCAGCCTGATAGCACATTTGAAATGTTTCACGCATCTGATAGGCTTTCATTGTGTTCAGATGCATGGATGATAATTCCAAATCTTCAATTCTTTCAAGGTCTTTCAAAGATAGATCCTTTCTGTTTTTAAGAAGTACATATCTCATTTTTCTAAGCTGAGGATTTCCTGAACGTTCCCATTTTCTAACGTTATCAACCGCTTCATTTATGATCTTCATCACATGAAAACGGTCAAATGTAATGGAAGCTTCCGGCAGATATTTCTTCACACCACCTATGAAAGCAGGAGACATATCACTGCAAACTTGTTTTATCTGAGATGTTGCACAGCCTTTTTCCTCAAGCCTTTCTGCAAATCCTTTAACAGTTCCTGAACCTTTGCCAGGTTCTACATGAACAACCGCTTTCTTATCCAGATCCACAAAAAGTGTGATGTAATCATGTCTTTTTCTGGCTGAAGTTTCATCTATACCTATCTCCTTAACTTCACTGAGATCCTGCATTTCACGCATTTCGGAAACATATTTATTAATGATGCTCCATATTTTATGGTTTGAAACTCCGATGATCTTTTTTAACTGATTAGGGGTCATGCATTGAGCAAACTTAAGAATCATAGCTTCAAATAACATTGTGAATCCATTCAGCTTTCCGGCCCAGGGAGCTTCTATCAGACGAACTTTTCCTTTGCCTGTTTCTATACGAGGAACTCTTGCTTCAAGATAACATTCATGCTGAAAAAAGTTAAGATGCCGCCAGCGTTTTATAACAGTGTCATAAGCACCAAATGTTCCGGAAATTCCGGCCTCTTTATCTTCATAAAAGAACTTGCTACCTTTCATGAAATCCAGCTTTATCGTAAGCGTTTCTGCTTTTTCATCAAAATCTACTGAATCTACAAACCACGGATCTTCTACTCCAAGTGCCATCTTAAACAACTGTTCCATGTTCTTCATAGTGATTTCCCTGCTTCAAAATTAAAGTACCTTATTATCTTTTAATGATTTTTTTTAACTAGGAAAGTTTACCCATTAAGTTTTTACAGGAGCCTATTTATACAAACGTGCTGTCTTGGCTGTATAATGTAAGATTGACGAGAAGTTTTCAAATGTTATAATTCCTTGGCGTTGTGTTTGTTTTGTTTGGAGGTCGTTTTGCTGGATGTCTGTAAATCATTTAAAACCATTATTAGAATTATAAAGAAGGTTATAGTAATAAAATGTAGTGATGCTAAATTTATAAATAAAGGGGGGAATCTCAAAATGATTGGTATAAATCGCAGTTATAGTCTTATTTTGCTTGCAATATTAGGAACTATTTTAACCTCGTGTTCTAAAGGTCCTTCAGAGACTCAGGTTCTTAAAGATTGGGAAGATTTTTCAAAAAGTGCACAAAAGCAATGCCTAAAAGATGTTAACTTCAATAAAGTGGAAATTATTGCTACCAGTAAAACTGACAAAATGGCCGAAGTAATTATAAAAATAACTGGTGATTGGAAAGGTGGTCGTCTCGATCCAGGTTATTTCAGTCAATCACCTTGTAAGGGGTTTCATGCTCGTGCAGCAAAAACTCAAGTTGTAAAAAGAAAATTCACATATAAGAAATATGATAGTGGCTGGATACTTGAAAGCAATGATATAAAAAAATGAGAGAAGCTACTTTAAAAAAGTGTGTTAAAATGGCGTTTATGCTGAGATAACGAAGGGAGATAAACAATGAAAAAAGAATTAAATTTTGGAGAAATCACTTTGTTTGCGATTGAGAATGGGTTTAGAAACTTTTTACCTATTCTCGGATGCATTGTTTTATGGGTGCTAACGATCTGGATACCGTATGTTAATGTCGGGACAACAATAGCTATGACTACTTTGCCAGTTGCGTTAAGTAAAGGTAAAGTGATTTCGCCTTTAGATATCTTTGATGAATCATACCGCAAATATATGGGAGAGTTTTTTCTTGTTAACGGGCTGAAAAACTTAATAATTTTTCCTGCTTTAATGTTTATGATTGTTCCAGGAATAGTTATGTTTATAAGCTACTTTTTTTCAACAATGATAGTTGTAGATAAAAGAAAAAGTGCTTCTGAAGCTATGAAACTAAGCCTTGAAGCTACAGACGGTCATAAGTGGACAATCTTCTTCTGGTTTCTTTTTAGTTTAGTGATAAGTTTTATTCCCGTTATAGGCTCTGTAATAGGCTTGGCAGGGGTTGGATATATTTATGGACAACTGTCAGGAGAGAAACGCTCCTCTGAATCTTCAGAAAGAGGGACTACAAGGCAAGAAAAGAAGGTTGCAAAGAATTTTATCTGGGTGTTACTTATTTCTTCTGTTGTTTTAATAATTAGTGTTTTGGTATATTTTTTGGGGGTTCCTTTAATTAAATATTATCAGATTATAAACAGTTTGTAGAATTTAAAGAACTAGAACTTGAAGCGAAAAATGGTGATATAAATGTGCAGACAGAGTTAGGTGAGTATTTTTATGGAGGAAAACTATGAGAATTTTAGGAAACATTATTTGGCATGTGCCGTGTTTTGGCTTTTTTACTGCGATATGTACTGCGGTTTCTGGTGTAGCTTTTACTATTACTGTTGTGGGGGCTCCGATTGGTTTGGGGCTTTTGGAATTCAGCAAGTTCCTTTTATGGCCTTTTGGAAACGCAATGGTTAACAAAGATGATTTGAATATTGAACAAAACGAAGCTTGGAAAACATATTCCACTGTCGTGAAGATAGTATATTTCCCATTTGGCTTGCTTCTTTCTTTTTTGGTAATTATTCAGATGATATTTATGTTTGTAAGTATTGTTGGCATTCCTGCGGCTCTTGTTCTGGCAAAATCTCTGAGCACTTATTTGAATCCTGTAAACAAGAAGTGTGTTAGCGTTGCTGTGATTCAGGAACTCGAAAAAAGAAAAAATCAGAAAGATATGGATAAATATCTTGGGCAAAACAGCGAATGAAATGTGTCGAGGAATAAAATTTTAAAATTGAATTTTTTGGAGGTCGTTATGAAAGCAGTCATTAATGTTATTTATCTTTTAAGTATCATTGCATTACTTTATGGTGGATTTATGTTTATGTCCAATCAGCCCAGTTCATCCTCAGGAAGAAATATTGTGGGATCACTTTTGAGTATTGGTGAAAACTATGCGAAAAAAGAAAAAAGAGAGCAATCGGTAATTTTTCTCATCGGGGGAGCTATTGGTATTGCAGCAGCAGTTGTTATGCAGGTTTCTTTAAAAAATGAAGAAAAAAAATAGAAAACTGAAAAGAATGAAGAGGTGGCAGTATGGGGAAGCTATTTGTGTGGCTAATGTTTTTGCTTTTTGCTCTAAGCGTATTTGGTGTTAACGAGCTGAATTGGTCAAAAAAATCACCGAAAAGAATAAATTGGAATGATGCAAAACGATATTGTGCAAATCTTAATGAAAATGGTTGTTCAAATTGGAGACTTCCGACAATATCGGAACTAAGAACACTTATAAAAAACTGCCCTCCTACAGAAATCGGTGGAGAATGTAAAGTCACAGATGACTGCTTGTCTTATAATTGCAGAAATAAAGCTTGCAGTGGCTGTTCCAGCTCATCATATGGAGTATATTCAGTTTTTGGAGACACCTGTTGGCTTTGGTCATCTTCGGAGCAATCAGATGCGAGAGCCGACGCATGGGGTGTGCTTTTCAACGATGGAAATATAAGTAACTACTATGAGGACGGAAACGTCCTCAATGTTCGCTGTTTGCGCAATGATAGTGAATCTTCTCAGGCAAGAAAACATGTAGAGGTCGTAAATGATAGTAAATATACAGAAAACTTGCATTGTAATTCAGACTGTAATTTGCCTAAGAATAATAAATTACAAGATAATAGTGAAATGGTAGTTATCCCCGCCGGATGGTTTTGGATGGGATGTGTCCCAGGAGATATAAGATGTTCTGAGAGTGAAAAGCCTCGGCATAAAGTTTTTATAAGTGAATTCAAAATAGATAAGCATGAGGTGACAGTTGGACAATATCAAGCTTGTGTAGAAGCTGGAGTCTGTAACAACAACGATGAAAACAATAAGCATTACAGGACCTTTAATGAAAAGGACACCTTGCCCTGCAATTTAGGGCAAACAGGAAAAGAGCAAAATCCAATGAACTGTGTAAATTGGCTTGGTGCAAAAGCTTATTGTGAGTTTGTTGGTAAGAGATTGCCAACTGATGCGGAGTGGGAAAAAGCCGCTAGAGGTGGTGTAAACGGTAAAACATATCCGTGGGGCAATAAAGCCCCTAGCTGCAAATATGAAGTAATTGAAGATAATGGCGGTGAAGGTTGTGGAGCTGGTGGTACATGGAATGTATGTAGTAAACCAGAAAATGGATATGGCTTATGTGATATGGGTGGAAATGTCATAGAGTGGGTAAATGATATATATGATAAAAGATATTATAAATATAGTGATAAAAAGAATCCCAAAGGACCAGTATACAGTGACAATCTTATAGAAAAGTGTATAGGTTGCTCGCCAAAAATTCATCATGTGTCCCGAGGTGGAGCACTAACATACGATGTTGATTTTCATATGTTGCGAACTTCTTCACGTGGTGGAAGCACATTCGGAAGCTCGGTTTACGGTTTTCGTTGTGCATCTGACGAGAATTCCATTAATACATCTAAAAAAGATGTAATCAAACAGAATACACAAGAAAGGTTGAATTTTTCCGCTCCCAAAAGTAGAAAAGAATTTGTTGAATATCTTCAAAACGCAATAAGAGAAGAGTCTGTCGAGAATATTATGAAACTATTTCCCTCTAAAGATCTTTTTTCTAATATGTGTCCTCATCCAAAATGGATTGAGAAATATGAATTTTTTAAATCTAGAGCTAAAAAGACAGTAGAGAATACTTTTAAACACAATAATTTTAAACAAGCTCATTTTTTAGAATTTAAAGGAGGTGATATTAAAAAAAAGAGAAAGGAGAAAAGTTGTCCAAATGTTATTCTCGGGAGTGATTTTAAATTGTTTTATTTAATGAAAGATAATGGCCACGAGGAGGATGTAATTGAGATCGAGATAGATAACCCAGTCTTTTATAAAGGTAATTATTATTTTTTGACTGTCTTTGACCCTGAGAGTCATAAAAGTAAAATTTTATACGAGTCAAACAAAAGGATGCTGAATAAAATAAAAAAGTTTAGGTAATAAATACATTTGGAGGGTAGCTATGATTAAAAAGAGTTTTTTTATAGTATTGTTTGTTGTTGTTTCAGGAATGTTGAGCTCTTGTTCTAAGTTTCCAGATAAAAATAATGGTCTGAGTTGGTCTAAAAAAACTTCAGACAAAATGAGCTTAAATGATGCTAAAA
>Ga0222695_1001022_pt1 | contig 12485 bp, 11 predicted proteins | sample AntAcemetage1398_FD_179834 | JGI IMG/M metagenome (GOLD analysis project Ga0222695, IMG submission 179834) | Saline water microbial communities from Ace Lake, Antarctica - #1398 | ecosystem: Environmental > Aquatic > Non-marine Saline and Alkaline > Saline | place: Antarctica: Ace Lake...
CATTTACAGCTTGCAGAATATTCTCTTTGGTAACATCTGTGAAAGTCTGGGGTCACATCTTGATTTGTGAATTAGTCTATGTTATAGTTATTTGCATAAGAGAAGAGAGGGAGCAGAAGTAGAGGTGGCGAGGCCCTGGAGAATCCAATACGACGGTGCATATTACCATGTCCTTTCGCGAGGGAACGAGGGGCGGGATATCTTCTATGACCATGCGGACCGGAAGGTGTTTCTTGAAACCCTGGGGGAGACCAGCGAACGGTTCGATGTGGAGGTATACGCATTTGTTCTTATGACCAACCACTACCATATTCTGCTCCAGACCAGGGGTGCCAATCTGTCCAGGGCCATGCAATGGTTCGGAGTTACGTACACCAGAAGGTTCAATAACAGACATTTCAGGGTCGGTCATCTGTTTCAGGGGCGATTCAAGAGCATCCTGGTGGAAAACGATGCCTACGTGGCAGAGCTGTCCTGCTACATCCATAGAAACCCCCTCAGGGCCGGAATGGTGAAAAGGTTGATCGATTACGGCTGGAGCAGTTATCCGGTATATGCCTACGGCCGAAAAGGTCCTAACTGGCTGAAAACAGACCTCATTCTGGCCCATTTCCAAGGTGAGGACCCGCAGGGTGCCTACCGGAGAAAAGTGCAGTCCTATGCTGGAGAGGAAAAACGGTTGTGGGAGGATTTTCGACAAGGATTAGCCCTTGGGACCGGGCGGTTTGTGGATCTCATAAAAAGGCGATATTCCGGCGGGAAACCCCACCGTGAGATCCCGCAGCAGAGGGGAGTAGTTGGCAGGGTAAATACGGAAGAGGTCATCAAAAAGGCTTCTGGATTATTCCACTGTGATACTGCCGGGTTTAAGGAAAAGGGTCGTCTTTACGGAAAGGAGAAGGATAAGAGAGATCTTCTGGCGTTCTTTCTATGGGAGGGGGGAGCTTATAACAACAGGGAAATCGGAGACATGTTCGGTATTACCTACTCTGCTGTCAGCCACATTGTAAAACAGATGAAAGCTAAAGTGAAAACAGATCAGGATTTCCGGAACAACTACGCGCTCCTCAATTCACAAATCAAGATGTGATACCAGATTCTCGCACCGCTTATCCGAAAACAAAGATCCAAGGCATGAAATTGCACAGAGAGGGAGAACTGCGATGATGTTCAAAAAGCATTACAATTCAGTTCCGTTGATCCGTTTGGCCTTCATTTGCTGTTGTATCTCTGCCCTTTTTGCTTCCTGTAGTGAGAATGGAGAGTCCGGAACCTCCGTAGACGACGTTACGCGCTGGTACAAAGAACAGCGGGTGGATCATTTTTCACAGGAAGAAACCAGAACATGGAAGCAGCGCTATTTTGTCAATGACACCTTCTTCGATGGCAGTGGGCCTGTATTCTTATGTGTGGGCGGAGAAGGATCTGAGCTCACGCCTGACGTTGTCAAGACAGGAACAGTGCATTGTGCAGTCATGGTAGAGTTGGCCAAACAGATAGGTGCTCTGATTCTGGCACTGGAGCACCGCTACTATGGCGAAAGCCAGCCTGTGTCGGATCTCTCCACAGCCAATTTGAAATGGCTGACCAGCAGGCAGGCCCTTGGTGATATCGCACAGTTCCATGCGTACATCAGCGATATCTACAATTTGAAGGATGACAAGAAGTGGGTAACCTTTGGCGGCAGTTATCCGGGGATGCTCGCCGCGTGGGCCCGAATAAAATATCCAGATCTCATTTTTGCGGCAGTGTCTTCCTCCGCTCCCGTTGAAGCTTGGTACAACATGCAGGGATTCAACGATGTAATGGCCCAAAGCATGGGAGAAACAATAGTTGGGGGTTCTGAGCAATGTGTTGAACAGATTCGGAGAGCGTTTAGTGATATCGGCTTGCTTTTAGGCAGTGTAGAAGGTCGGCAGTTCCTCTATGACCGTTTTAATCTCTGTACCAGCGAAGCAGAAAGCGATCCATTGAAAGACGAGTATAATCAGTTTCAATTCATCTACTATCTTAGCACACAAGATGGTATTGATCTTTCGGGTTCGCGTACGGGATCGCTATTCCCGGTGCAATCGAATGATCCAAACTGTGAGGAAGATGCTTGCAATATTGAGAAAGTTTGCTCGGACTATATGTTGAATAGCGACCTAGGGCAGCCGATAGACAGGTTGGCCAGTTTGTGGAGCCTTTACGCTGGCGAGGAATGTACTTCGGTCGATTATCAGACGGCAACGATAGCCGCCTTGCTTGATACCTCTCTTTCATCCTGGCCAAACCGCTGTTGGGAGTACCAGGCATGTAACGAATTTGGATTTTTCCAGACCTGTGATCCCGGCACCGAGTGTCCGTTTACACAGGAACCTCACATAAACACGGTAGAGGTTTGTTCGTATCCTTGCCAACGCGCTTTCGGTATCGATGCAAACGATATCCAGGAAAGAATCTCTGAAACAAACGAGTACTATGGAGGATGGAACCCGGTTGGGACGAGAATCATGTACGTTAGCGGGAGCATCGATCCGTGGCATTCTTTAGGAGTATGCAGAACTCCAGACTGTCAACCATTGCCTGGACAGCCGGTCCTGTGGGTCGAAGGCGCCTCACATCACTTCTGGACTCATGCTCCTGGATATTACACACCTCCTCTCTCCAATGACGTGGTTCAGGCGCAGGAGGCCATAAAAGCACAGGTTTTAACCTGGCTTGAGGAATGAATTCATCTACAAGAATTTCGATCAAGCTATCTCCCTGCGGTTCTTCGGGTTATGATCAAAAAATTCGCTGTCGGAGAGGGGTCAAGTCTGCCGTTGACTCTTGCTTCGTTTTTTGTCAGTCTTGCCCCATGCTTAGACTGTTAAGAATCAAATATCCAGATGCCCCACCCGCCTCGCTTGAGCGGCTCGCGATGGCGGGCAGGGTGATATCACGTGATGAACCGTGGTAGGCGTAGGAAAAAGATCTTTGCAACACGAGACGATTTAGGAGATAGAACACGAATCCAGAAAGAAACATAGGTCGGTGGGTAGATAGGGCATTCATGTATCTATTTGTTTGGATTCCAGCCACTATCCTTTGTCTATCTGGAATTGCTATTTTCTTATTTCAAATTGTTATATGGTTCAAGACAGGTGAGTGGATGTCACTTGACCTAAAAGATGTAATCCCTCTAAGATATTTCTCATGGGCATATGATAAAGATTCTTGGTGGGTTATGAAGAAAGTGGGTCTATTTTTACTGAATTGTCCTGTTTCAATTACAGCTTTCATTTGTGGTTATTTTCTACTTAATATAAGAAATAGGGAGAAAAAACTTGATGATAATTCAGAACCTGATGAAAATTGAAGAACCCCACTGTCCCGCTTGAGCATCGGGACGGGGAATGTCCCAAATTTAAGGAGAATTCCTTACATTCTATAATGGACGGGGCTCAAGTCTGCTGTTGAATATTTTGCTTTGAAACGACATATGAGCAGGTTATTGAAATGATGAAAAAAGAATGTGAGCGCTGGTCGCTTTAGATAGGGAAAAAGATATGGCACCAACAGTACCAGAGCGTGACTGGAAATACATGAAGAAGGTTAAGGAACACGTTCTCGCTACTCTGTGTGAGCAAATCAATGGGCGGGCAATAGACATTCTCAAGTCGGAAGCGAATTCCGAACACGAAAGGTATGGACGTCTTTACCGGCATGTTGAGGAGTCAGATGACATAGTTTCAAACTGTTTCGACGATTGGCGTCGTTCCACATTGTTGATGAAACTTTTCGCTCTTCACCGACATGGCTTGCTCACATCAGACCACATGCAACATCTTTCCGAGGAAACACAAAAGATACTCAAAGCTTTGAAAGAGTTTTGAAAGCAGATAAAAAGGATGAATTCAAACGCAGGACAAAGCCAATGGAGATTATGATGACTCTGGAAAAGGCAATCAAGACAGCCCTTGAGTATGAGAACAAAGTGTGCGACACCTACGTCGAGTTTGCTGACAAAGTCACTGACCCGGAAGGGAAGCGCGTGTTTGAGGTTTTGGGTAGGGAAGAGCAGGAGCACATAGACTACCTGGAATCTCGCCTGACGGAGTGGCAGAAAAGCGGCCATCTGTCCGAAACCAGGCTTGACAGTGTGGTGCCATCCAAGGATACGATCGCAGCCGGAGTAGAAAAGCTCGACCGCCATATGGACAAACGAGATTTCGGCACAGAGCGTGATATGCTGCGAAAGGCACTGGCCTTAGAGCAGGAGACATCCAAGTTTTATGCTCGCATGGTTGATGAGATGGGAGAGGATGGAAAACTTTTCGCGAGATTCCTTGAAATTGAAGAAGGCCACCAGGTGATAGTACAAGCCGAGATTGACTACCTGGAGAAGAACGGCTATTTCTTTGACTTTCAAGAATTCACTATGGAGCATTAGGGCTGGGCCTGAGAACACGCTTGGAGGAGGGTCATCCATGTGGGGAAAATAGCAAAAAGGGTGCCAAAATGAAGAAAATCAGTCGGCGTTCATTTCTCAAGAAAGGTCTTGCCATAGGCGCAGCCTCTATGTGTAGTGGAGGGAGTTTGTCTCCATTTTCGGGAACAGCCCGGGGTGTTGTTCACGCTGCCAAACCGGTTGATCTTGCTATTGCAAAAGGGTTGAATTATTTCAAAAGCACCGTAAAGGCTGTGGATCTACTTGGAGGCATAAGCAAGTATGTATCAAGAGGTTCAAAGGTGGGACTCCTCGTTAATTCACCCTTCAAGAACTACGGGGCCTATGTCAAACCGGAGATCACTCTGGCCGTGGTAAAGATGTGTTTCGAGGCTGGAGCCAAGGAAATATGGTGTCTGAAGGAGCCATCCGGGGAATATTGGCAGAGGAGCAAACTGGCCGATGAGTATGCCGAAGAAATCAAGAGCCTCAAGGAGGGCTGGGAAGATACGGTTGATTATCAAATACCGCAAGCCGTGTCACTGAAAGAAGCAACGGTTAGAAAGAAGCTGCTGGAAAGCGATCTGTTTATTAACGTGGCCATCACAAAAAACCACTCGGGGACCCACTTTTCCTGTCTATTGAAAAACATGATGGGCTCATCCACCTTTGGGACGAACCTCGGTATTCATTACGGGGGAAAGAAAGGGTTCAGTTTGTACCCCGACATCCCGTTCCTGTCGCAGTGCATCGCCGATTTGAACCTGATTAGAAAACCCGACCTTTGCATCGTGGATTCCACCGAGTTCCTTATGACCAAAGGTCCTTACGGGCCGGGCGAGCTCATGAAAGCGCAAGAGGTGCTTGCCGGTACGGACCGAGTGCTTATGGATGCATACTGTTCGACGTTACTGAATCTTAAACCTGAGAACGTGTTGATGATCCAGAAGGCGGCAGCCCATAACCTTGGCAGTCCTGACCTGGAAAAGGCAAATATCGTGAAAATGGATACAGGACAATGATCAAATATCTGACAATCCCATTGAGTTTATGCTTATTGATTGCGGCGACTTTTATAACGATTTCCGCCCAGGAATCAAAATCCGCGGAGGATCTCTCGGCCTACCTGCCTCATATGGATGGGTTGGTCCCCGATGGCTTGCCGCAGAAGGCAGACGACCTTGAAAGCCTGTTTGCGAGGATGAACGGTGGGGCTGAACAGTATGTCCGATATGGTTTTTTAAGGGCGTTTTTCCAAACATATAAGACTGGGAGCAACCGATTGCTTGACCTTGAAATATTTCAAATGAAAAACGCGAAGGCGGCCCATCAAATATACACCCTTATGGCGGGACGCGGCAACAAGAAGTTGGATATCGGCCATGAAGCTGTTTTAGGAGAATATTATCTATTCTTCCGAAAAGGGGGGGTTTACGTCACCATTACCGGATCTGATTCAGAAAAGAAAACCAAGGATGAATTGATTGCCGTAGCCAGGGCGGTTGAAGAAAAGGTAATCGTTCACGGGCAATAATCGCTTTGAGGAAAGAGTTCTTTGTTAAGAGGACGAAGGAAAGCGATGATGGTAATGCATAAAGACATGGGTGTCAGGCCTACACATTTGACAAGTCTAGGCCTGACACCCATGCCCCAGAGACACCTACCCCCTGGCCGATTTCACATAGTCCAGCAGAACGTCGTTGATTCTGGCCTGCCACCCCCTCCCCTCACAACACAACCAGGCTGACAACACTAATATTTTCGCCACCGAGGAGCTTGTCCGAGAATGAGAGATTTTTTGCAAGGTCAAGCCTCCGGCCTGGAGGGCCTACGCCCCGGAAGGGAAGGCGAAGATTTTAACCGCAAGAATACATTGGAGTATTTTGAGTCCCGCCTTGGAGGGATGAGCCTGACGCAGAGATTACGGAAAATAGCCATTTTCGGACAGCCTCCTAGTCGCCACGGCTCCGACCTTTATGAGAACGCCTTTATCCCTTCGTTAGATGCAGGCTCGATTTCAGGGTCCGGGACATGGCCGGTATAAAGACTTACGCCGTATGGAACCCGGTCCACCTTGAAATCGTGGGGCTTGGTGAAAAACGGATCGTCAATCACCTGTTTCAGCAAATCATCTCTGTACCGCGGGTGGGCGATGCTGGCAATGGCCACAGCCTTGTTTCCGGTGGTCAACCCACGGAGATCTGCAACCCCGTATTCCGTCACAATCACCACTGGGTCATAGGAAGAAGCGGTCAGGGTGATGCCGGGCGGGTGATGGGGCACGATCTTTGAGTGGCCTTTATTCGTGATGCTCTTGACCGCTATAATGGGTGCACCGTATTCCCGGCGGTTGATGGCCCGAATGAAATCGGGCTGGCCACCCACACCGCTGTAATATTTTCGAGGATCGATGAAATCGGCCCAGACATTGCCGAACAGGTCGATGCCCATGGCCGTATTAATAGAGATGAACGGACTGTTTCTGCGAATGATTTCAGCCCCGTTTGTGTAAGCGCATGGACGCATTTGAACCCCGGTGCGCATATGACAGAAGTCATAGAGGTCTCTTGATCCCATGATCAAGGATGTGGTGCTGTAGCCCAGATTGGCCTTTTTCTTTCGGTTGGTGACAATCCCCATCTTCTGCAGCAGCATGAGTCCGTCGCCGTACAGTTCGGTCTGTACCCCCAGATTCTTGAACCCGCTGTCCCGAATGATGCCGATGACCGAATCGGGGATTTTGCCGATGCCTGTTTGAAGGGTCACACCGTCATGGATAAAGTGTTCAACAATGAGTTCACCGATTCTCCGCTCTGCATTGGGCAGATCGTCGAAATCGGGCGGATCGAAGGTATAAACCGGCTTGACATCCGCCTCCACCAGGTAGTCTATGGAACCGGCATCCACCACACTCTGGCCCTCGGTGAACGGCATGGACGGATCCAGTTCGGCCACCACCACCCGGGCATAATCAATGGCCGTATGGAGCGCCTCCACTGAAAGTCCCAGACTGTATTCGCCGGTGTGGGGATTCCGGGTCACTTTGATCAGCACCACATCGGTCTCGAATTTCTGGCCGGGGCCTATCAAGCCGTCCACATTGGAAAGTGTACAGGGGAGGTAGTAGGCATGCCCCCGGTTGGCGGCCTTTCGCACCTCTCCCCCTGAAAAAATGGAATAGGCCATCACCCGGTCCTGCAATCCTTCTTCCAGATACGGGATCGGTCCCTGAAGCAGGAGATGAACCATCCGCATAAAGGGCAACCGTGGGGTGCCGGTCTTTATGGCATCAGCCAGAGCTTCAATCAGGGTAGTGGGCGTTGCAGCGTTGGATCCGACATAGCAGTTAATGGATTTTCGTTCCTTGAAGTGTGCGGCAATGACCTCGCCCGTTTGATTAGCTGGAATAATTTGTGGTGTTTTTATCATGTTTTTGTCTTCTTTGATTTCTCAATCAGAACATCTGAACTGTTATAATATTGGAGTAGTTACTGAAAACGGTTTTGTTGCGTGCCTTAACTGCCACATAAAATGCGGCCCCTGACCAGAGATTGACCGAAATACTTGTCTTATTCCCCATGTCAATATTTCCGATTGACCCCGTATACGGATACGGGGCGTAAAACAGGGTATAGGCACTTGCACCGCGTATGAGGTTCCAGAAAAGGGATACCATTGTCTTATCCGTTTCCATTGACAGTACCGGAGCAGACAAGAAACCGGGGGGCCAGTCATTTTCCCCTGCAAGGGTGTAACTTACCTGCGGGTCTTGCTTTAACGACTCCTGGAAGGAAGCCCAGGATTTCTCATCTCCCTTCAGAATTGAATCCAGCCACACCAGAACATACCGAAGTGTCAGGGTCATCTGCGCGATTCTTTTTCTAAAGGCCCTTTTCTTCAAGAAATGTCCGGACTTTGAAGCGGTCTTTCCCGACAATTACTTCCACCGCTCCTGACCTGGATATCCTGATAACCCTGCACCCCATGACGCGCAGTCTGTCAAGCACTGTTTGATGAGGGAAATTGTTTGAACTCCCTTCCCTTGAAGAAATAATACAAATACCAGGCTGAACCATCCCGAGGAATTCCTTGGAGCTTGATGTCTTGCTCCCGTGATGGGGGGAGAGGAGTATGTCGCTCCTGATCATTTCCCCCGCATTGGAGACCAACACCTCCTCGCCCGGTTTTTCCAGGTCTCCGGGAAAGAGAAAGGTCTTTCCCTTGTAAGCGATCTTGAGAACCAGTGAGTTGTTGTTCAGCCATTTCCCATCCTTTTCAAGAATCAGAGGTTGTCCGTCAGGATCAGGATGCAGAATATTAACCCTAACTCCGTTGATTTCAATACCATTCCTTAAATCAGAAGGGAGAAGTGTCTTTATCTTCCCTGCTTCAATAATTGCCATCAAATCCCTGAAGGTCTCGGTTTCCACCTGGTCCCCATTATACCAGAATTCCTTTGGACGAAAGGCTTTTGCAATGAATCTAAGCCCGTTCATGTGGTCTGCCTGGGGGTGGCTCAGGACCACGTAATCTATTTGACTGATCTTTTTATGCCACAGATAGGAAGCGACCACCATTTTGCCCACATCAAAACTACCCCTTGAGAATCCGCCCCCGTCTATAATCATCTTTTTCCCTCCTGGAAAGGCAACAAGGGCAGCATTGCCTTGTCCCACGTCGAGAAAGGTAACCTCAAGGTCCCTGTTAAATCGGACCTGGTACACCCAGTATGCTACATCACTCAGGATGAGGGTTGCAATTAGGGCGACCCCTATCTTTGCCCATCTCCGGCGTTTGAAAAAGAAAATGCCTAAGATGAAGGAGTAAAAGAGAAATGTTTCAAAAAGATTCGGGGTGACTGTCCAGATGCTTGACCAGGGGATGTGGGACCAGAACTCAATTATTGCCATCATTTTATTGAGCCCCCAGGCGCCCAAATGGAGAAAGAAGCAGGCAACATTAGAGGAAAAAGGTGCTGTAATGGCGGAAAGAAGCCCCAAGGGTATGACCCACATGCCTAAGATCGGAACAGTAGTAAGATTGGCCGGGATGGACACAAGAGAAATCCGGTGAAAGTAATAGCAGGTAATGGGAATGAGAAAAATCGTGGCAGAAGCGGTCACTGCAACAAGGCCTGTGAAGTAGGCTAACAGGCGATTGAGGAAGGACATCCTTACCTGTTGCGAGTTATCCAGATAATGGAATTTATCTAAGATGGCCGGTGTAAGCCACAGTATGCCGATCACTGCCATGAATGAGAGTTGAAAGGAGATGCTGAAAAGGGCATTGGGATCTAAGAAGAGGATAATGAGACCGGCAAGGGCAAGGGTGGACCATACTTCCCTCTCTCTTCCCAAAATCAGAGAGCCCAAGAAAGCAAGAATCATGATCATGGCCCTCTGGCTCGAGACCTGGAACCCGGCTAAGAGCGTGTAACCTATAACCGGGAAGGCTGTGAGAAAAGCCGACATTTTCCGGACGTCGATCTCAAGCGCCAGTCTGTAAGAACGGGAAAGAACCCATTTGAAGAGGAAAAAGGCTACCCAGGCCACAAGCCCGATATGCAGCCCTGACACCGCAAGCATATGCCCGAGGCCGGTTTGATTAAATGGTTCCCTCAGCGCGGGATCTAACCCTTGGCGTTCTCCTAAGATAAGAGCACGGAAAAGGGCAAAATTGCGGGCGTCGAGTTGTTCTTTGAACAGGTCCCTGACAGGTTTTTGGATTGTCTCAATCAGACCTCGAGGAAATGGAAGGTGGCCGGGTCCCATGGGCACGATCCGTCTTCCATCCGAGACCGATGCGCTGCATGTGAGGCCCTTCAACCTCATGGCCTCTTCATAGTTATAATTCCCTGGGTTGTTGAAATTCTTAAAGGCCCTCAACCGGGCGGGAAACCGGATTTTGTCTCCCGCTTCGAGCTTAGGGATGTGATTATACACGGTTACAACAATATCTTCGTCGATCGGGACTGCATCTCCTTTAAGGATCAACTCTTGCGCGCGGAGTTTTATTTTGGCTATTTTGCCATCAATGATCTTAGGCGGATCAAGGACTGTCCCCTCAATAACAGCCCTTTTGTGGAGGTTTGCTAAGGGGATAAGTCTGGATGGATGGCGGTTTCCCTGGCTTAAAAGGGCGCCGGTAAGAAAAAAGATTATAATAAGGGGATAGATCCTTACACGGGGAGAAAGAAAAAGGATAGCGACGAGGCAGATGACGATAGAGCAAGAGAGGGCGAGGATGAACTCATGGCTTAAGGGAAGAATTTTGTGAACCGCAAGTATGCCCCCGGCAAAGGATACGAGCATCGGTATGAGTGGGCGATAAAACAGTTTACTCCTTTTCTCGCCATATGGAGGCGCCCAGACCTCTGAATTTCTCTTCAATGGCCTCATACCCCCTGTCTAAATGATAGATTCGGTGTACTTCGGTTCTGCCTTCCTTTGCCACCAACCCGGCCAAAACGAGGGAGGCGCTTGCCCTGAGGTCGGTTGCCATAACAGGAGCGGAAAAAAGCCGCTTTTTTCCTTTGATCAGGGCCTGACTCCCGTTGATTTCAATATCAGCGCCCATCCTGCGGAGTTCACTCACATGAATGAACCTGTTTTCAAATATGGTTTCCCTGATCATACTCCAGCCGTTTGCAACAGCCATGAGGGCCATGAACTGGGCCTGGAGATCCGTGGGAAAGCCTGGAAATGGCATGGTCATGACGTCAACGCTTTCAATGAGATCGGGGCCCTGTACTGTAATGCTTTCATCTGCCAAATCTATTTTGGCACCTGCGAGTTTCAGCTTTTCAATAAGTGAGGTAAGATGCTCGGGCAGGCACCCTTCGATTTTTATGTTTCCCCTCGTTATTGCAGCCCCTATCATAAAAGTCCCGGCCTCGATCCTGTCAGGTATGACACTATGTTCGCAAGGCTTCAGATTATTGACCCCTTCTATTACTATAGTATCTGTTCCATCCCCTTCAATGTCAGCGCCCATGGCCCGCAAGGTATCGGCAAGATCCAGGACTTCAGGCTCATTGGCGGAGTTTCTTAAGACAGTCTGCCCTTTGGCCGTTACCGCAGCCATCATTATGTTTTCGGTGCCGGTCACGGTGGGTATATCAAAGAAGATTTCGGCCCCTTTTAATCTATTTGCCTCGGCATTTATGTAGCCATGGTTCAAATATATATCAGCGCCCATGGCGACCAGGGCCTTGAGGTGCAGGTTGATCGGTCGTGCCCCTATTGCACAGCCACCCGGGAGGGATATCTTGGCCTTGCCGTAACGAGCTAAGAGCGGGCCTAAGAGAAGAATCGACGCCCTCATGGTCTTTACCAGTTCATACGGGGCTTCAAAGCTTGTCAGGTTATCGGAATTGATCTCAAGAATGTCGTTTTCTCCCCGGAAAATCGTTCCGAACTTTGACATTATGCTCTTTATGGTATTAATATCTCTGAGTTGAGGGATTCTTTTCAGGCGATGCCAGCCTCCTGTCAGCAGGGAGGCAGCTATTGCGGGGAGGGCTGCATTCTTGGCCCCGCTGATCTTAACACTGCCTTTTAAGGGTTTGCCACCTTCAATAACGATTTTGTCCATGTGATAGGCTTTCAGATTTAAGAATCTAAGAATTCAAGAATTTTGGGATTAATAATGATGGTCTCGTAAAAAGTCTCCAAGGCCGTCACTCCCACTAAGCTTGTCCTAGACCTGATCGGGGAGCGGGAGTCCAGTCCCGCCGCCGCGGCGGGATGATTTACCTGGATTCCCGCGTTCGCGGGAATGACGAAAACGGGTCAGTGACTTGTTACGAGTTTGTCAATAATAAGGAAATAATAAGGAACTTTCATTCAATTCCTCAATTCGCAATCCCTCAATTTATCTTTGGTATTATGGCTTGAATCTGATAAACTGCTTGGCCTTAAAAGGACCCCCGGAGACGGACTCGGCCAAGGAGTGTTTCTCCATGACCGAGGTCACCTTTAATTCGCCTATATTTGCCCCAAACAGATAAATAGCTCTTCCGCTTCCGGATGGAATCGATTTCCCCTCGGTAAAAACCTCAAAGCGATTGCCC
>Ga0222695_1001025_pt1 | contig 12453 bp, 11 predicted proteins | sample AntAcemetage1398_FD_179834 | JGI IMG/M metagenome (GOLD analysis project Ga0222695, IMG submission 179834) | Saline water microbial communities from Ace Lake, Antarctica - #1398 | ecosystem: Environmental > Aquatic > Non-marine Saline and Alkaline > Saline | place: Antarctica: Ace Lake...
GAAGGGGCCAGATTAACAGATCGTGAAGTGGAAAAATTGTTGTCGGGATTGAGTTCCGCCTCATTTCAGTCCAGGGACGAAGAGGAAGTAGCCGGGTATGCTGAGGCTATGGAGTTGATATTTGATTCCTATGATGAAATCCAAACAAGCGAAAACCAAATCAAACAAATACACCAGATCCTCTTAAAATATTCAACAAAGGACGCTCGCCATAGAAGCGAGTATAAAAAGTTCCCCAATCATGTGGAAGCATTTTCCGATAACGGCAGGAGCCTCGGTATCATTTTTGCAACTGCTACCCCTTTTGAAACGCCGTTCAAAATGGCTGAGTTGGTAGAATGGTTCAATATGGAATGGGAAAAAAGGGAGTTCCATCGTCTCCTCCTTATCGCCATATTTCTGGTTCACTTCTTAGCCATCCACCCATTTCAGGATGGGAATGGAAGGTTGTCACGTATATTGACAAGCTTACTACCATTGAAATCCGGATATTCCTATATCCCTTACTCTTCATTAGAGAGAGTTATAGAGGATAACAAGGAACAATACTGCATAAGCCTCAGGAGAGCGCAATCAACCCTTTACACCGATAACAGCAGGATTAATGATTGGATACTCTTCTTTTTGTCATCGTTAGGGCAACAGACTTCCGTTCTGGAATCGAAGATCGAGACTGAGAAGTTAATTACCCAATTGCCACCCCTCTCTCAGAACATCATCCAAATTGTAAGAGAGCACGGGAAAATCACGGTACGTGATGTTCGCAGTATTACAGGAGCTAATAGGAATACAATTAAAGTCCATATTAAAGGATTGGTCAGGGTAGGTCGGTTAGAAATGGTTGGGAAGGGTAAAGGTACATGGTATAAGCTTCCTTAGTGGAAGTGACTGGTAAGACCACCCTGATCAAGCGGCAGCTCACGAAATCAGCCAAGGTTTTGGACTTGCTTAATTCGCGGTTGTTTTTGCGATTATCAAGCTCTCCCCACGATCTTGAGGCCCTGATCGAACCGGAGCGCGATAAAATAATTGTAATTGACGAAATTCAGCGAATTCCCGAACTGCTCAACGAAGTGCATCGTTTAATTGAAGACAAGAAAATAAGATTTCTGCTGACAGGAAGCAGCGCCCGCAAGCTACGTCGGGGCAAGGTAAACCTCCTGGCGGGACGGGCCTGGAACGCGGAATTGTTTCCTCTTATTAGAAAGGAAATACCGAACTTCGATCTGGAAAGATACCTTCGTTTCGGGGGCTTGCCCGCCGTTTATCTAAGCGACTATCCGGAAGAAGAGCTTGATGCCTATATTGACACAACTTGCGGGAAGAGATCGCGGCCGAAGGGCAGGTCAGAAAGCTGCCGCCCTTTTCCCGCTTCCTTAAATCGATGGCTCTTGCCAACTCCGAGATAATTAATTTCACTAAACTGGCAAATGATTGTCAGGTATCCCCGTCCACCGTTACTGAATATGTAAGTGTTCTCGAAGATACCCTGGTGGGCTTCATGCTGCCCGCCTGGACTGAATCTAAAAAGCGCAAAGCCTTGAAAACGGCCAAGTTCTATTTTTTTGATCCCGGCGTAACACACACTTTGAGCGGTACCATAAACCTTGAGCGTAACTCAAACCTGTATGGCCAGAGCTTTGAGCAGTTTATTGGAATGGAGATCAGGGCCTTCTTAAGTTACAAAAGAATCAAAGAGCCTCTTTGTTTTTGGCGTTCCACTCATGGTATGGAAGCTGACTTTCTAATTGGAGAACACACAGCCATTGAGGTCAAAGCTTCAAACAGAGTAAGCCAAAGAGACCTCAAGGGCTTAAAAGCCCTGCAACAGGAAGGAATTTTTGAGAATTATCTTCTTGTCAGTCAGGATCCAACCCGAGCCGTTTATGGGGATTTCCAGGCCATGCATTATACGGATTTTCTGGATCAACTATGGAATGAGGAACCAAAGAAATTTTAGCCTCATCCTTGACAAAATCGTAAAAAGTCAGAAATGACCCGTTTTCGTCATTCCCGCGAACGCGGGAATCCAGGGAAATCGATCACTTATGGACTCCCGCTTTCGCGGGCAGTGACGGCCTTAGAGACTTTTTACGAGACCATCATCCTTAGACCTCTCACGGAATAATGGCGATTGCCCTGACTGGAGAACCGTCTGCGTTTTCAAACTTCAAAGGGAGGCAGGAAAAGCTGAAGCCTACTCGAGGCAATCTCTGCCGATTCCATGAATCTACGAGCAGCATGCCCTTCGGATGATTTCTGCGTACACTTCACAAGAGGAGATTAAATCTGAGATCGGGACATGGTCTTCCGGGGTATGAGCGAAGCGTTCATCGCCAGGCCCGAATCCGGCACAGGGGATGCCGGCGCGCTGAATAAATGTGCCGTCCACGCCAAATTTCCATACCGATAAATCTCCTCTGTCTCCAAGCACCGCCTCTCTTGCATCCTGTATGATGGATACGACAGGTTCATTTTCAGGACAGTAGAGTGGGAGAAAGTCCTTAACCAGCTCTACCGTTCCCTTGAAATCCGGGTCTTTTTCCCCGCGTTTGTCAATAAGTGCCTCGATCTCCTCCTGCACGGAAGCGGCCGTTTCTTCAGGTAAATACCGTCGATCGAGTGCTATTTCGCACCAATCCGGAGTAATGGGGCCTAACCTTCCAGGACCGGAAACAATATCAATGACCGTAAAGGTGCAGTCCCCGAGCATGGGGTGAGAAGGCAACTTATAATGCTCCCTCATGTCCTGAATCAAATCGCACATCTTGTAAACTGCATTGATGCCGCGAGACGGATTACTGGCGTGCGCGGTCTTCCCCTTGACACGCACGGTAAACTCAAGCTTTCCCCTGTGACCGAGATGGACTTGAAGACGGGTGGCCTCGCCGCTAACGGCCATCTTTCCCTTTAGCCCTCCCTGTTCAAGCAGTCTGAGAATCCCTTCGCCTTTGGCCATTTCTTCGCGCACAACAGCTGTCATCACAAAGGTTTTCTTGAAGATAGCCCCGCTTTTTTTCAGGGCCTTTGCGGCATAGATCATAGACGCCACCGCGCCCTTCATATCACAGGCGCCCCGTCCCTCAATCACCTGGCCCTTGACCCCGTATTTTGAACCGTCTGCTTTTTTTCCGGAATAAGGCTCCGGCATTTCTCCGGGAGGGACATGGTCTATATGACCGTTAAAGATCAGCTCCGGCGCAGGATTATCACCATAAAGGTACCCGACCACATTATAAATGGGATCTATGGCAACCTCATCAAAGCCGATCTGCTCCATTCGTTTTGCTACAAGCCTAGCTGCCTGTTCCTCTTCCATACTGAGGCTTGGGGTTCGAATCATTTCCTGAGCAAAGGAAATCAGACCATGTTGATCTACCCGCAGAGGAAGTGCCTCCATAAAATAACTCCTTCCAGCCTCGCGAGAGAAAATCTCATCGTTGTAGCCCCCTTGAGGCGTTCCTACAAAAGCAACATCATATGTTCTAGGTCGACATACCGTTGGCCGATTTTCATCCCCCTTTGTTCAAGGCCAAACTCCTTGAAGCCCAATCGTATGTAGAATCGCTTTGCTGCTTCACCAGAGACTTCAATATTTATCTGTTCAAGACCGTGCAAGGCCTTGGCTTCTTTCAGGACTGCACCAACCATATCTTTTCCGATACCCTTGCCTCGGCCTTCCCGGGCAATATAAACGGCCCACAGCTTTCCCTTGTGCCGCATTTTGAGGGTCGCTTCACGTTTGAAGCCACATGTCCCGACCAACTGATCTTCCATGAAAGCGCCGAAAACAAAATGCTCAGGTGGTTCCGCATCGCTGAAAATCCTGGCCGCCATCTGGTCTGTCGAAAGCGATTCTTCCTCCTGCAGACTGCCCAGATATCCCTCAGCGCTTTCTCTCAGTGCCTGAAGTCTCGCCATGCGAAAGGCCCCGGCGTCTTCTCTCGTAAGTTTCCGAATGTCCATGGATCGCCCCCCATCTGCTTCCAAGTTTCATACGGGTTGCGGATCTCAGGTGTCAGGCGCAAGACGAAAAACGAAAGGACCCCAACAGCTATCCATCCTTCTGGCATTCAGTATCCAGCAACCAGTACCCAATACCGAGTCTCCAGTTTCCAGGTTCATAGGAAATTCCCCTTCAGCCGAGGGTATTCATACGTCAGGCCGGTTCTTCATAGTGCTCTTCCATTAAAGGGCAATATTAATACTTGGGTATGCACTTAAGTCAAGAGGCTAACAGTATATCGTGGTCATGCATCGTTATCGTTTAAATCTCAAAAGCTGTCAGCCACCACCAGGAAAGCGGTGGTATGATGAAGGCCCCTAAATAAAGGGGCCTTCAAAAGTTTTGCCCAAAAACCATTATCATTTTAATCAAGCCAACGTTGTTTTCAATTATTCATCCAAGGGGGCTTTTGATAAAACCCGACGGCTAACGAGCTTGGATAGATGACGACATCCTTTCCATTTTGAATCTGGATGCCTGGCACAGGAATGTAGTCTTCGCCTGCGAGAATAGCATGGTCTTCTTGGTTGAAGACGTATCTTCCCAAAACTCCCGGCCTATCAAGTTTGGATAGAGATTCCACAATAGTCTTCGGGTCTAACGATTCTGCTCTTTTAATGGAATCAAGGGCGTTGTATACAACATCATAGCCCGAAGCATGATCCATATTTGGTGTAACTCCCCATCTTTTCTGGACTTTTCTAGCAAACTCCTTATGACGCGGAATGTTGACCGGATCTATGAAAGAAGTAGTCCAGAGGAGGTAATTTCCCATCTTTCCAACTTGAGACAAATACTCGGGGCGGGAGGGGTAATAGATGCCCATATGACCACATTTCAACCCTAACTCATGAAATTGCTTGGTGCAAGCAACTCCTGATGAGAGCGGAGTGAATGACGTAACCAAGATATCCGGACTCATGCTTTTAATCTTTGTCAACTGCGGATAAAAATCAGTGTGTCCAAGAGGTACCGTTTCAGTAGTGAGTGTCTCCCAACCCGCTCCTTTGAAAAACTCGCTGGCTTTCTGAGCGTTAGAACGACCCCAGTCTGTATCCTCTACAATGAAAGCAATCTTCTTGCTCTTTGGCTTAAAAAGACCTTTCTCAATCAAATACTTGTATGTATCGAAGACGGCTCCACCAAGAGCGTCGCTGTTCCAATTTCCTTTCCAATAACTCCAGTATCTCTTAGGATTCGCCTTAACTTTTTTTGCGATCTCCGTGCTCACCGGCTCAGCGCTCAAGACAGGAATACCATATTTGGGCGCCAGCTCCATCACTGCCATGGTTACTGAGCTGTGAAGCATATCTCCGATTAACATGTTGACCTTATCTCTTGTGATCAGCTTTTCTCCAACACTTACCCCTACTTCTGGTTTTGACTGACAGTCTTCGACAAGAATTTTGACAGGCAGCTTCTTCCCTGCTTCTTTTATGTAAATACCGCCATCAGCATTCCACTCTTCAGCAGCCATTATAGCTCCTTCCTTCAACGCAACCCCTGCCTCCGCAGCAGGTCCTGTAAGAGGCGCCGTAACCCCTATCCGCACCTCTTGGGGCGTTTCAGCAAGGCATCTGTTAGGAGTACAGAAAAAACCGCATGTGAATGCGATGAAAAACACCAAGATCGCCAGAATTTCCTTTCTTTTCATGACTATTCCTCCCTTTTGTTTAAGATGGTTTTTATGGATTTTGATGTTACGTCCTCTATCTCACTCACCTCCTTCCATTTGTTTTAGCATTGTCCCTGTTCTGAAAAATGATCAGTTTCCATCAATACGCTGTTTCGCGTTTTCAAGCATCTTAACACATTCCTCTAAATCCAATCTCGTCAGGGTCTCTGTTGTAGGCCAACTGGTAACCTGATCCCATCCACGCAGCAAATAGTATCTATCCAGCATTTTATCCCACTCTTCTCTACTCAATAGCTCTCCTTTAAAGGGTCCCGATTTGATTGGTTCCTGCATAAGCCGCTTGGGTGGATAGTCCTCTCGTCTGGTAAAGCCGGCATGGGTCACATTAAACATCTTTTCCACATTGTGGATTCGTTCCCCTGTTTTCATTAAATCCTCCTCTGAGATATTTCTCCCTGTGGCAAATGAGTAGAATTCTCCCAATTCCCTTGGATTCACACCTTCTGGTGATGCCCAGTTGGCGATAATAAAACAAATCCCAAGGGAATCCCAGAGGGCGCATGCTGCATCATAGTAGGCAACTAAATTTGGCTTGCCAATGTAAGCTGTTGGATCTCCAGCAGTTTTAACTCCAAAGGTCTCTTGGCTCTCTTCAGGTGACCACTGCCGAAATTCACTATAGGGAGCTCCCCTTGTGTGGGAAGCGCCGCGTTGCGATACGACGATGCCTAATGCCCAACCTTTACAGGATCGGATTCCTTCAACCAGGTCCTGTCCCTTGATGTGAAAAGAGTATTTTTCTGATCCTTTTCCTAATATCTGTGAGGCTTTTAAACTCCCTTCTGCAAGCAGATTACCGATTCCTTCCCTGTGGGCGATCTTTCTGATTAACTCGATGAGCACACCGTGATCCCCCCAGTTGAGCGTTAATCCATCAGTATCGTCCTTTGAAAGTAAATTATTCTGAAAACAGTCAATGGCCCAGGCAATGGCACCACTCGTATTATCCACATCCAGACCTAACAGGCCGCATTCATCTTGGGCTTTCAAATTGGAAGCAGGATCGTCTATCCCTAATCGTGACCCAAAGCCCAATTGTGTGTTCGCTTCCAGCTTAAGACATTGAGTGCCGGCATAACGGCCATGGTCTACAAAATAACTATGTCCGCAGGGTGTCGGACACGCCATACAGGCATAACAGTCCGTCTGATACCGGCTATTGAATACTTCGGGAGATATTTTTTTAAAACTTTCTTGAGGATGGTACTCATCTTCAAAGTTTTTATAGGGGACTCCAGAAAAGCTATTGTGAAGAGGTCCTACTGCTAATGTTCCGAATTTCTTTCTAATCTGAACAGAAGGAATGTTAAGAAGCCGATCGCTAACGGAATTCACCAGGGACATGAAAGCGTCTGGATGTTTCAGCTCGATTTCTCCTGTTCCTCGCACTGCAACGGCTTTGAGGTTTTTTGACCCCATAATAGCACCCAAGCCGCATCGTCCGACAGCACGAAAACCACTGACAATGATGCAGGCCGGTTTTACCATATTTTCTCCTGCAGGCCCGATGCACGCCACCTGAACATCACTATGCCCAACATCTTGCTGTATTAGCGCTACTGTCTCCCTCGTAGTCTTTCCCCAGAGGTCACGTGCCGGTCTAAAAGAAATCTTGTCATCCTCAATATAGAGGTACACCGGCCATTTTGCTTTTCCTTGGACGACCACATGATCGTAACCCGCGAATTTCATCTCTGATGCAAACCAACCACCAGCATTTCCAGAACCTATTCCTAATGTGAGAGCGTTCTTTGAATCAATATTCAGCCTGGAAGCTCCAGGCACTAAAGTTCCTGTAAGAGCTCCGGCACCAAAGCAGAGGATATTTGCCGGCTCAAAGGGGGTCACCCAGGATCGTAGCTCGTTCAATAGAATCCATTGGTTAATACCTCTACCCCCCAAAAATCTGGGCGCAAAATTTGACGTAGGTTCGGTCCAATGGCGGGCAGTAGTAAGGTCTACCCGTAAGATATTGCCAGCATATCCATAGCTTTTTCTTTTCATCATTTCCCTCCTTTAAACACTTCCTCGGGGCAAAGTTGAATGCAAAGCGGAAACCCTTCCTCGTTTTCACAGGAATCGCAAGGTGGATGTGAGCCCTGTTGCGTGTGATAAATGTTAATCCTGACACCTTGCTTTGGATAAGATATGCATTTATCGACTCTTATGCTTGAATGGCTTCTTGAATATTTGCGCGTATGGTGATATGAACAGGCTAATTCACATCTCAAGCACCCGGTACAAGCTTCTGGATTTTCTAGACTGATCATAATTTTACTCCTTGTTTATAGCTCTCCTCGGAAATTCTTAAATTCAAAGATAGTAAATGTCCGGCTTGTGGTGTTAGATAAAGGAACTAATTTGTCATTTCTCGAAAATAGTCAAAAAATTCAGTTTCATTAAGTTTGACAAACTCGTAAAAAGTCAGAAATGACCCTTTTTCGTCATTCCCGCGAACGCGGGAATCCAAGAAAATCAATCACTTCTAGACTCCCGCGTTCGCGGGAGTGACGGTCTTGGAGACTTTTTACGAGATCATCAAGTTTATTGCGCCATAACAAATTCTTTTTCCCTTCCAATCTCGATCATTGAATCCCTCCAGAGCAGTTGACGTCAAAGTTCATATATTTCAGGTCTTCTATGTTCTAAAGGGGAGCGGATTCCTCGCATCTCCCGCAGATATTCCAGATCAAGTTCCGCAGATATGATGCATTCCCTGTTGCCGGCCTTTGCCAGTTCAATACCCCACGGATCTACTATGGTGCTTCGTCCAAAGTAGTAAAAGGGGTGTTTGAAACCGATCTGGTTGACGGCAATAAGGTATATCATATTGTGAAGGGCGGCGGCCCTGGTAAGGATCTGCCAGTGGTCTTCGCCGGGGGATACTCCGGCAATGGGGAAAGCCGCAGGGCAAAAGATCAGCTCAGCCCCTTTGAGGGTCAGGGTCCTGAGTAATTCAGGGAACCTGATATCGTAACAGATTATCATTCCAACTTTGCAGAATTCTGTATCAGCAACCGCATATCGATCTCCCGGAGTTACGAACCTCGATTCCTTGTAATCCGGGATATCGAAAAGGTGTGTCTTGCTGTAATCAGCAATTAGATCCCCATTCGGGTTAAATAAGAGACTTGTGTTGTAGTGTTTTCCGTTTTCTTTATGAATGAAGCTACCAGTGACGATATAGGCCCCAAGTTTTTGGGCGTATTCGGAAAACATGCGGGCTGTTGGGCCGTTTTTGTCCTCCGCAATGCGATCAAGCGTCTGAAAATCATCTTCTTCATCTGGGAGATATGAAAACATTTCAGGCAGACAGATGAACTGGGGATGAGGAGGGGAAGCCAAAAGGGTCTCCAACATGGTCCTGGCCTTTTCCACGTTTTCCTCTTTTGTCGAAATTGCCCCAATCTGAATCGCTGCAACCCGTATTTTCATATCTTACCTCATTTCATTGACTATTCTAAGATTTCCTTGTCGCGGAACAGCCTTTTCGTAAGGCCTTGCGGCATATATAGGATCATTAACACTACCAAAATCCCATAGGTGATAAATCGATATTCTCCCAAGAAACGCAGGTATTCCAATCCAACAGTAAGAAGAAAGGCCCCGAGCACCGGACCCATAAAAGATCCGAGTCCGCCGATCAATGTGATGGCCATGATTTCTATCATCATTCCCAGACTGAAAACAGAGGAGGGGGTCAGAATCAGTAAATAATGGGCATAAAAACTCCCCGCAACGCCAGCAAAAAAGGCACTGACAATAAACGCCAAAAGTTTGAAATAAGTGATGTTAACAGCGAGGCTTTCTGCCGCATCCTGGGAATCACGAAGTGACCTGAACGCCAAGCCCACATGAGAATTGACGATGAAGTACAATGTCAGCATGGTAATTATGAATATGATAAGGATCAGATAATAGTATGGAATTCTTACCCCTCCGGCAAAGCTGATGACGCCGAACAGAGGCAGATGAAGTTCAGGGAAATTCGGAATGCCCCAAAGGCCGCTTTCTCCCCTGGTAAGATCCACAAGATTCATACAAGTAATACGGACAATTTCCGAGAATGCAAGGGTCATGATAGCAATGTAGGGTGCAGCGCGTAACCGGAGAGAGGGCAACCCTATCAGGAAACTGGCGAGGGCAGCAGCCATACCTCCTATAAACAAGCCATACCATGGTGAAATGCCGACCTTCATTGCAAGCAGAGAAGAGACATAGGCCCCGATCCCGAAGAATGCCTGATGTCCGAAAGTGAATATGCCGGTATACCCGCAAATAAGGTTCCAACTCGCTGCGAGAACCGCAAAAATAAGGGAGATGATCATGACGTTAAGGATGTATGGATCTCGAACAAAGATGGGGAAGATCACCAACAGGATGGCGCAAGCCAAAAAGCAACGGTCGCTTCTTATCCCTTTGAACGTTTTTAAAAACTTGAAGTTACTTTTCTTGATTTCGGACATCCTTACCATTCCTTTGTGCCAAACAAGCCGGAAGGCCTTATGGTCAGCACGATTATGAAGATAACAAAGGCCACAACATCCTTCCATTCAGAGGAGAAAACAATCACCGATATGCTTTCAATAGTACCCAAAAGGATCCCGGCAAGAATTGCCCCTCCGAAACTTCCGAGGCCTCCCAGTACCACTGTGATGAAGCCCTTCAAGAGCGCGGCATGGCCCATCCAGGGGTTGACGGAAAAAATCGGTGCCAGAAGCCCGGCAGCAAGCGCGGCCATTGCACAGCTCAAACCAAAGGTGATGGTGTATATCTTTTTCACGTTTACGCCTATAAGAGTAGCGGCATCCCTTTCCTGTGCCGTAGCCCTGAGGCCGAGGCCAAATTTGGCCTTTTTGATAAAAACCCAGAACCCTATCATTACAACCGCTGTCACAAAAAGAATAAATATTCGCTGGTAGGCCATGCGGATACCAAAGATCTCGACTATCCCGTCTAAGAAATAGGGGACGCTCTTGAACCTCTCGCCGAAAATTTTTAGCGAGAGATTCTGAAAAAAGATCGAGAGTCCCACAGTAACAACAAGGGGACTTATCTCCCACCCGGGTTTGTCCAACAGCGGATGGATGACGCTTCGTTCAACCAGGACTCCCAGGAAATAGGTCAGTATAACCGCAATAAGAAGACCAAGGATGGGAGGAATACCAAAAAAGGTAACAGCGAAATACAGAAAATAGCCCCCGATCATAAAAAACTCACCGTGAGCGAAATTGAGCATCTTCATGGTGCCCCAAATAAGCGTTAGGCCGCTTGCCACAGCAGCATACATGCATCCCAGCACCAGACCGTTAAGCAGTTGTTCGATGACTAAGGTGCCTGTTATCATCCAAGAGTCCTCCTAAAGACATAAACCGTTGATCGTTTCATCCTTTTCAGCCGCCGTCTATAATCCGAGATACGCCTTTTTGACATGTTCGTTCTCCATCAGCTCTGCGGCCTTCCCCTCCAGAGATATTTTTCCGGTCTCCATCACATAGCCCCGATCTGCAATTTGGAGGGCAATCTGGGCGTTTTGCTCGATCAGGAGAATGGTCGTCCCCTTTTTATTTATATCGACTAACACGTTAAAGATAGTCTCCACCATCTTTGGGGCTAAACCCAGAGAGGGTTCATCCAGCATTAAGAGGGATGGTTTGGACATGAGCGCGCGCCCTATGGCCACCATTTGTTGCTCTCCTCCGCTGAGCGTGCCTGCAAGTTGCTTTTTTCTCACCTGGAGCACTGGAAATATTTGGAAAATTGTCTCTATTGTTTTGAAACGGTCCGCCCAGGATTCAGTGTTGTATGCGCCCGCCAGAAGGTTATCCGCTACGGTCATATTGGGAAACAATTTTCTCCCTTCCGGCACATGTGCAATCCCATATGTCACGATCTTGGAAGGCTCGACTACGTCCAACCGAACATCGCCAAAACGAATCTGTCCTTTCCGTGGATGAAGGAGTCCGGAGACGGTCTTCAGGGTCGTTGTCTTGCCGGCCCCGTTAGAACCGAGAAGAGTCACGATCTCTCGCTGCCGTAATTCCATGGTTACATTCCACAATGCCTGCGCATCGCCGTAAAAAACGTCGAGATCATTCAGCGTGAGCATGTGCCATGCCTCCCAAATAGGCTTCAATAACATCCTTGTTTTTCACAATTTCTTTTGGATTTCCCTCTGTAAGTTTCTGTCCATAGTGAAGCACAATAACGCGGTCTGATATACCCATGATGGCCTTCATAACGTGTTCTATCATGAGAATGCTGATACCCCTGCTGCGGATCCTCTTTATGAGAGCCATCATCTCAATCGTCTCTGTTGGATTAAGTCCTCCAATAACCTCATCCAACAAGAGAATGTTTGGCTCAGTGGAAAGGGCCCGCGCAATCTCCAATCGCTTACGCTCAACAAGGGTCAACTGAGAAGCCAACACCTTCCTTTTATCCTCAAGTCTTAAGAAACCAAGAATTTTATCCGCAGCCCTCTTCGAAGATTTAAGCGTTCGTTTTCTTCGAACTCCGAAATAGGAACCCACCATAACATTTTCAAGAGCGCTCATTTCCAGGAAAGGCTTTGTTATTTGAAAGGTCCTGGCTATCCCCCTCTTACAGATCAGATCGGGTCTTAACCCGCTGATCTTTTCCTCGCGGAAGTCTATTCTTCCTGAATCCGGTTTATATACTCCGGCTATTACGTTAAAAAGTGTGGTTTTTCCTGCCCCATTGGGTCCAATCAGCCCTAGAATTTCCTGTT
>Ga0222695_1001033_pt1 | contig 12404 bp, 13 predicted proteins | sample AntAcemetage1398_FD_179834 | JGI IMG/M metagenome (GOLD analysis project Ga0222695, IMG submission 179834) | Saline water microbial communities from Ace Lake, Antarctica - #1398 | ecosystem: Environmental > Aquatic > Non-marine Saline and Alkaline > Saline | place: Antarctica: Ace Lake...
CCCATCCATTGCAGCTATTCTTACGTTACTGACGAACAACCCACTGAAAATTCATCCGAATTTTATAATATCTACTTTCGCTTTTTACTCTTTTGTGGTATAGGCATTACAAAACAATGGAGAACAATTTAACTCATAAGCGAAGAGAAATTACCATGAAAAAAGCCCGCAGTTCACGACGAATAAACAAAATTGGGATGACGACTGACACTATTACCGGCAGGGGAGGCTTGGCATTGTTTAGCCGCTACCTTGAAACAACTGGTATTTTGGACATTCTTAATTCAAAATTTGGATTTGTGCGTAAAAGCTCAAAAGGTCTCCCCGTTTGGATTTTATTCAAGCAGATTTTCTGTTTCTTTCTTGATGGAACATCTCGTCATTTGACGTACTTTGACCAATTAAAAAAAGACAAAGGTTACGCAGCTTCGATAGAGACAAAACCTTCACAAATGGCATCATCTCACATTATTAAGCGTTTTTTTATGATCTTTGGTTGGTGGTTTACCAAACAGTTCCGCTGGGTGCTCCACAAGCTGTTTGTCTGGCGTTTAAAAACCATGAGGCCCAATGAAATAGTATTGTATATCGATTCAATGGTGATGGACAATGATGATGCTCAAAAACGACAAGGTGTTCAACCCACCTACAAGAAGAAGAAAGGGTTTCATCCGTTACAAATCATTTGGAATAACAAAATTGTTGATGCCATCTTCAGAGGCGGAAGCAAAAGTGGCAACTTCGGAAATACTGTTGCCAACATGGTCACTGACTTGGTAAATCTTATTCATAGCGAGTACAGCGAAAACGTTACGATAATCCTGCGTTGCGACAGTGGCTTTTTTGACGAGAAAAACTTTGCCACTTTTAATGAACTCAACATTGGATTTATTGGCAGCGGAAAAATGTACGAAGCGGTCAAACAACATGCCGGCAATGCTGCAGATTCCGACTGGAATTCATATAATATCAAAGAGCAGACGTGGTCCTTTTTAGAGTTCGGCTTTCGATGCAACAAGTGGAAACGTTTCTATCGGACATTTTATACTCGTTGTCTTTATGAAGGCAAACAAATGCTTCTTGATTTCGCCCGCCCAGACAATGTCATTCTTACCAATATCGGTATTAATGATAAAGTGCTTGAAAATTGCACCCCACAGCGGCGACAGCACTGGCTCACACCCGCAGCGATTATCAACAGCTACCATCAGTGTGGAGCAGATGAACTTTCCCATCGAGGATTAAAAGATTTTGGTTTCGAGCAATTGCCTTTCAAAAGATTCGGTCCAAACTCCGCATTTTACTACTGCATGCTGATTGCTTTCTTTCTGTTCGAGACCTTCAAGGAAGACGTGACATCAGAAGTAATACCGATAAGAAGTTATGCCACATCTGTACGCAGGAAGATAGTCGATATTGCAGCCAAAATTGTAGAAAAAGGCCGCACAATTACTTTGAAACTATCTCGATCTGCCATGCAAGCTCTTAAGTTCAATCTACTATGGGCCAATTGCCAGAATACACCCCCCATTATGGTTTAAAATTTAATTCTTAATTCCCAATACACAATAAAAATTGGACAACAAATGGTGAAGTATGCTCAATATTTGGCATAGAGTTTCGCTAAATTCCAAAAAAGTAACAGTTTATACAATTTTCGAGCTTTTCCTCAGTACTGCTGAAATAATGCGCCTTCAGCTTGCCGAAAAAAAAGTTTTGACTTAAAAACGATGCTTGAGTAGAATATTCTGCATCATAAAATGCGGTTCAACATCAAAACCGCTCAATTTAGGTGAGACCGAAGTACTGCTCCACAATATACCGGACTTTGGATATTTTCTTGTTGCGCTCTATTTTATATTCAGTCAATTTAGCAGTGGAATCTTTTCTCATAATGCCGTCATCAATATGATTAAGGGCCAGGAAGTCTCGATTTGGTTTACCTGCGTATCCTTTGTCAGCAAACACCTTATTTATCCGGGATCATCACTCTATACTCTGGTCAATTTTAAGATTCTCAATTCTTTTGATATATTGAACGTTGCCTGACGGTACTAAATATCATATCTGTTTTTAGCGATGTTGGTAAACCATGCTCTTTTAGCCAACTAGTGGAGATGGCTAAGTCCAAAATACTACTCAACAATATATCGAACTTTTGATATCTTTTTATTCGGATCTTTTTCATATTCATTCAATTTTGCCTTGATTGAGTCTTTTCCTATAATCCCGCCAGCAATTTTATTAAAGCCAGAAAGTCGCGGTTAGGTTTATCCGCATATCCTTTATAGTTACGGACGTAGAATTTTTTGTGGATAGCTAAAAAATGTTGTAGACGGAGAGGAGGCCTTTTTGAAAACCAATGAAGAATGGAAAGCTTGGGGCAAAGATGACCCTTTATATGGCGTAGATAGCTGGGCAGGACGCCAGCGCGGCGAGGACAACGAATGGGCTAATGATGAGTTCTACGAGTTAGGATGGCTATATTGGCGTGATTTTTCAGCTCGCTGGAATTGTTATGGCTACAACCGCGACTATTGCTTTGTTGGTACGAACTGTGTTTTTCTTGGTGGTAGTACCTTGCCCAGCTTTTCCATATTAGGTGCTAAATCACTATTAAATAAAACCTATACTCAAGCCTTCTATCTTTATTCAGGTGTAACTGCCCAACCAGTCAAGAAGCTATCTAAGGATTTACTCTATTTATCACGTCCTGAAGGTTTTGTTGCTTAATCATCAAATTTTGAATTGAGTCATTGCCCGTTATGAAAGTGCTACATGTATATCGTTCTTTAGCAACAACCCTCGGAGGTCCAGCTATACTTGTTCCAGCCCTCTGCCGTGAGTTGTCAAGGCAAGGTTGCCAAGCTACCATATTGACCTGCAATGCCGGAGAACAGGACGGGATAGCAAAGACTTCTCAAACAAAAATAGTTGTTGCGCACTTTACAAATTCAGAACTGTTGTCCTCTTTATTTGGAGTTTATAAAGAACTTCCATCCTTGGTAAATTCTGCCGATATTGTACATTTCCATGGTCTTTGGTGGCCAATGAATTGGGTGGTAGAAAGGTGGGCAAGAAAACACAAGAAGGTTATGCTTCTTTCAGCACATTCATGTTTCCAGCAGTGGGAGTTAAATCAATCCCTACCAAAACAAACAAAACGGTGGGTTGCGTGGCAGTTATATGGCCGCAGCCTTTCAAAAGAGTGCAGGGCTATCCACGCCACAGCATCCAATGAAAGGGATGCAATAAGGGCGACCGGACTCGGAACCGAGGTTGCGTTGATACCTATCGGCATAGATATCTCTGAGTTCACCAATCTTCCACCGAAACAGATATTTGATAAATATTTTCCTGCGCTGAGTAACTATAGAATACTATTGTTCATGTCACGCATCCACCCAAAGAAGGGCCTTGTTAATTTAGCCCATGCTTGGAGTAGGGTCGCATTGCAGTTCCCCGACTGGCATCTTCTTATTGTAGGTCCAGATTATGCCAATTACCGTTCTGAAGTGGAAGTTATCTTGGAATCATATGATATAAAGGGTCGTTACACCTTTGCGGGGCACCTGACTGGTGAAGCCAGGCTCGCGGTTTATAACGCAGCAGATCTGTTTGTTTTACCAACATTTTCAGAAAACTTCGGAATTGTGATTGGCGAGGCATTAGCGGCAAAGGTGCCTGTTATCACTACAGATCAGACCCCATGGGAGGACATTGAACGGCACAAATGTGGCTGGATAATCCGGCCTCGGGAAAATGATCTTGTTGAGATTTTGGCCAAAGCTTTGTCTCTTGATAAATCAGTTCTTGATGAAATGGGGGAAAGGGGCCGGTCGTTTGTCAAAGAAAATTATTCTTGGGAGTCAGTAGCTCTTAAAATGAAAAGATTATATCGGTGGATTTTGTATGGTAGCAAGAAGCCGGAGTTCGTACATACGTTAAAAGGCAAAAAAGTAGTTCGCTTACCATTTGGCAAACCTCGTAAAGTGTTGTGAGAGGCTGATGTTTCAGAATGAGGATTTGTTTTATACTTCCTAAAATTCTACCGGCACCAAACGGAGCTATCGCAGGTGGGGTAACAAATTGTACAATTGGTTTGGCTCTGGCTCTTTGCAAAAAAGGAGTATCTGTTGATGTTGTTGCACCGATTTCTGACAGTGCTGGAACCGCCCTGGCTACTCATCCTATTTTTCCTTTGTTGAATGGAATTAAGTCAGTTGACAGGTCAATGTTGGTCCGTGGCGGTACCGCTCTTTTTGATCTAAGGAGGGAGATTAAGCGTCGTCATTTAGAACGTCCCTATGATGTTATTCACATTCATTCAGGATCCTATCTTTATGGTCTGGTGTTGGCTTCCCGAGCCGTTCAAGGGGTTGCAAAGGTTCATTCAATCTACTGTCCAATTGTCAGTGAGGATCAAGCGGTTATTGAGCGACTGGGAAGAACGGTATTGGCAGGTTGGGCCGCTCGTAATATTGATTGTATTATAGGGGTAACAAGAAATGTTTGCTATTCTATTCGGGAAGCTAAGATTTCTGAGAATAAAATCTCATTCATACCCATGGCAGTGGATACGAATGAATTTACGGATTCTTTGGAGAGAGAACAAACCGGGCTTTTTAAGGAAGGAAAGACATCAGTGCGACTTCTCTTTGTTGGCAATGCCAGCATTGAGAAAGGTCTTGAGGTGCTCATAGATGCCTTAGGAATTCTCAAGAGAAAGGGAGTTGATTTCCAGTTGGTCGCTGCCCTTGAAAATCAGTCTCAGTTGCATGAATTTGAATCTCGACGTGAGATGATTGGGTACAAAGTCAAAAAGTTGGGTCTCGAATGGAATGTTACTATTGCTGGAGTCGTTAATAGAATTGGAGATCTTCTCAAGGAAACAAATCTGTTGGTTGTGCCATTTCAAGATGTAACAAGTCAGAGAAGAATTTCTGACTATCCCATGGTCTTGCTAGAAGGTATGGCATGTGGCAAATGTGTGGTATCTACCCCATTAAGAGGAGTCTCGGAAATTGTGAAAAACGGAGTTAACGGGATTCTTAGCGAATCATTCACTTCAGAGAGCCTGTCAAAGGCAATGCACCATATTATCGTCAATAGTGATTTAAGAATATCATCTGGAATCGCAGCAAGAAGGTCAATCGAGCAGAAGTATTCTACAGATACAGTAGCCTCTCAACTTATAGACCTGTATCGGAGATTTCTGTCAGGCCGGGATAGGTGACTTGTGGTAGCTTATCACAAAAAGTCGTTTGATTTTTACCAAGAAACTGCTTCGAAGTATGATGAAGTCCGATTTCAAGGCAGAGCAGGTGAATGGAGCAATTTGTTGCAGATGGATATTATGTCAAAGCTTTCGAGTCGATGGAAGGATAAACGAATCATAGAAGTAGGCTGCGGAAGTGGACGATGTACAAAAATGCTTCTTGACCTGGGTTGCAAACTCACGGCAGCGGAACCCTCTGAAAAAATGATTACGTTAGCCCAAAAAAGATGTGAACTGGAGATGAAAAGGGGGGATGTTGAGTTTATCATGTCAGACATTGAGTCATTGGCCTGTTTAGACAAGAAATACGATGTGGTTATTGCAATCAATGTTTTTTCAAGGCTGCCAGAAGGCGAACAGTCGCTTGCAAAACTTGTCTCACTTCTCTCTGAACGAGGAGAGATAGTCTTCAATTTTCAGTGTATTACAAGTGTACTTTTCCCCCTCGGTATTTTAGTGAATAAAAGAAAAAGAAGTTTGAGCAGACCTGTTTATAGTCGGTGGTATACTCCTGCTCAGATTCGGAGTATGTTAAGCAGTAATGGCGCAACAGTAGCAAATTGGCTCGGGCACCATTATGTCCCCGTGCCAAAACGATTTTTTTTATTATGGCCTGGATTGTGGATAGCTCAGTTGCTTCTCAGCAAGTGGTTTCCTAAAGCCTGCCCTAGTGTTTTTGTCGTTTGCACGAAATAACTGACTTGCCACAAATGATAAAAGATAAGAACTCTCACTGTTTACTATGTGGTTTGCCAACGAAGTTTGTTTTGAGCAACCTGGCGGACAACCGTTTTGGAAGTCCTGGAGAATATTCCATAGCGGAGTGCGATCAATGCGGATTGCTTCAAACAGTACCTATGCCGGAACCAGAGCAGTTGAAACAACTGTATGAGACTTTCTATAATTTTGGCGGAGAAAAAGGAACAAGTTATACGAAAGTTCGGGAGGCTTTCTTTAGTTCTATTGCCTATCGTTCCTGGATAGCCATTGATGGCGACATATCCTTTCATTCACACCGTGGGCAAGGACGGCTGCTGGACATTGGCTGCAATGAGGGGCGCGGGCTGGTGATCTATCGGCAGAATGGATTTCATCCTGAAGGCTTGGAGTTAAACGAAAAAGCCGCTCATGATGCCCGCATGGCAGGATTTACCATTCATACTCAAACCCTTGAGGAGTTTCAACCGGAAGAGCCGTTTGACATCATTGTCCTCTCAAATGTACTTGAGCACGCTCCAAATCCAAAAAACATGCTGGAAAACGTTAGTCGTGTATTGAAACCGGGTGGGCAGATATGGATAAGTTGCCCAAATAGCCAAAGCTGGCTGAGAAAGCTATTTGGACGCTCCTGGATCAACTGGCATGTGCCTTTTCATCTGTTCCATTTCTCCAGCAAAACATTAACACAGCTTTTACAACGCTCTGGTTTTGAAGTTACAGAGCTTAAATATGCAACTCCCAGCCACTGGACGTCCCAGTCGATTGTGGCTGCAATTTCTGCCAAACAGGGTCGCAAGACTCGTTACCTTCGATCGCCACTATTGGTTGCTTTTCTGATGTTTTTCTGCCGGTTCGTCCTCTTTCCCCTTTTGTGTGTGGGGAATTTGAGTGGGTGTGGAGATTGTCTGGTTGTTGAGGCAAAGAAAGATTTAGATTTGCAGATTTCGCAGATTACGCAGATAAAGAACTGAAAAAGAAAAATATTAGACGCGGATTTCACGGACGGCACGGATAAAGAAGTGAAAAAGAATATTAGACGCGGATTTCACTGATAGGAATTGGAGGAAGCCACAGACCCACCCCAGTACGATGTCCCCACCTACCCCTGTTAAATACGCTGCGCTGTCCTTCGGAATTGAACGGGGCACGGCGGGGCAGGCACAGACATAAGCAGACGTTTTACTCTGCGGACTCCGCAGAGTAAAAGAGTGTCATCGCTTCGCGAAACAGACTTCAATCGTGGCTGAGATAAAGAAATTTTGTAAACAAAGAACCTCATCCATTTTGAACCCGGCTTGCATTTCTGAAACAAAAAATGTTGTTATCTCCTGGAATATGCTATAAATGATTTATTATGGCCCTGTGACGTGCAGGCTGCGCTGGGCAAGGCAAAAAAATATGAGAGGCTAAGCACATGAGAACGTTAGAAATAAAGTATCCGGAGACCATACCTGCTGTACTAAACCTTAGTCCCGAGAAGTTTGAACAAGAGGCAAGATTCGCTTTGGCAGTCAAGTTGTACGAAATGGGGCGGCTTACATCTGGACAGGCTGCCCGCCTATCAGGTGTGTCACGTGTGACATTTTTGCTAGACTGTCGACGATATGGCGTAGCCAGTGTGGAGTGGGATCAGACAGAGATTGATGCTGAATTTGTGGATATGGACACATGAATGGTAAAACGATTTGCAATACAGGGCCTATTGTAGCCCTATCAATGATTGATCGCATTGATATTCTTCGACATCTTTTTGAACTTGTTGCTGTCCCGGAAGAGGTGCATAAGGAGATTCTGGAAGGTGGAACCACAAATGCAGGATTGGCAAATTACCGGAAGGTAAAATGGATAAAGGTCATCACACTTCCCAACCCTGTAGATCCTTTATTGAGAACGTCTCTTGATGCAGGAGAGACATAGTTTCCTTGTTACGATTCGCCAAGAATAAAAGATCCTCTAATCGTTCTCTTATCCATATCCGAAGCGATTTATACGAAATTTCCTCCTCTTAAGTTAACTGCCTACAACTATTCTCATGGAAGGAACAAAACGAGTGGTAGAAGTCGGCAGAGAGGGGCCCATAACGCATTTCCAATTGGGTCAATTGGCATTCAGCCCGTGGATGTCTTGAATGATCTCGTTAAGGGTTATGGTCTTACAAGCTCCCAACGTTTGAAGGGTTTGATAGGATTTACAATTAAAAATCAATATAACATTCCAATCTTTTTCAGTCAATCAGATTTCTTGAAAAACAGGGGACGAGGCCAGATCATTTGATTTGATAAGGAAAACCGGAGGAGTTGTATTACGCTTTTGCTGAAAGGCTTGTTTCTTAAATATTTTGGAAAAAAAATCTTCCTTTGTAATGAATCCCAACCACATAGTCTTCTTCACCCAGCTTTATTATCCTGACACGACTACAACGGCTATAATTATGACTGATCTGGTTGAGGATTTGGCGGCTTATGGCATGAATGCGGAGGTGGTGTGTGCGCAGCCGACTTATATAAAGAATTCAGATCCGCAGACCCGCCTGCCACTGCGAGGCACGAGCGGGCAGGTTACGCAGATAAAAATTGGGAAATCGGCGGATTTAAGAAAATCTCCGAGGATTGAATGCCATAATGGGGTTTCAATAAGGAGGGTCTGGTCGTTTCTTTTTGATAAGAATAAGAATATCGGGAGGATATTGAACAGTGTGAGCTGTTTTTTGAGCATGCTTCCCGCTGTGTTTTCTACCGGCAAGAATGACGTTTTGGTCTTTAACACCAATCCTGCAATTTTGCCCTTTCTTGGCGTTATCAGTAAAAAGGTCAGAAACCAACAATACGTGATCCTTGTTCATGATCTTTGGCCTGAACTTCCAGCCCATACAGGGATGATTAGAAAAGGTGGGGTGTTATACAGAATCATTGATTTTCTTATTACACTGTCTCTCAGGTATGCCAGTGGTATCATTGTATTGTCCAATGCCATGAAAAAACATGTTCTTCATAAACTTCCTGGAACGGCGCATAATATTTATGTAATTCATAACTGGGCAGATGCTAATCGGATATTTCCGGTTGCAAAAGAAAATATTCGAATGATTAATGTATTAGGGTTGAAAAATAAAAAAATAGTGATGTATTCCGGCAACTTGGGACGATATCAGCCCCTGGAGGTTATGATTGATACGGCTAATGAATTAAGGGGCAGAAAGGATGTTTTGTTTTTATTTGTAGGGAATGGCGGAAAGAGGGCAAAGATTCAAAATATGGCTGAAGATCTGAAACTGGACAATGTTAAATTCCTTCCATTTCAGCCTTTGGATCGACTATCGGAATCCCTGTCCATGGCTGATGTTTCTTTAATGGGTATTTATCCGGAAAATGAAGGCGTTATCATGCCGAGTAAGTTATATGGCTTATTGGCGGTTGGAAGGCCGATCATTTGTGTGTCTGATCCTAAATCTGAAGTCGCAGATATATTGGAACAAGCCGGAGCCGGCATTCAATCTTCAATAAATGATCCCAAAGAACTTGCCAATAATATTTTGGCAATTGTCGATGATCAGGAAAAAGCCAGGGAAATGGGGCAAAACGGTAGAACCTACTTTCTTGAACATTTCGAGCGAAAGATAATTACGAAACAGTGGAATGATATGTTGAGTAATCTGACGTAATCATAAAAGAGAAACCATGAGTAACGGTAATTCACGCCTTATTTTTATCTTGGATCTGGTGGTGATGTATGCTGCTTTTTATGGCACATATTATTACTATAACGGCCATGCAATGATTCCGTTCGAAGCCATGCTTTTAATGGGATTTGTTGCGTTGATGTGGTTTTTTATTTGTATTAATTCAGGTGTTGTTCGAATCGACAGACGTTCAAGAATTATCCTGGTACTGAGGGACGTTCTGGTTGGGTATTCGGTGCTGAGCGTTGCTGTTATATCTATGGTTGCCGCATTTGGTAATTTCAGACCCAATGACAAGCTGATTCTCTATCCGCTTTTGTTTGCAGTAATATGGTCGACCACATTTCGATTGGTATATATAGGGGGAATAAAGCATTTTATAAGAAACGGTTATCAACAGAAATCGGTACTGCTGATCGGCGGAAGCAGGGTGGCGGAAAGGGTCATGAATATGATTTTAGCTTCTCCGGAATTTGGATACCGTCTGCATGGGGTGCTTGCCGATGATTACCATGCATCCATGCCCAGTGGGTTCTATCTTGGAAAGCTGGAGCGTTTCAAAGAAATTGTTCGCACAGAGCAGATTGATGAGGTGATTATTGCCAAGCCGTTGCGGAAAGAAGAAACCATCCTTAAACTGGTGGAACAATGTGAATACGAAGGGATTCGGTTCCGCATTGTGCCTGATTTCTTCCGCGTCATTAGAAGTCATGCAGTTATAGACACACTGGGGGATATCCCTTTGATAGCTGTCCGGACCGAACCTCTAAATGTGCTCAGTAACCGGATCATCAAACGGACATTTGATTTATTGATGTCATTGGCGCTGCTGATCATACTTTCACCGGCTTTTCTAATACTCGGCATACTGATTAAGCTTACCTCAAAGGGACCGGTTTTTTTTAAGCAAAAACGCATCGGGGCCAATAATGTAGAATTTGACATGTATAAATTCCGAAGTATGACCGTACAGAATCCCGGCCATTCCGATACCACCTGGACAACAGAAAATGACCGGCGTGTAACATCCATCGGGCGGTTCATGCGTAAAACCAACCTGGACGAACTGCCGCAGTTATGGAATGTTTTCATCGGGAACATGACCTTGGTGGGTCCGCGCCCGGAGAGAGAGCACTTTGTAGAAAAGTTCAAAAAGGAGATTCCCCATTACAAGGTGCGCCATCTGGTAAAATCCGGTATTAGCGGCTGGGCCCAGGTGAACGGGTGGCGCGGGGATACATCCATTGCAAAGCGTGTTGAGCATGATATCTTTTATCTGGAAAACTGGAGTTTCTGGTTGGATATGAAGATCCTATGGCTGACGCTGTTTGGGGGAGAGACCAATAAAAATGCCTACTAGTCCGCAGATTACCCCAGTACCATCTCCCGGAGCTACCCCGGTGAAACGACAGCAACAAAGGTTTCACAGGGCAGGCGGGGCAGGCGCAGATTAACGCAGATTAAAAAATAACAACGGTACGCAGATTTTACACCCATTACCAATTTCATCCCAAGGACATTTTGGGTAAAAAATTACAGTAAAATTTGTAGAATTTATTTTAAGGTTTATCAAAATGGAACATGGAATAGACCGTTTTATAGACAAAAGCTCATTTATCATGGTATTTGAAAACGATTTATGGTATAAAAATAAACAATTATCGGTTGTGATTTAATATTATCATTTTTTTTATCAGTTCAAATTGCATACAAGAATGTAACCATTGATGGATATAGAAATAATACCCTTAGCAGAAAAAAATGAAAATCGAATATGATCCTAAACATGACGTATTAAATATTGAGTTCATAAAAGAAGAGCCTATTGCTGAGTCAATTGAACTTGATGGAATAATTATTGATTATTCAGAGGACAAAAAGATTGTTTCAATAGAAATTATAGACGCTGGGAAACGTACCACAAAGGGGCCTTTGGATATACTTGATCTCAAGATAATCAAAGAAAAGGTGGCTGCTTAAGAGCTTTCTTTAAAATCAAAAAAGATCCCCGAATTATTCCAATAAGTTAAACTTTCCACCGCAAGACCAACATGGATGAGCTGCCCCAATTGATTAACGTGCTTAAAGGAGAAATGAGCATAGTCGGACCAAGGCGGCAGATTCCGTCTAAGGTATAAAAATATAACAATTGGCAGCGAAGACGCCTTTCCATGAAAGGAGTTATTGTCAAATGTTGAGGGGCTATAACTGGAACCGGTCCAATTGCTGTCTGAATTTCGCGTTCAGGAAGATAACCATTACGGACAACCCGTTTGCGGCCTTGATCGTCTTTAATATAAGCATATTGTAATAAAAAACTTTCTATCTAAGTTTCTAATGCTTGAGCTAACAACTTTTTCGCTCCATTTTGCAATATTTTGGTAGTGGGGTCATCAGGAAATGTTTCTGGCTTTTTTAAATCGAGTACGTTATCTTTGATCATGGTGTGTGTATCCTTTCATTTTGATGATTCAAAGTGCCGAGCAATTGCCGGTGAACAATCGCTCGGAGGATACACCACCTAATCCCTCAAACACAACTTTTGATTATATCTCTTGTTTGGCCTGACAAACATTACTTGACAAAATTACCCTATAAGGTTAATTGTTATTAATTAAACCTCGGGCTCTGCCCGAGCGACCCTAAAAGGTTCGACCGTTTCGGGGTGAAAGATTTACCCTGCAATTTAATATTAGAACAATGTGAAACGCTTTTAATACTATATCG
>Ga0222695_1001034_pt1 | contig 12392 bp, 13 predicted proteins | sample AntAcemetage1398_FD_179834 | JGI IMG/M metagenome (GOLD analysis project Ga0222695, IMG submission 179834) | Saline water microbial communities from Ace Lake, Antarctica - #1398 | ecosystem: Environmental > Aquatic > Non-marine Saline and Alkaline > Saline | place: Antarctica: Ace Lake...
TCCCTATGATCCCATGGAATCCATAGAATCACCCTTCAATTTCTGATTTTTTGAGGAGTATACAAAAGATGGTTACAAAGAAGAAAATTAAGGTATTGGTGACCAAGGTGGGCCTTGACGGTCATGATCGTGGGGCAAAGGTAGTGTCCTCCTTGCTCAAAGAGGCGGGCATGGAAGTAATATATCTCGGGATGTTTCAAAGGCCTGAGAGTATCGTCAGGGCGGCCATTGATGAAGACGTGGATGTGATTGGCCTAAGTTATCTTTCAGGGGAGCATCTCATTTTCACGCCCAAGATCGTGGATGAGATGAAAAAAAACAGAGTTGATGATGCGTTACTCATTGCCGGGGGCACTTTTCCGGCCGAAGATATTCCCATCATGGAGGAAATGGGCATTGATAAGGTCTTCAGGGCAGGCTCTCTCACAGAATCTATTGTCGACTATATCAACGACCATGTCGAAGAATAACACCCATGTAAAAAGTCCTTTTTACATGGATTTAGGGATTCAGGAATTTAGGGATTGCGAATTATTATAATCAGTTAGCCCTAAGCGCATTACTCAAGATCCTCAACTTTTCCACTTTTTACGAGACCATCAAGAATAAGAGATGAAAAAGAAACTGAGTACCAATGAGATGGTAAAGAGGTTATTGGCAGGCGATCGCCGTTCCGCAGCCCGCCTGATTACTTTGGTTGAAAATGAGATGGACGACCACCATAAAGTGATGCGTCTCGTCTATCCCCATACGGGCAAGGCAATGATCCTCGGGATAACAGGGGCCGGCGGGGCAGGCAAGAGCACATTGACCGACCATCTGATTGGCAAATTTCGTGAGCAGGGCAAGAAGGTGGGAGTGGTGGTGGTGGATCCGAGTAGCCCCTTCTCGGGCGGGGCATTTCTTGGAGATCGTATCCGGCTTCAAAGCCATTCACAGGACGATGGTGTCTACATCCGTAGTATGGCCTCAAGGGGATATCTTGGCGGTCTGTCCCGGGCCACATACGATGTCATCCGTATCATGGAGGCTATGGGTAATGAGGTTGTCATCGTAGAGACCTTGGGTGCCGGACAGGATGAGATCGATGTGATACATATCGCCCACACATGCCTGGTGGTGGTTACGCCCGGTATGGGTGATGACATTCAGGCCATGAAAGCAGGGATTATGGAGATCGCCGATATCATCGTTCTCAACAAAGCAGATCTGGATGGAGCTAACACCTCTCTTCGTCATTTGCAGGGAGCCTTGACAGCGGGATCTTTTGAGGAAGGAGAATGGATGCCCTGCGTTGTGTCGACTGTTTCTGCGGCTAATAAACCGGAGGACCTCCAGGGTATTGATGAACTTGCCTCTGCAATAGCCGAACATCAGACCTATTTGAGGAAGACCAGGGCAATTGATCGGGTCAAATATAACAGAGTGGAGCAGGAATTAGGGCTGATCTTCAAGGATGAACTCCAGAAGATTATTTTCAAGGGTCTCAAAGGCACCGGCAAGAAAAGGGAATATATTGAGAGCATCATTGAACAAAGGAATGACCCCTACTCAGTGGTCGAAGAGGTGCTGAATACTTATCTACTCCCAGGGGAATGAGATCAAATGAACAACCAAAAAGGTACGGAAACCATCGAGAATAGAGAAAAGGGGTCTACCAACGACGATTCCTTTAAAAACCTATCCGGTTTCAAGATCAAGGCCCTATATGGTCCGGAGGATATCTCCCAGCGGGATCACGAGACTGAATTAGATTTGCCCGGTGAGTATCCATTCACCCGCGGAATTCATAAGACCATGTATCGCCAAAGACCGTGGACTATCCGGCAGTTGGGGTCTTTGGACTCGCCTGCAAAGGCCAACGAGAGAATCAAACAGCTCCTCCAGATGGGCGCAACCGGAATCAGCCTTTGTCTCGATATGCCAACCATCATGGGTAGGGATTCGGACGATCCCTTAGCTGAAGGGGAGGTGGGAAGCTGCGGCGGTGTAGCTATTGACTCTATAGAAGACATGCGCAATCTTTTGGAAGGTATCCCCATTGATGAAATCAGTATCAATTTCGTCTCTAACTCTCAATCTGCGGTTATTTTGGCCATGTTCGTGGCAGTTGCTGAAGAGCGTGGTGTCCCCTTAGAAAGACTTACAGGCACCATGCAAAATGATATCCTCAAGGAATATCAGGCCCAGAAATCGTACTACTTCCCGCCTCGGCCTTCCATGCGTCTTACCATAGACACCCTGGGCTTCTGCAATAAACATCTACCCCGTTTTAACCCTATCAGCATCAGCGGATACCACCTGGCCTCTGCAGGGGCTACCCCTGTCCAGGAAGTGGCCTTTACATTGGCCAATGGATTTACTTACGTGGAGGAAGGGATAAGGGCAGGTCTATCTGTGGACAGCTTTGCTCCCCGTCTTTCCTTTTTTTTCAAAGTCCACAACGATTTTTTTGAAAACATCGCCAAGTATCGCGCGGCAAGAAGGATTTGGGCCAAAACCATGCGCGAGCGGTTTGATGCGAAAGATCGACGTTCATGCCTTTTCAGGGTTCATACGCAGACTTCCGGATCTTCACTGACCGCGCATCAGGCAGAGAACAACATCATCAGGGTAACTATCCAGGCGCTTTCTGCAGTATTAGGAGGGACTCAATCGTTGCACACCAATGCCTTTGATGAGGCTTTATCTATACCCACACCGAAATCCGAAAAGCTGGCCTTGAGGACCCAACAGATCATCGCCAAGGAAAGCGGGGTCATCAATACCGTTGATCCTTTAGCCGGCTCCTATTATGTTGAGGCCCTGACAAACCAGATGGAGGATGAATGTTACAAATATTTCAAGGAAATCGAGAACCTCGGCGGTGTCATCTCTGCCATAGAAAAGGGTTATTTCGCCAAGATAATTGCTGATTCCGCCTTCAGCTATCAAAGAAAGATTGAAAAGGGGGAAAGAATAGTCGTTGGCCTGAATGAGTTTTTCGAGGAGGAAGAGACGGATATTGAATTGAGGGAAGCCGACCCTGAATTTGAGAGAGAGAAGGTGTCGGATTTGGTAGAGCTTAAAGAGAACAGAGATCAGGCCTTAGTGAAAGTGTGCCTCAATGAGATCGGAGAGGTCTGTCAGGGATCAGACAATATCATACCATACCTCATCAAGGCGGTGAAGTCCTATGTTACCTTAGGCGAGATCATTGGCGTAATGAAGGAGATCTTTGGGGAGTATAGGGAGGAGTCCATATATTGAGGAGATAGCGTGATATGAGCAAGGGAAGGAAGAGGAGAATATTAATAGCCAAACCCGGTCTCGATGGCCACGACAGGGGTGCAAAGGTGGTGGCAAGGGCCTTACGTAATGCCGGTATGGAGGTCATATATGCGGGTTTGCATCAGACCCCGATCCAGATTGTTAACGCGGCAATTGATGAAGACGTGGATGCCATTGGGTTGAGCATCCTCTCAGGAGCGCACAAGATCATATTTCCGAAAATCATGACCCTCTTAAAAGAAAAAGGGGCCTCCGACATACTGGTTTTTGGCGGCGGTACCATCCCGAAAAAAGACCGGGTCGTATTAAAATCATTGGGTATTGGGGAGATTTTTACCACGGGGGCAGATACCCATGCCATTATTGACTATCTGAACAGAACTCTGGAGAGCTAAAAGGCAAAGGCATATCAGATGCAGAATGGCGCTCTTATGAGGATAAAAAAGCTTCAAAAGGCACTGTCAAGCACCAGTGCAGATTCTCTTTTGCTCACCTACTCCAGGTCCACCCTCTACTACGCGGGAACCACTCACCCCTCGATTCTCATCGTCACACCGGAAGACTACCACCTGCTGGTTATGAGAGGGCTCGACAGGGTACTCGAAGAGACATGTCTCGACACTGACAGAATCAGTTCCGGCAAGGGCTACAAAGACGCGAAGGAGTGGCTGAAAACACGGAAGATCGAACAAGGCACCCTCGGGATGGAGCTTGATATACTCCCTGCAACGCAATATTTTAAGGTTTCAGAACTCTTTTCCGAATTTGGCATTATTGACATATCCGGGTTGATCCTTGAGCAACGAAAAACCAAAGACCCGCAAGAAATCGAGTCCACCAGGGAGGCATGTCGTATCGTCCATGAAGGGCATCTAAGAATTCTTGATGTCCTTCGGGAAGGGATGACAGAGCTGGAATTATCCTCGGAAATCGAGGATGCCCACCGAAAAGCGGGCCATGAGGGTCTGTATTTTATCCGTCAGGCCGACTTTTTTATGGGACTCGGACCTCTTGCTTCCGGTGTAAATCTCTCGAAAATTGCGGGTAAGATCCAGTCAATCACCGGAGTCGGTTTAAGCCCTTCCATACCCATAGGAGCCTCAACAAAGACCATCAACAAGGGCGATATGATCGTTGTGGATATTCCCACTCACTATCGCGGTTATCATGCTGATCAAAGCAGGACATATGTCCTGGGAGACCCTCCTGATATTTGCAGGACTATGTACGATGGTATGAAGGAAATAGCAGATCAAATCATTGAGATGCTGAGGCCCGGGATTAGCTGCGATGATTTGTATAAGAAAGCCATAAAGGTTGCCGAAGAAATAGGCATGAGTTCTTACTTTATGCGTCTCGGTGTTGATCCCAAAAAAGTTCCTTTTATCGGCCACGGAGTGGGGCTTGAAGTTAACGAGCCGCCTTTGCTTGGGAAAAATAATCACGAGGTTCTTGAAGAGGGGATGATTATAGCCCTCGAACTTGAAATGAGTGCGTCTATTGGCGAGGTGGTGAAGTTGGAAGACACCATCTTAATTACCTCTGATGGCGTTGAAGTCTTGACCATAACCCCAAGGGATCTCCACAAGGTTTAAGGTAAAGGCTATCTATTACACACATCAAAGATCAGGACTGATCCGGGACAAAGGGGTCTTATTCATTTATGTTACGGGTCCGGGGTTGGAAAGACCAGCAGGGCGGTCGGGACCGGTCTGGTGAACTGTGTGGCTTCTTACAAAGCGGGCGCCCGTATTTTTGATACTGCAATTGGTGGGTTCAGCGGCACGCCTTTTGGTGCCCCTGACCTCGACATGGGGTCCTGGAATATTCCCACGGAGGACCTGGTTCATTTATTCGAACAGATGGGTGTCAATACCGGCGTGGACTTAGAACTCCTTTTGGACTGTGTGAAACTCGGGGAAGATCTCGCCGGTCGATCCCTGCCGGGTCACATACTGAGTACCGGCCCGAAATCAAAATTGGCAAGAATTCCGGAGCGACTGAAATTGAAGTAGAATGGACTCGGAGGCAGAGAAAATGCAGATAAAAAAGGTTTGTGTGATCGGTATGGGAACCATGGGGAGCCAGATCGGGATTGTCTGCGCCGGGGGTGGATACGAGACCGCTATGGTGGACACAACTCAAGATCAGGTCGAGAATGGCCTGAAAGGCATGCAGTCTTTTTTGGAAAGCCGGGAGAAAAAGGGGAAGATCAATCAGGAAGCAAAGGAAAAGATACGATCCCTTATCACCACTGGCACAGATATCGGAGATGCTGTGTCAGATGTTGATCTGGTCATCGAGGCTGTATACGAGGATATAGAGATAAAAAAGAAGACATTTAAGAAAGTGGATGGGGCCAGCCCGGCCCATACTATCCTGGCGAGCAACACCTCGACCCTATGGATTTCGGAGATTGCCGCGGCCACAAATCGTCCGGAAAAATGCATTGGAACACATTTCTTGATTCCAGCGGCCCTGACTCCCTTAGTTGAGGTGGTACGCGGCCCTGTAACTTCTGATGAGACCCACAATAGGGTGATCGATTTTCTTGGAAAGTGCGGGAAGGAAACTGTAACGGTTGCCGACTCGCCGGGCTTTGTCATCAACCGCCTCTATCTCCCCATGGTCAATGAGGCCTTTTTTGCCCTCGAAACCGGGCTTGCAACCGCCGAAGAGATAGACAGGAGCTGCACAAAGGGATTAGGTTTTCCCTTAGGCCCATTGGCCGCTGCAGATGCCTTTGGTCTGGATATTCTGCTTGCCTGCATGAACACGTTTTATAGGGAGCTTGGAGACAAATACCGGCCATGCCCCCTGCTTGTGAAACTCGTCAAGGCGGGTCAGCTCGGCAGAAAAACGGGAAAAGGGGTTTATGATTACAGCAGGTAGCCTTGTTGCGGAATAGAATGATCAATAGTGGAATTCAACACCATTTGCAAGTTGGACAGGATTGCCCAGCCGAAGAAATCTTAGGAGGTTTTGTAGGGGAGGTAAAATTGTGATCAAACTCGTTGGTATTTGTGGAAGTCGTGTAAAAGAGGGCAACATGGAAGCCTTTCTTGATGAGGCCATGAACCAGGCCCGGCAACATAAGGATGTTGAGGCCGAGTCTATTGCCCTGTGGGGCAAGGAGATCAATGGCTGCAACCATTGTAATTGGTGTATCAAGAATCAATCTCCAGACCGGCCATGTGTTCAGGACGATGAAATGAAATGGATCTATCCCAAACTCCTCGAAGCAGACGGGATTATTCTTGCCTCGCCGGCACACTTCGGACGTATGTCTGGATTGATGGCCAATATGATTGACCGAACAAGGGCCTTTGTTCATGGCAGTGTTTACCAATTCCCGCTGAAAAACAAGATCGGGGGCGCCATGGCAATTGCATTTTTCAGGGGTGGAGGGATTGAGACGACCCTTTCCAGTATCGACCTGTTCTTTCTCACTCAACAAATGATCGTTGCTACAGGGGGTTTGTACCAGCTCGGGGCCGGGGCGTACTCAAGTCTCGAAGGAAAAGGGGGGTTCGAAAAGGAGCCTCGTCACATTGTCCTTGAAGACGATTACGGTACACTATCGGCCAGGATGCTTGTTGACCGGATAGTTGAACTCGTCCGGATCATCAAGGCGGGCGAGGAGGCATTGCAGAAGAAAGAATGATGAGACAATGAAATGCATGTTGGAGTGTTCGCTGAAATTGGGGGGAATTTCGGCGATGTTCGTTTGAGGTCCCAGGGCTGACGTTCCAATTTTTCTTGAAATGCAAATTCCAGTCATTTATACTCTTTCCGTGTCCCTAACCATGAATTCCTCTTTCAGCTGGAAACATTGAATCAGTGAACGCTTAGCCGTTATGTTTGCTCCACCTTTTTGGGAGTGATAGCCCCATGAAGTGCCCAAAAAGGTTATGCGCTACAAAGTACAAAAGGGCTTTGCCTATGTGAACGGAAACGACTAACAAAAGAAAAATCGACGAAGACAAAATGATCTGTTAGTGGGGGCAATTCAGTTTGAATCCAAGAATCAGGAAGCTCTTGAAAATTCCGTTAATTGTCCTCTGCCTATTCATCCTCAGTGTGATTTGGCTGTGGTTTGGCGAGGGTGGCTTTGCCCGACTTTATCGAAGCGAGGCAGAGCGTCAGTCCTGCATTGAAAGGATACACAGACTTGCCGAAGAAAACCAGGCGCTTCTTGATGAGGTTAAACTCCTTCGGACTGATATGAAATACGTGGAGTCGGTGGCCAGGAGAGAGCTTAATCTTATCAAGGAAAACGAGGTTATTTACAGGTTTAACAAGCAGCCTGTTAGGGAAGACGACAAAAACCCTATTAATTGACAATTGAATATTTGATAAAGCCGCAAAAAGGCGCAAAATTCGCAAAAAGTAAAATTGAAATGTAGTAATATCAGGAGGTTATAAGCAAGAAAAATTTGAAATTGGACTTTTCCGAGAGGAAATCTTCTCAACAATTTGATGAACTTTAGGGTACTAAAAGGAGAGTAAAGAGAAATGGCGGAAACAGATAACATTTTGGACGAGATCTTGAATCATGGGCCCTCGGCAGACTCCATTTCTATTGTCCTGACAAGGATGAAAAAGGAGGGACGTTTAAGTGAGGTTGTTCAAGAGTGCATTAAGTCCTTGAGGGTCTATCCTGACAGCATTCGTCTGAGGCTTCTCATGGCAGAGTCTTGTCTGGAAATTGGATTTATTGGCCTGGCTGAGTCCGAGCTCGAGAAGGTCACATCGATGATCGAAGATCTGATCCCCTCCTACAAGTTGCTTGCGGGGATTTATGCTAAACAACGGAGGTTAACCGAGGCCGCTGATACGCTCGAACTCTATTTAGCGCATTGTCCGGGAGAACCGGAAGCGCTTAAGCTTTTAGAGGAAATAGCACCGGCAGACGAGGGTCAGTTAGAGGTCGGAGGACCGACAGACGATGCTGTCGTTGTAGTAGGTGAAGATGATGCCGTGGCTGATCTTGCGACGCCAACCATTGCGGAACTTTACTACACCCAGGGCCGGCTGAGTGCAGCCATTACTATCTATGAAAAGGTCCTCAATGACAAGCCTGATGACATTGAGTCCCTTAAACGTCTTACCGAGTTAAGAGGGCTGGCGGCTGAAGAACCAGGCTCAGAGGGAAAAGAAAAAGACGACCTGCGTGTCCGAACGGAAAAACTGATCACGATTTTAGAAGAGTGGCTGCCTAAAATCAAGGAGATACAGCATGCCTGAGAACCCGCCGGATTTTAGGTTTATGGCAACCGGCATCGGGAGCGTCCCATTTTTGGATGTTGAGGCAACCTGCCGGGAGATAGCGGACATGGTGCCCTTTATGCCGTTTTGGCCCCAGTTCGTTAAACGGAGCCACGTCGAAGATATGAGCATCCAGTACAGTGAGGGACTGCCCCTCCTGGAGATCAAGGCAGAAGAGAGGTCTCTGATCATACCCAGATCTGATCAGAGAGAAACAGAGCTTGTAAAATTCTATGAGCTTTATCTTGCCAATGAGGTTGATCGTTTTGCCATGAGCAGGGAATATGCCCCCGGCTTTTATTCCCTGCTGGAACTCATTGCTAATGGTGAGGTAGAATGTGGTCCTTTTATCAAAGGACAAATAGTCGGCCCTCTTACCTTTACAGCGGGTATTAATGACCCGAAGGGAAAGCCGATTCTCCATGATCCGGAACTTTCAGAGGCTATGGCAAGAGGATTAGCCATTAAGGCCCTATGGCAGGTGAGGAAGCTTGAAAGATCAGGAAAACGGCCGGTCATTTTTTTGGACGAGCCCTATCTTTCGGGGTTCGGCTCGGCTTTTTCTCCGATTCAACGCCATGAGGTCATTGACATGCTTCGCACTGTCATCAATTACCTGAGGGAGAACGCCGATGTCCTGATAGGGATACATTGCTGTGGGAACACCGACTGGTCTATGCTTTTGGAAGCAGGCCCGGATATTATTAACTTTGATGCCTTTGAATATATGGATCATTTCCTGCTGTATGAGGACGATATTGTGCGATTTATCGAGGCAGGGGGGGCTATCGCATGGGGGATTGTCCCCACTTCAGGTTTCAAGGGTGATGAATCGGTCGATGATTTGCTGTTAAGACTGGAAAAAGGCTTGAAACGTATTAGTCAGTGGGGCGTGGATGCGGATCTAATAGCCCAACGATCTATTCTCACACCTGCTTGCGGAATGGGCACCATGACCCCTGATGCGGCCGGGGCGGCCATGGGTCTGCTGTCTCGTCTCTCCCTTAGATGCAGGGACTGAGAAAAAGATGAACATCGAACATCGAACGTCCAGGTAAGCGAAGACTCCGACATCGAATGATGAATGGTAAAAGATGAAGAAACAGACATATGATCTGGAAGAAAGGCTGTTTAAGGAACCCAATATTTCATCATTCCACTACATTATTCTCCCGCAAATATAGGCGGAATGAGCGAAGCGAACTAAGTTCGATATCTGTGACGAGTATCAAAACGGCTGAAAACAAAAGCAAATAGCTATTCCAAGTTCGGTATTCATTTTTTCATTCAACGTTGGGCGTTCGATGTTCGATGTCGGAGTCTTCGCTTACCTGGACGTTCATCTTTCAAAACAACTCAGTGGGGCCTATCTCACCTCAGGGACTTGTACCCGCCAGGAACGCCATTTGCTGAGAGGACTATCTGCCACAACTGGTTTTCTCTTGCGCGGAAGCATCCGGCGCAGGAAAGGAGATAGTATTTCCACATCCGGTAAAATCTCTCGCCATACTCTTTCTTAATGACACCCCAGCTTTTATCAAAGTTCTGAAACCAGTGCATCAATGTAGTATCATAGTCTGCACCGAAACTGTGCCAGTCTTCAAGAACGAATAACCCTTCAATGCCGGCGCATATCTGTTTTGCAGAGGGTAGCATGGAATTCGGAAAGATGTAACGATCTATCCAGGGATCGTTTATGGTCACGGAGCGATTGTTCCCAATGGTATGCAAAAGGAAGAGTCCATTATCCTTCAGACAGCGGTTTACGACGCGAAGAAAGGTGATGTAGTTTTTGTAGCCCACATGTTCGAACATGCCGATGGAAAGGATACGATCAAAGGTTCCCTTTAAATTGCGGTAGTCCTGCAAGCGGATCTCCACGGGAAGCCCACGGCAAAGTTCTGTTCCGAATTCCACCTGCTTTTCAGAAACGGTGATCCCGACCACCTCCACCTCGTATTGCTCGGCCGCAAACTTAGCGGTCCCGCCCCAGCCGCAACCGATATCCAGGACCCTCATTCCCGGTTGTAAATCGAGCTTGCGGCACACTAAGTTCAGCTTGTTCTCTTGGGCTTCATCCAATGTGGACGCATTTTTCCAGTAGCCGCAGCTATATATCAGCTGCTTGTCGAGCATGTGCTGGTACACGTCGTTACCGATATCGTAGTGTCGCTGGCCCACATGAAAGGCCCGGGACGGTTTCTGGAGATTTATCAGCTTTGACTTCAGGATGTCAAAAAGCACCGTCCGAAGTTTGACCTTGGTATCCAGTTCTGCCTGCAAAATCCTATGAAAGAACTTATCAAGCCTGTCACAGTCCCACCAGCCGTCCATATAGGATTCACCGAGACCGAGTGATCCTTCCGCTAACAACCTTGCATAAAATTTATCGTCATGGATCTCGAGATCCCATGGATTGTCCCCACCGATTGTAATGTCGGCAAAGGACAACAGCTGCTCGATTTTGTTTCGGAAATTGGTGTGAGGCATGGTGATGTGAACGGTTACGAAGTTCCTTTTATATGGTTGAGATTTTTTATATATCCATCAACTATTTTTTTGGGGTCTACTTCGAACAGTTCTGCATAAGTCTTTAAGAAATTCTTCAAATAAACGGCAGGGGGAAGGGTTCCAAAATCATCATTTTCTATCGCTTTTAAGATTGAGACAGAGATTCGGGTAACTTCGAAGAGATCTTCGATCTTTATTCCAACTGTTTTTCTCAGCTGCTTGAGATCGTCTCCTGAAATCATATCCTTTGAAAGGATTACCTCCTCAGCTTTTTTTAGATTTTTGTCTTTGATCCTCTTCTTTATTATTGTTTTTGAAATGGCTGCTCCGCCAGGGGTCTTGGAAGAGAAAAGGGGCGTCGGGACCTGTTGTCTCTTTTTTGTTAGGCTCGATGGATCAATTTTTTTCTCGCGTACAAGCATCTTATTATATGACTCTCTTTTTTCTTGATCAATTAGAGTAGAAAAGGCTTCTTCGACTCTGCACAATATCTCTTTAGTCTCTTCTTCGGTAAAAAAGGAGTAGGAGATTGGTGAATCATCTCCATAAATGGAGAGGGCCTCTTTGTAGGCATATCTAATTTCAAAAGCGGATGCGTTGATAGGAATTTCGAAGATTTCGTAATGATTAAGCTCTTCAAACTTTTGCATTTGTTTCCTTGAGGGTAGGTGTTTGAACGTTGTTTTCTGTCATCTCGTTTGCGAGGTTTTTGAGGTCGGTTGAAGTTGATGTGTATGGATATTTGGCAACGAATATCTTCCTCGATATAATTGAGTCGTACACCCTTTCATTATAAGCGATATTTCCCAGGAATTGGAACTGGGAATAAAAATGTCTGTTGCATACCTTTTCAATTTTGTTTCCAAGAGTTTCATCCATGTGTTTACGATATTGATTCAAGATTAACTTGAACCTGAGTTTTCTCAACTCCTTTTGCAATAGCTTGGCCCTTGCGGGGTCGCTTCGCATTACGCTGTCTACGATGTCAAGAGGTGACCTCACAACACCATCATCAGACTCATATCCAACCTCTTTGACTGCGGTCGGAAATGCTTGCTGTTTGAGAATATGCTTTAGCTTTCTTAGATAGACCGCCTTGATAAATCGCACAGTGTTTTGGATTGAGGTAGGTTCGGGCGTAAATACGGACAGTCCTTGATGTGAGGCTAAGAAGAAGTCTAAGGTGTTATAGGTTGTTCCGGCTCCAAGGTCCAGTACTACATAGTCTGTTGGAAGCTGCGAAATGGCGCGAATTATTTTTTGCTTTTGCGCGTAAAAAAGATTGCCGATCTCGAGAGAACAACGGATCGAGCTGATAATATAAAGGTTTGGTATTTTTGTAG
>Ga0222695_1001041_pt1 | contig 12313 bp, 9 predicted proteins | sample AntAcemetage1398_FD_179834 | JGI IMG/M metagenome (GOLD analysis project Ga0222695, IMG submission 179834) | Saline water microbial communities from Ace Lake, Antarctica - #1398 | ecosystem: Environmental > Aquatic > Non-marine Saline and Alkaline > Saline | place: Antarctica: Ace Lake...
ATGGCAGGCCCATTGAAGTGCCTGGGCTGATTCTGGAAACTGAAGAAGAGATAAGGCGTAACCAAGAGGCCTGTGACCGGCGGGATTTAAGGCTTGCCGAAAGGAAAAAAGAAAAAGCACACCAAGGTAGGGCCGGGAGGACTTTAAAGCCATGATTATTCAAATATACGAAATTCAAACGCCCCAGGAGGCGGAGAAGTGCATTGAATTAGGTGTGGACCATATAGGGAGTGTTGTTCTGAGCCTCGATGAGTGGCGTGTCCCCCTGTTGAAGGAGACTGTCGGGTTAACCGAAGGGACAGAAGTCAAGAGCAGCCTTATCCCCCTCTTTCATGACCCTGACATGACTTACCGGACTCTTGATTATTACCGGCCCAATTACATACACTTCTGCGACAGTCTTACAGGCCAGGATGGCAGGCCGGCAGATTTAGAGAAGTTCATCAAATTGCAAACAGGGCTGAAGGAGAGATTTCCCGAAGTAGGAGTTATCCGGTCCATCCCCATACCAAAAAAGGGGGTGGCGCCTGACTTTCCCTTTCTTGAGATAGCCAAGGCCCTACAGGCCTCAAGCGATATCTTCCTGACAGACACCTGGTTAGGCAAAGAGCCCGTGGAGGGGTACATCGGCATCACCGGTGAAACAGCCGACTGGGAGATGGCGCACTCTTTGGTGCGTCAAAGCAGAATCCCGGTCATCCTGGCCGGGGGGCTTTCTCCTGACAATGTCTATGATTCCATAATGGAGGTCCTTCCTGCGGGTGCTGATAGCTGCACCCAGACCAACATGGTGGTCGACGAAGGGGACCCGATCCGCTTTCAAAAGGACTTCCAAAAGGTCGAAAAGTTCGTAAAAGAGGTCCGGAGAGCGGAAAGGGAACTTTATGAGGAAAAAGAGAAACTGACAGAAAAGTTAGAGGAGCTTAAGGCAGATCTCAAGGATCGGGAAGATGCCCTGCCTGCCCATTCTGTCAGGCCCAATCAAATCATGGTGATTGAGGCCATTGAAGACGAGATTGAACTTGTAGAGAAGGATCTTGCAAGGGATAAGGCCGTCTAAGGCTGACAAAACAATACTCACCGCGGAGACGCAGAGAACGCAGAGTTTATTCTTTGATTTGTTTTCCTTTGAGAGGAAGGAAAACAAATAACAACATGCCGAGCCCGACAAAGAATGTTGTTCACAAGCGTGTTCTTATACGCGCTGCCACTATCTTCACTGCCGTCACGCTGTAAGATCTTTTCTTTTCTGGCCTCTCACCAGAAAAGAAAACATATTTTCTCTCTGCGAACTCTGCGTCTCGAGCGAAGCGGGCGGTAAAAAACATTGCAAAATATCTCTGAATTGTGTATAAAGGGCTTAAGATTTGCGGAGAGATGGCCGAGTCGGCTGAAGGCGCTCGCCTGCTAAGCGAGTGTAGGGCGCAAGTTCTACCGAGGGTTCGAATCCCTCTCTCTCCGCCATTTCAACAGGTTAGATAGGCTTCAAGGGTTCCTTGGGGCCTTATTTTTTGGATCAAGTTACGAGGTCAGTGTATATGAGAGCTGTTGTTCAACGGGTAAAAGAGTCAAAGGTGGAAGTTGGGGGGAAGAGGGTAGGGGCCATCGGTCCGGGTTTGCTGATCTTTTTGGGTGTGGGTGAGGATGATTCTGAAAAAGATTGTGATTATCTATCCAACAAGATCGTTCATCTGAGAATCTTTCCCGACAGAGATGATCTCATGAACCTTTCCCTGATCGATACCGGGGGCTCCGCCTTAGTGGTCTCGCAGTTCACCCTGTGGGGGGACTGCCGAAAGGGACGGAGACCTTCATTTGTCCGCGCTGCCCGGCCCGAAAAGGCAGAAGAGCTTTATGAGCGTTTTATCGGGCTCTTAAAAGAAAAAGGGATCGATGTGGCTACCGGCCGGTTCCAGGCGATGATGGATGTATCTCTTATTAACGATGGCCCTGTCACCCTCATGTTGGACAGCTCAAAGGGCTTCTAATCGAGTTTCAGTTCCTTTTGGAGGACGGTGATTCTTTTTCTTACCTCGTCCCTCTCCCTCCGATCAGCAATACCCTCTTTCAGCCTCAACTTGAGGCCGATCAGCTCCATAGATTTCCGGTGCTCCTGGCAGTTGACAATCATCGCTCATCCTTTAACTCGTGTCCATCCAGAAATGAGATAGTTTTTGCAAGATCAAGGAAGACGTCCCGCTATAGCGGGATTAACCACAGGAATACATTGGAGTATTTCGAGGATTAAAATTTGAGTCTGACGCTGAGATTGCGAAAAATAGCCATTTATGGATCGACACTAACTCAGTGCCAGAAAGGTATTCGGATCCAGCTTGATGCTGTTTTCCGGGATCTGGTATCTGTCGTTGTCCTTAAGGAGCTTCAAAAAGATGCCTGCCTGTTCCGGCTGCAACTGGATAATAATAGTGAACAGGTCATCAAATTTATCGCACGGATAAGGGATGCCCCTCTCGTTTGTTTCTGTAATATGGCGGTGAGAAAGGGCTGAGAACCATATCTCTGTCTCAAACTCCAGTGCAATTTTCTTAAGACCTTCAAACACCTCTCTTTCGGCCTTTTCAAAATCAAGGCCATCGACGATGAGGGTTTCGGGCTTGAAGTCGAGCCGTTCTGTCAGGTTTTTGAGGTTAGCCTCAAGGCGCTCAAGGTCAAAGCTCTGGTTGAGGTAAGCGAGGGTCATTCTGTTCTTCTCCATAAGGATTCTGTACTCATAGTCATCTTCTATGTTCAAGGCCTTTAGCAGGTCATAGTAGATGACGTTGTAATAGGAGGCGACTTTCTCCGGACCCTCTTCAAGAGAAATATGGACCAGTTTTTCCTGGCGAAAGATCTTGTCAAATGCGATATGAATAAGGCAGGCGGTCTTGCCAACCCCGGCCCGGGCCACAAGGACGCCTAAGTTTCCCGGTCCTAACCTCTGGTGAGATGATTTTTCCAAGATCCTTAGCGGACTTACCGAAATAAAATCTTTCACGATTTCTTCTCTCCTTTGGATTTCTTCCTTAGGTTTGATTTTAGCTCCTCTGACAGGGATTCAGGGACTTTCGAATATTTTTGAAACTCCATGGTAAATTCCGCCCTTCCCTGGGTAAGAGACCTGAGCACGGTGGCATAACCGAACATCTCTGCCAACGGAACCTCAGCATCGATGGTGGTAAAATTCCCGTCCTCAGTGGTACTTGTGATCAGTCCCCGGCGTTGATTTATTGAGCCCATTATGTTTCCCTGAAACTCGGAAGGGCCTTCCACCGACACCTTCATGACCGGCTCAAGGATAACCGGTTTGGCTCTCATATATGCCTGCTTGAAGGCCCCGATGGCCGCTTGGGTAAAGGCTAACTCTGACGAATCCACACTGTGGGATTTACCGTCATTCACGGTGATCTTCATCCCGGCAACCGGAAAGCCTAGAGTAAGTCCTTTTTTGAGACAGGACTGAAACCCCTTGTCCACGGAAGGGACATATTCAGTGGGGATAACGCCGCCCTTTATTTTATTGACAAACTCATAGGCAGCCTCTTCAGATGGCTCCATGAAACCTGCAACCCTGCCAAACTGGCCGGAACCACCCGTCTGCTTTTTGTGAATATAGTCAAAGTCCGCATGTTTAGTGATGGCCTCCCGGTATGCAACCTGGGGTATACCGGTAGCGACCTCGGCATTAAACTCTCTTTTCATTCGCTCCACATAGACCTCCAAATGGAGCTCTCCCATTCCGGATATTATGGTTTCACCCGATTCCTTATCCACATAGGACTTAAAGGTAGGATCTTCTCTGATAAACCGGTTTAAGGCCTTTGACATGTTGTTCTGAGATTTATTGTCTTCCGGGGTAATGCTTAACGAAATTACAGGCTCAGGCACAAACATGGAAGACATACTGTAGTTCATGCCCCCGCTGGTGAAGGTGTCTCCGGAATAACATTCCACACCGAAGAGCGCCACGATATCGCCTGCACGGGCTGATGTCAGGTCCTCCATCTGGTCTGCGTGCATCCTCACAAGGCGGCCCACCTTGATCTTTTTCCCAGTCCGGGTAATGATGATGTCGTTTCCCTTGCTGATTGAACCCTGATATACCCTGAGATAGGTTAACTGCCCGTAGGGTGTTACCTCCAACTTAAACGCCAGGGCCACCACCGGCTTATCCGGGTCGATCTCAAGGGAGATCTCGGTTTCATCCCTGTCAATATCAAGGGCGACATTTTTTACATCCATGGGCGATGGGAGGTATCTGTTTACTCCATCGAGTACGGCCTGAACTCCGATGTTCTTGTAAGCCGAGCCTAAAAATACAGGGGTCAGTTGTCTTGAGATAGTCCCCTCTCGCACTGCTTTATAGATGAGATCCGAGGTAACATTCTCCTCGAAAATGGACTCCATGAGATCATCTGAAAACATGGATGCCGCATCCAACATCTCTTCTCTTCTGGCTAAGGCCTCATCAATGATGGTATCGGGGATCTCATCGACCCTGATCTCATCACCATTGGGTCCTTCAAAGTAGAGGGCCTTCATGGAGACGAGATCAACCACCCCGGAGTGTTTGGATTCAAGACCTATGGGTATCTGCATGAGAATAGCGTTATGGTTCAATTTTTGACGCAATTGATCCACGACCTTGTAAGGATCGGCGCCGGACCGGTCACATTTATTGATAAAAGCGATTCGTGGGACCTGGTACCGCTTCATCTGCCGGTCAACCGTGATCGACTGTGATTGGACCCCCCCGACGGAACAGAGTATCAGGACTGCTCCATCCATGACCCTTAAAGCCCTCTCCACTTCAATGGTAAAATCCACATGTCCGGGTGTGTCGATAATATTTATTTTGTGCCCTTTCCATTCGCAGTGGGTGGTGGCGGAGGTAATGGTGATCCCGCGCTCCTTTTCCAACTCCATAGAGTCCATTGTAGCGCCCACCCCATCTTTACCCTTGACCTCATGAATGGCAAAGATCCGCTTGGTGTAGTACAATATCCTTTCCGTAAGGGTTGTTTTACCTGAATCGATGTGTGCGCTGATACCGATATTTCTTAAATTTTGAATTTCATCCACCGTCTGAAAAACCTCGTTAAATGTTAGTTTTTGGTTGCGGGTTTTTTCAATAGTCAATAGTCAATAGTCAATCCAAAAGATCACCCTTGTCCACAATTAAAAAGAGGACCTGCGTGTACAGATCCTCTTTATTTATGACGACGGTCTGGAATATAAGTCATCAATAATCAATAGTCAATAATCAATAGTCAATTAAAAAGGGTATGCCTCCAGATCTATAATCCTGTCGGCTATGGCCCTCTTGAGACTGACACCGTCAATGGGCTGATAACGGGCCAGCTTTTTGATACCGGCTAACTGGGTGCGAAGCATATCACCCTCTTCCACATAGGCGATGACCTTCTTGGCCCAGGCTTCTATCTGAGGAATAATATCATCCACATAGGACTTGACCGCAGCTATATGATATTTTGCCTTTTCTTCCCCGTCCTTGTCAATGATTTTAATGGCCCTCAAAAGACCGCTCTCCATGGCAAAGATCTCGATAATGATATCCGCAAGTACCGCCAATACCTCTTGTTCCTTTGCCAGGTTCTGCCCAAACTTCTGGGCGGCTATACCGGCCACCATGAGACCGATCTTCTTGCTCATCTTCACCATATGTTCCTGGAGTGCAAGTGGTGTATCCGGCAACTGCACCGAGAGAGGTGAGTAGGTCATCAGTTCTCCGGCAATGGCCTGGGCAGCGGGGAGTAGATTGAGCCGGCCTCCTAAGGCCCTCCGCATCATGGTCCCGGGGACAAGCATCCTGTTGATTTCATTGGTTCCTTCCCAGATACGGTTGATTCTGGAATCCCTGTAATACCTCTCAGCAGGATATTCTGAGCAAAACCCATATCCGCCGAGTATCTGGACATACTCATCAACACAGTAATCAAGGACCTCGGAACCAAATACCTTGGTTATGGAGCATTCCGGGGCATACTCCTCGATTACCTTAATTTTCTCTGCACCGCTCTTCTTGGCATCGGCATCTAAGGTTGCAAGCTTGTCATCGAACATGCCGGCCAGACGGTACATCATACTATCACTCATATAAGTCCTGATTGCCATATTGGCCAACTTGGTCTTGATCATGCCAAATGAGCTGATCGGGACCTTGAACTGTATCCTGCCGTTTGCATATTTCACGGCCTCTGTCACACATGCCTTGCATCCCCCCACTGCGGACGCGCCCAATTTCCAGCGGCCGATATTGAGGCTGTTAAAGGCTATCTTATGACCTTTTCCAATTTCAAAGAGTACGTTTTCAACCGGGACCTGGGCATCTTCGAGGATAAGCGGCCGGGTGGAGGATCCGTGCATCCCCATCTTTTTCTCTTCTTTGCCTGTAGAAACACCAGGGAAGTCCTTTTCAACGATAAAGCCTGTGAATTGTTCGCCATCAACCTTGGCGTAAACGATGAAGCTGGTGGCATAACCCGCGTTGGTGATAAACATCTTCTCCCCGTTGAGGATATAATACTTTCCGTCTTCAGAGAGAACGGCCTTTGCCTTGGCGTTCAGGGCGTCTGTGCCTGACCCTGATTCAGTAAGGCAATATGCCCCGCACCACTCGCCGGAGGCTAATTTGGGGAGGTACTTGCTTTTCTGCTCGTCATTGCCGAAATAGACTATAGGGAGGGTACCGATCCCGGTATGGGCGCCGTAGACCACCCCGAAGGCAGCGGCAGTACCCATGGCCTCGGCCACAATAGTGGTGCTGACCTTGTCCAACCCTAAGCCTCCGCAATCTTCCGGGACATCTGTGCCAAGGAGCCCCAACTCCCCGGCCTTCCCTAAGAGAGAGAGGACCAGTTCGTGATCCTTTTCTTCCAACTTATCGATATTGGGATAAATCTCTTTTTCAACAAAGTCCTTGGCTGTCTCAAGGATCATACTGTGTTCATCGGTGAAATCCTCAGGAGTAAATACCTCCTCAGGGGCCACGTCCGTGATCAAGAACTCTCCCCCTGCAAAAATCCTGTTATCTCCCATTTTTATCTCTCCTTTCTCAATCTCCCACTCATCCAATCGTGATTTCGTGACACGTGACTCGATGGTTTTCCATTAGCCATTGGTCAATATTCAATATTCAATTTTCTCAGTAGTCTTCAATCTCAAAGATCCCTGCAGCGCCCATACCGAAACCGATACACATTGAGACCAGGCCCCACCGCAGTTTTCTCTCCTGCATCTCATAAATTAACTGGGTGGTCAGCTTTGCCCCTGTACAGCCCAACGGATGGCCTAAGGCAACAGCCCCGCCGTTCACATTGGTGATCTCTTCATTGATCCCAAGCTCCTTGATACAATAGATGGCCTGTGCCGCAAATGCCTCGTTTAGTTCGATCAACTCCATCTGATCGAGGGTCATCCCTGCGATCTTGAGGACCTTGGGAATTGCCACGGACGGCCCTACGCCCATCACTTCAGGCTCGCATCCCTCGGCTGTATGGTACCTGAAGGTGGCCATCGGTTTGAGCCCCAATTCCTTGGCCTTTTCCTTTGACATCAACACCACCCCTGCCGCAGCGTCACTGGTCTGTGAAGAGTTACCGGCCGTGACGGACCCATTCGGTTTAAACGCCGGGCGAATCTTGGAAATACCCTCTTTGGTCGTCCCTGGGCGCATTCCCTCGTCAGTATCAAAAATAAACTCCTCATATTCAAAATGCCCGTTAGGCAGTTGCTTTTGCCTTTTTATTGTCAAGGGGACAATCTGGCTCTTGAAACGCCCCGCTTTGATAGCCGCTTCAGCCTTCTGCTGGCTTCTGGCGCCAAATTCATCCTGCTCGTCCCGGCCGATATTGAAACGTTCGGCCACATTTTCTGCGGTGAGACCCATGCCCGTAAAGGCGCCCGGTCTCATCTCCACCAGGGCCGGGTTCGGATACATCATACTCCCGCCCATGGGGATCTGGCTCATGCTCTCCACACCGCCGGAAATCACAACATCGGCAAACCCACACATGATTTTTTCAGCCCCGATGGCAATGGCCTGAAGCCCCGAAGAGCAGAACCTGTTAACGGTCATTCCGGGAATTCTATCCGGCCAGCCCATGGACATCACCAGGACTCTCCCTAAGTTGAGACCCTGTACTGACTCCGGAAAAGTGCATCCGATAATTACATCGTCGATAAGCATCGGGTCTAAATCTCCGGCCCTTTTTAAGAGATCCCCCAAGACAGTACAACCCAGATGCTCAGGTCGGGTATCCTTTAATATTCCTCGAGGGGCCCTTCCGACTGCCGTCCTGCAGGCGGCAACAATTACGGCTTCTTTCATGATATCTTCCTCCCTTATCATTTATCATCTGTCATTTGTCATCTGTCATTTGCAGACAGTGAAATGCCAAATTGGGAATAGTAAATGTTCAGTGATTTAATTCCTAAGCGGCTTGCCCGTAGTCAGCATATGCTGAATCCTGGCCTGGGTATTGGGATCGCCACACAAGCTCAAGAAGGCTTCCCTCTCCAGATCCAAGAGATATTGTTCTGTTACCTTTGTGTCGGGCAATACATTCCCGCCGCAGAGGACATATCCCACCTTGGTAGAGACCGTTAGGTCATGATCGGTAATAAAGTCTGATTCGTGCATGGTCCAGAGGGCCAATTTGATAAAGGAAAAGGTGTTTTCACCGGCTACCCGTATCTCATCCTTAGGCCGTGGTGGGACATAACCCTCTATATTCATAGCCTGAACGGTCTTTTTTGCGTCTTCTATGAGGTAGTCCCGATTCACTGTCATCTGGTCTGTCGGTCTCAGATAACCGAGTTTAACCGCCTCTTGTCCCGAGGTGGATACTTTGGCCATGGCAATCGTCTCAAAGGCCCTGGCAATAAAGGGCATCATCTCGATCTGTTTCGGGTAGAGCCCTCCCTTTTGAACCTCGAAAAGGTGCTCTGTGTTGCGGATAACCAATTCCTTACATCCACCTCCGGCAGGAATCACGCCTACCCCCACTTCCACAAGACCCATATAGGTTTCTGCGGAATAGCGCACGCGATCTGCAGCCATGCACACCTCACAACCTCCACCCAAGGCCATTCCGGCGGGGGCGGCCACAACCGGTTTGTCCATATATTTGAGTTTCATCAACGAGTCCTGCAATGACTTGATAGACCAATCGAGATCGTCCCACTCTTCTTCCTGTGCTGCAAACAGGACCATCGGCAGGTTCGCCCCAACGGAAAAGTTGGTACCATGGTTGGCAATTACCAGGCCTTCAAAATCCTTGCCCACAATATCTGATGACTTGTGAATCATGGCAATGATATCATCGCCAATGGCGTTCATCTTGGCGTGAAATTCCAGACAGGCTACACCGTCACCGATATCGATAAGTGAAGCGCCCGTGTTTGCAGCCACTTCCTTTTTCTGATCCTTGAGAGAAGGCAAAAGGATAATGCCCGGCTTGGTCGGCACCTCTTTGTAATCCTTGGAAGGGATATCATAAAAATATAGGCCCCCGGTCTCCTTTTTGTAAAATGACTCCTTCCCGTCAGAAAGCATCTCGTCAACCCATGCGGGGATCTCGTAACCGGCCTCCTTCATCTTGGTAACAGATTTACCAAGGCCTATGGCATCCCACGCTTCAAATGGGCCTAACTTCCGGGCAAAGCCCCATTTCAACGCATTATCAATATTAACTATATCATCGGCGATTTCAGGGATCCGGTTGGCAGAATAGATAAGGGTCTCTGCAAGGGTCTTGAAGGTGAACTGGCCTGCCGTATCTTTTGCGTAGAAAAGGGATTTGATTTTTTCGCCTGTGCCGGAGATGTTTTTGGCTGCCTCTAATGAGGCAAATTTCACCTTCTCCTGCGGTGTATGTTCCAGTGTTTTGTAATCAAGAGAAAGGATCACCCGCTTCCCTTCACTGTCCTTGCTCTTTTTGTAAAAGCCCTGTTTGGTCTTTTCGCCCAGGAGCTTTTTTTCAAGCATTGCTGAAATGAACTCGGGGGCCTTAAACATCTCACGTCTTTCATCATCAGGGGTCCCTTCGTACACATTGTCTGCCACATGAAGGAGCGTATCAAGACCGACCAGATCCGCGGTTCTGAAGGAAGCGCTATTGGGATTCCCCACTATAGGCCCGGTAAGCTTGTCTACTGCTTCGACGGTCAGGCCTAATTCTATCATGGCATTGATGCCTGAAAACATGCTGAATGTACCGATTCGATTGGCCACAAAATTAGGGGTGTCCTTGGCATAGACGATGCCCTTGCCAACCATCTTTTCGCAGGTTTCGGCTAAGATATCCACCACTTCAGGAAGGGTGTCTGGTCCCGGGACTATCTCTAAGAGCTTCATATATCTCGGCGGATTGAAAAAGTGGGTAATGGCAAAATATTTCCTAAACTCCTCTGAGCGGCCTTCGCACATCTCTTTAGCCGGTATTCCCGATGTGTTGGAGGTAATTACGGTTCCGGGTGTCAAAACTGATTCAATCTTTTCAAAAACACTCTGCTTGATGTCTAATCTCTCCACTACCACTTCTATGATCCAGTCAACTCCCTTCAGCAGATCGAGATCGTCTTCCAAATTTCCGATGGAAACAAGCTTGGCATTCTCAGGGATATAGAAGGAGGCGGGCTTCGACTTTAAGGCGCCCTGCAGTCCATTCTGGCCAAACTTATTCCTGAAATTGCTGCTTTCCGCTGTAAGCCCCTTTTTCTTATCGCCCTCTGTCAGTTCAGGGGGAACAATATCGAGCAGGACTGTTTCGATCCCCACATTGGCCAACTGGGCCGCAATGGTGGCTCCCATTACCCCGGCCCCGATTACTCCGGCCTTTTTAATTTTTTTGTCCATAGACACCTCCTTAATCAGTGATCTTGGATTGCGATTTCTGGGTTTCGGTTTTGGTCATGTCATTATTCAGGGATAATCTAAAATGATCGGTTAAAGGCTCAAGGTTGATGGTCTCGTAAAAAGCCTCCAAGGCCGTCACTCCCGCGAAGCTTGTCCTCGATTCCGATCGGGGAGCGGGAGTCTATAAGCAGTTGATTTTCCTGGATTCCCGTTTTCACGGGAATGACGAAAACGGGTGTTTTTTGACTTTTTACGAATTCGTCAAGGTTATAGGTTGAAATTATTTATTAAGGAATCGATAAGGAGTTACATATCTTTCTTTTGGCTCAAACTATTCTCAAAAAATGAATGAACTTTCATTCATTTTTTGAGAATAGTATTGCCAAAATGCGAAGTCAAGCGTTTTTTTGATAAAAAACGAACAAACAAAACCCTTGGATTGATGATTTATGATTGTCGATTGACGATTGTTGGAGCGTAGCAGAAGTCCCGCTTTGCCCAGATTGATGGCAGGGAAAAATTAGGATTTGGGAAATGTGGGGGTCAGGAATTGATTGCGCCGCATCGGTCTAAAAATCCAGCCAGATCCTCATCCTTTCTGATTCCTAAGCGTGTCAAGGCAAAATCATACCGGATCGGGTCATCAGGGGCTAATTTTCGAAATGCGCGGGTAATTTCTATGGCAGTCCGCATGTTTGCGTTTCTCCGATTGGTCAGATTTAGGAGGAGAGAGGCTCGGTGCATGTGTATGTCTAAAGGGATGATCAGTTTTGATGGGGGCACCATGTGCCACCCCCCAGGGTCTACCCGGTCCTCCCGTACCATCCAACGCAAAAAGAGGTTTAATTTCTTGCAGGCACTCCCCTTTTGGGGGAGGGGGAGAAGAGAGTTTGTCCGGCCTTCAAAGGGATGGGTGAGTTCATCCACAAAAGAGGTTAACCCTGGAAGAACTGTTTCGTCACCCTCGCTATATTTGTCTGAAAAACAGGCGCCCAGGGAGCCATACTGTCTGATTACACGCTTCATTCCGATAAGCATCAGAGCTACCTCTTCGCCAGTGCTGAATCTGTGTTTGAAGTTGTGAAAAATTTTATGAAGAGACCGGTTCGATGAGGATTTCAGAAATGCATGAGGGGAGGGCCCCATCTCTCTGAGGACAGATGATACGCTTTTCAGGATTTGGGCCACCCGGCCGTATGCAAGCGATGAGGCTATGATCCCGACCGTTTCACGATCTTTCAGATCGGGGTACTCGTATAGATATTCAAGGGGGTCAGGATGGACCCATTGACGTGAATTATAATGATGGTAAAGTTGTTCGAGATGATACCTTACCACGTTATGTCGCATTCCGGACCGACGATTTCGAGGAGTTCGGAGAAAATAGTATTAAGGTTTATTACGCCTACGATTTTTCCTTCCCTGTGGATCAATTGC
>Ga0222695_1001055_pt1 | contig 12194 bp, 17 predicted proteins | sample AntAcemetage1398_FD_179834 | JGI IMG/M metagenome (GOLD analysis project Ga0222695, IMG submission 179834) | Saline water microbial communities from Ace Lake, Antarctica - #1398 | ecosystem: Environmental > Aquatic > Non-marine Saline and Alkaline > Saline | place: Antarctica: Ace Lake...
AAATATTGTCATGATAATAATGTAGAGATGTTAGGCAAAATAAGTTTTGATAAATCAATTGTAGATGCAATGGTTGATGGTAAGACAATTATGGAACACCCAAATGGAAAGTCAAAAGAAGAGATTCGTAAAATATGGGATAACTTGAGGGGAAAATTATCATGAAGTATACACCAAATTTCACACATAAAGAGATAGCAGGAAATCATAAACTTTTTAAAGGACGGAGTGAGTTATATAAAAAATTGGGCGTTAATTTTGTCAATTTCGGAGACTTTATTTTACAAAAGGCGCAGCCCTTAAAAAATAAAATTCTAGAAATTGGTTCTGGCAATGGTTACACAGCATTAGCTTTAGCAAGAGGAGGCTATAAGTTTACTTCAATAGATAATGATAAAGAATCTTTAAAAAAGACAGCTTTAAATCTTGCTTACGAGAAACTAATTTCTAGTGTAGAATTTTATGTCATGGATGCACGATCTTTATCTTTTAAAGCTGAAAGCTTTCATACGATTGTTATAGTAAATTTTTTTCATCATATAAATGAGATTGATGATGTTTTGTCGCAGGTTGACAGGGTATTGTGTGCAAACGGTAAACTTGTAATAGCTGATTTTAATAAACGGGGAATGAAGATCATAGATGGTGTGCATAGAAATGAAGGGCGTACACACGAAAATTCCGGAATAAGTAAAGATTATATTTTTTCTTATTTCAATAGGGCGGGTTACAAAATAGAGGATTATAAAGAAAAGCATCATTGGATTTTAGTAGGTGAGAAGAAAATACAGCAGTAGATATAAAAGGAGATTAGTTTATGCAGACACAGCAAGAAAAAGAACAGCAGTTGCAACAGGAAAAGCGTCTTAAGGAAAATCTGTCTAAGATAAAAAGCAAGTTGGTTGTTATGAGCGGAAAAGGCGGAGTGGGTAAAACTACTGTCTCTGTTAATTTGGCATATGGGTTAGCCATTAAAGGATATAAAACCGGTATATTAGATATAGATATTCACGGTCCAAATATTGCTAAGATGTTAGGCATTGAAGATGTAAAATTGATGAATTCTGATTTAGGGATAGAACCTGCAAGCGTTTTACCTAATTTAAAAGCAATTAGTCTGGCCTTAATTGGATACAGCCCGGACCAGCCGGTTATTTGGCGAGGCCCCCTTAAGATGATAGCTATAAAACAGCTTTTAAGTGATGTTAATTGGGGAGAACTGGATTATTTAATTATTGATTCACCTCCTGGTACAGGAGATGAACCTCTGAGCATATGTCAACTTATACCTGATATGGATGGCGCTATAGTAGTTACGACCCCACAAGATGTGGCTATTCTAGATTCCAGGAAGAGTGTGTTATTTGCTGAACAGTTAAAAGTACCGGTTACAGGAATAATTGAGAATATGAGCGGTTTTACATGCCCTCACTGTGGAAAGGAAGTGGATTTATTTGGAATAGGAGGTGGTGAAAAAGCTGCTAGGGATTTAAAAGTACCGTTTCTAGGAAGGATTCCACTTGAGCCTTTGATGATTAAATCAGGGGATTCAGGAAAACCATTTATCCATTTTAATAAAGACAGAAATACTGCCAAGATTTTGGATGAAATTACAGAAAAAATACTAAAGAAGGAGATAGTAAAATGACCAATATTCATCGTAAGCTTTCCGAGAAATTCAGGAGTCAGTGGATTAAGATCAAATTTTATAAGGATGAGCCGGATTTAAACGGCGTCAAAAAACTAAAAAACGTAAGATTCTGCGAGGCAACTAAAGAAGCCATTACGCATCCCATTATTTTAGATAAAAAAAGCATATCTTGTCCGGGAGCTAAGCATGCCTTTGGATGGAAGAATGGTTATAAGGACGAGCTTTTAAATATGTGCAGAGATAAACAAAAGATAGAGAAGACTACCTTAAAATCAATGTTTTTGCGAGCGCCATATTTTAAGAAACCTTTTAAATACATAGGGTTAAATACCGACGGAGAACCCGATCTTGCTATGTCATACATGGCTCCTTCTGATGTTATGAATTTTGTAAGGGTATTTAATAATAAATTCGGTAAGAATCTCGAGTGTTCATTGTGCAGCATGATGTCGATTTGCGGCAGTGTCGTAGCTGCGACTTATTTAAATAAGAATATCAGTATTTCCTTCGGATGCAATGATTCGCGTAGATTGGCGGATATGAAAAGAGAGAATCTGGCTATAGCTATACCTAATAGATTGTTCAAGGTATTTATCGATTAAACATACAATAAGAGATTTAATGTGAAGACATATCTAGATTGTATCCCCTGCTTTTTTAAACAGGCCCTCGAAGCTTCAAGGGTTGCGGGCGCATGTCAAAAAACACAGAAAGAGATATTCGATAGACTGTCCGAAAACCTATCCCGTATCTCGTTAAGTTCCTCCCCGCCTGAGATGGGTCGGATTATTTACGGATTGGTCAGGGAAATAACCTCCCAAAACGATCCCTATAAAAAAATAAAGGATAAGAGTAATAAACTTGCCCTTAAGCTTTACGATAGATTAAAACATAAGGTATCTCGTTCTGATGACAGATTATTAACTGCGGTGGAATTGGCCATTGCGGGAAATATCATTGATTATGGCGTAAAGAATTCTTTGGATGTAAATAAAGAACTGAATAAGATCCTGAATGAAGAGAAGAAAACTCTCAAAAAAGAGGATAGCACTATCTTTAAATTCCGACATTTTAAAGAGGCTTTAAGTAAAACCGGGAATATACTTTATTTAGCTGATAACGCAGGAGAGACGGTTTTTGATCGGCTTTTAATCGAGGAGATAAAAAGGATCGACAGGAATAAGAAGGTTATTTATGCCGTAAAGGAAAAACCTATAATTAATGATGCCTTGGTTGAAGATGCATATATATGCGGTATTGATAAAATAGCCAAGGTCATTTCTTGTGGTTCAGATGCCCCAGGCACAGTACTTTCTTTATGTTCGAAGGATTTTTTAAAAGTCTATAAAGAGGCAGACATGATTATCAGCAAAGGCCAGGGGAATTTTGAAGCACTATCTCAAGAAAAAAGGCCGATATTTTTCTTATTTATGGCCAAGTGTCCGGTGGTAGCCAAAGATGTCGGATGTAATCTCGGAGATGTAATTTTACTTTACCATTTTGGGAGAAAGAAAGATTATGTATGACGAAGACATATCTATTTATCCCGAACATATCGTAAAGGTCGCTAAAGACCCGAAACATTTTGGAAGAATGAATGGTCCTACAAGCAGTGCATTTATTAAAGGGCCCTGCGGAGACGAAATGGAGTTTTATCTTGTCATTGAAGACAGGATTATCAGGGAAGTGAAGTTTTATACTAAAGGTTGTATTTCAACAATTGTTTGCGGCGAAGTAGTCTCTCAGCTTGTTTCAGGCAAGAACATTAATGAAGCTTTAGGGATTTCGCCGAGGCAGGTCATTGAGATGTTGAAAAGATTGCCAGAAAGCAATAGCCACTGTTCAATTTTAGCAGTCAGTACTCTTTATAGAGCCATCGCAGATTATTTACTTAAGATATAGGTAAAATGAAGGGGTAAGATTTAATCTATAACAAGATAAAGATTGCATCAGAAATAGAAAGATTTTATGAGATTGGTAACCAAAAATATTTATTATGCAATTAGGTCTCTTCTTTATATAGCGCACAGGCCGGGTACGGTAATTTCTGCAAGCGAATTGGCGAATAAGCTGAATATGCATAGAACTTTCTTAAGGAGGATTTTGCAGATTTTAAGTAAACATAAGATATTGAAATCTTTGAAAGGAAAAGGGGGAGGGTTTGTTTTGAATATACGGCCTTCTAAATTGCGCATTATAGATATAATAAAGATATTTAGGGGGAAAGTAGATATTATGAGTTGTTTGTTGGAAAAAAATGTTTGTCCACATCCTGATGACTGCTTATTGATGGCAAAAATGAATGATATTGAAAGAAAGTTATATAGAGCTCTTAAACTAACTACGATAGCAACTTTGCTTAAAAACAGAGACAGAAAAATATAGAGAAATTTCAAAGATGAAGATAAATATTCTTTTTGACAAGGATACGAAAAATAAAAAACTACATACAGGCTGGGGAGTTTCTTTTTTGATAGATGAAAAGATATTGTTTGATACGGGAGAAAATGGCCAGTGGCTTATGGAGAATATGGGAAATTTAAAAGAGGATAAGAACAAAATAAAGGCAGTGGTGATTTCCCATGACCATTGGGATCACACGGGAGGCCTTTGGGAATTATTAAAAAGAAAAAAAGGGCTTATAGTTTATGCATGTCCTAATTTCAGTCCGGAATTTAAGGAAAAAATTAAATGGTCGAAAGGTAAACTTGTAGAAACAGAAAAAGTTACCGAGATTGCAAAAGATGTTTTTATCACAGGCGAAATAGAAGGCGAGTACAAAGGAGAATATATGCCTGAGGAGGCACTCATAGTAAAAACAGCTAACGGTATTTCTATTATTACCGGGTGTGCTCATCCTGGTATTACTAAAATAGTAACACAAGCGAAAAGATTCTTTTCAAAGGAAAATCTTTATATGGTTCTAGGCGGCTTTCATCTTATGGATAAAGATAAAAGAATGATTGAATCTATAGTTGATGAATTTAAAAAGCTTGGTGTGGAGAAAGTAGGTCCTACGCATTGCACTGGATACGAAGCCAAAGAAATATTTAGAAATAAATACGGGAAAGATTTCATCAGTGTAAATGTCGGTGAGGTTATCGAAGTTTAATAAATAATAAAATTATCGTTAGAGAAGGAGATTAAAATGCCATTTGGTTTTGGGAGAGGAAGGCACGGCAGGGGCAGAGGACGAGGCAGAGATTTTCGTGGCGGCAGGGGATTTGGCCCTGGTGGTCCACCTACTAATTGTATTTGCCCTAATTGTGGTATAGTAGTGCCTCATCGTCCTGCATCGCCGTGTTTTCAAACAAAATGTTCTTATTGCGGTTCTCGTATGACCCGTCAGTTTTCCTATGAAGAATAGATGAGATGTCATGGATACCAGAAGAGATAAAACTAGAGAATTAAAACAGGGACAGAGAACAGCTTTTATCGCTACTTTTGTGACTTTTCTTTTAGTAGTTATGAAGGCCAGCGTGGGTTATTTATTTAATTCAAAGATATTGGTAGCAGATGCCTTCCACAGTGGAGCTGATTTTTTGGCTATCTTTGCTTCTGGGTTTGGCCTTTGGTTGGCTTCTAAGAAAAAGACTAAAAGATTTCCTTATGGTTTATATAAAGCAGAGACATTAGTCACTTTTATAATAGGTCTTTTAATTGTATGGGCTGGAATAGAAATTTTTAAAAATGGCTATCAGAAATTTTTTTATATTGCTTCTCTCCAGACATTTCCCTTTTTGCCGGTTACTGTAAGCATAGTCTCTATTATTACAGCATATTTTATTGCAAAGAAAGAAAAAGCTGTGGGTAGAACAATAGGTTCTCAATCTCTTCTTGCAAATGCAAATGAGTCATTTTTGGATATTTTAACCTCTATGGTTGTTTTGGTAGGGATACTATTAGCATATGCAAAGATTCCTTATGTGGAAGGTTCTATTATTATGTTAATATCACTGCTCATATTTAAATTGGGCATGGAGAATGTATGGATGTCTTTATTGGTTTTAATGGATGCGAACTTAGATCCTAAATTACAATCTGAGATTGAAGAAAAAATAAACGAGATCTATGGAGTCAAGGGCGGATGCGAAGTTAACATACGCCAATCCGGTCCCTTTAAGATGGTTGAGTGTAAGATTGAAACATCCCCTACCCTTCCTTTATACAGGGCACATGAATTAGCAAATAAAGCGGAAGATTTTGTTACTAAAAATTATGAACACGTAGAGTCGGTTTTTATTCATGTTGAGCCGTCAAAGAAAAAAAGTGTTTCTGCTATTATCCCGGTTAAAGATATAAACGGATTGAGTTCTAAGGTTCATGGACATTTTGGACGGGCCCCCTATTATATTGTCTTAACATCTACTAATAACGGTATAGAAATAGAAGATTTTTACTATAATGAATTTCTTAATAAAAAGAAACACATAGGGATCAAAGTTATAAAGGCTGTAATCAAATACAAATTAGATTTATTGTTTACATCTCGTATTGGAGAGTTATCGTTTTATATGCTGAAAAATAGTTTTGTCGATATATATAAAACAGACGAAGGTCTTTTGGTAAAAGACGTTATGGAAAAATACAAAAATAAACAACTTGAACCTATAACAGCACCGACACATCCTTTGGAGAAATCGAAATCAGCAGAATGAGAAAAGGAGGTTAAGAATGGAGATTAGGGTAAACGATGAAAATTTTAAGCAAGAGGTATTAGAATCAGATCTTCCGACTTTGGTAGATTTTTGGGCAGATTGGTGCATGCCTTGTCGTATGGTTGCACCGGTTGTAGAAGAAATAGCCAGGGAATATCAGGGAAAATTAAAGGTATGCAAGTTGAACGTTGACGAGGCTCGTAATACAGCATCTAATTATGGGATTATGAGTATACCTACATTGGCTATCTTTAAGAATGGCAAAGTAGCTGATAAAATTGTAGGGGCACTTCCTAAGACCGAACTTGAAAAAGCGATTAAGCCTTATCTTTGATTTAGATGTTTATATACAGGCTTAAGGAGGAGGGTAATAGATGCCTATTTATACCTATATTTGCAGAGATTGCGGAGAGAAATTTGATATATTGATTGGGGTAACTTCGGAGAAGAAAGAGGTTAAATGCGAAAAGTGCAATAGCAAAAATATCCAGAGAACATTAAACTCTTTTAGCGTGGGAGGTTCTAATAAGAGGTAGAAGCAAATAAGAGAAAAACCAAGACTTTTATTAGTCACTATTTGGTCACTAGCGATAAACGCCAAAACCACTATTTATCCTAACTTCCTGTAAAACAATAAGTTACAATCACATAATTCCACCAGGACATCAGATTTTCGATCTGACGACACCGGTTCGAATCTCCATGGGGCGTTATCATAAATTAAAATCAATAATATTGCCCTACCTATGCAATAGATATCCAAGATTTACACCGTACTAGCCAATGTCCAGGTTCTTATGTAGGACATTGTTTATCTATTTATATTCAAAAGTAATGTAAAAATTAACTTGACAGAATTCTATTTCTTGTGCTATGATTTTGAAAAAAGTAATACTATATGGTGAGATATGTCAGAGTTATCTAGATTCGGTGTTTCTTTAGAAAAAGGGTTATTGGTTAAATTTGACCAGCTCATAAAGAAGAAAAATTGCGCTAATCGGTCTGAAGCATTTCGGGATTTAATCCGACAGGAATTGATAAAAGAGGAGTGGCAAGGTGGCAAAGAAATTGCCGGTGCAGTTATTCTTATTTATGACCACCATAAAAGAGAACTAGTTAACAAACTTACTGATATACAGCATAACCACCAAACGATTATTATCTCCACCCAACACATACACTTAGACCACAATAACTGTTTAGAGATAATTGCCGTAAAAGGCACTCCCAAAGAGGCTAAAGAATTAGCCGATACTTTAACATCAGTAAAAGGCGTAAAGCACGGAACATTAAGCATGTCAAGTACTGGTAAAGCGATCGATTGACTAGTATTATTTTTTTGCCTAGTGGTAGCACGATTATGAAAAATGTAATACATAAACTGTAAGGAGGTTATAATGATGCATAAGAAGTTGTTTATAGGCCTGGCAGTTTTGAGTTTTATTTTCCTCTGCTCTAATTTTGCTTTTGCAGAATCGGTAGAAGATGAGGTTAAAGAATTAAAAGCAAGGATAGCCGAACTTGAGAGAAGGCTGGATGGACAACAGGAAACAGTTACGGTCCAGAGAAAAGAAATAGATGAAATAAAGGAGGCAGGCGTTTTGCCCCAATTAGAAGGGATAAAGATAGAAGCAGGCGCAACATTTGTAATTCAAGGTACTGATGATGCCAATGGCAGCCGTCTTTCTCAAAAAGGAGAGGATGCAACTGATGCGTCATATTCTATTGGTTTGGGGATTAAAAAGGAATTTGAAGACTATGGCATGGCATTTATAGGTCTTGAGACAGGTAATGGTGCTGGCGTAGAGGATGAACTTCAGGTATTTTCAAACGTCAACAGAGATGCTGATGACTCAGATAATGCGATAGCGTTAACTGAAGCATGGTATGAGCATTACTTTCAATTAATACCAGCTTCACTCATGGTTGGTAAGATCGATGGAACAGCCTCAATAGATACCAATGAATACGCCAATGATGAATGTACTCAGTTTTTAGGAAGGATTTTCAGAAATTCTCCAACCATAGAATTGCCAGATAATACAGCAGGACTGCGTCTCAGTCTTGAACCAATAGACTTCATGGATATTCAGCTCCTTATGATGGATGCGGATGGTGATTGGGAAGATATAGCTGATGATGGTTTCTTCGCAGCCCAACTAAACCTCAAGCCTGATCTATTTGAAAGAGATGGTAATTATCGTGTACTCGGCTGGTTAAATGACAGGGAGCATACCAAATGGAATGATTCATCAAAAGTAAAAGAAGAAACATATGGTGTTGGTATAAGCTTTGACCAGGAACTGACTGATAGTTTAGGAGCATTCTTGCGATATGGCTGGCAAGATCCTGATATATACCTTAATGGAGAAAGTTTTTCTTTAGAACATGCCTGGAGCGCCGGGGTACAGATCGCAGGAACCAGTTGGAATAGAGAAGGTGATATCATAGGTCTTGCGGTAGGTCAGGCAATGCCATCAGATGATTACAGGAAAGCCGGAGCTAATCTCAATGCAAAAGACGAAGGTCACTTTGAAGCATATTATAACTACAAGGTAAACGAACACCTTACTTTAACACCAGATCTACAAATAATCTGGAATCCTTACGGTAAGGATGCAGAAAATGGGAGTGATGCAATCGTTGTCGGAGGAGTAAAAGGACAGGTTGACTTTTAAAGAAAGGAGAGAATGTCATGCATATACCGGACGGATTTTTATCGGCAAATACTTGGGTGCCCACTTGGTTGATTTCGGTAGGTGGTATTAGTTATTGCCTAAAAAGGACAGCTCAGTTACTAAAAGATAAAATGGTGCCCCTGATGGGCGTGATGAGCGCTTTTATCTTTGCAGCTCAAATGCTTAACTTTCCTGTAATGGGAGGAACTTCAGGACACTTGTTAGGCGGGGTTCTAGCAGCGGTTTTGCTTGGGCCATATGCAGGGGCAATTGTAATTGCCGTAGTCTTAACTGCCCAATGCCTTATCTTCCAGGATGGCGGACTAACTGCCTTAGGAGCAAACATCTTCAATATGTCCTTTTTAGGTGCTATGGGAGGATATCTTATTTACAACATTATCAGAAAAATTATTGGAGAGAACAAAGGGATTATTATTGGGGCAGGTATAGCAGCATGGGCTTCTGTAGTTATTGCTTCAAGCGCATGTGCTCTCGAGTTAGCTATATCAGGTACTTTGCCATTAAAGATTGCTCTTCCTGCGATGGCAGGAGTACATGCTCTTATTGGGATAGGAGAAGCAATAATTACCTGTTTAGTTATCGGCTTTGTTTTAAAGGTAAGGCCAGATTTGATATACATAAAGGGGGAATAATTATGGATAGGAAAGAGATTTTTTTTGGTTTAATGGTAGCTGTTTTTCTTGCAATGGTACTTTCTCCATTCGCTTCACCCTGGCCAGACGGATTGGAAAAAGTCGCTGAAGACAAAGGATTCTTGGAAAAAGGAGAAATCTCGCCAGTTTTTTTGTCACCTATCCCTGACTATGTCTGGCCTCACTTTAAAAGTGAAAAGTTAGCCACCTCGTTTGCTGGCGTAGGTGGAACCTTATTGCTTTTCGGTGTGGGGTATGGGCTAGCGGCTTTGATTAGGCGACGCCAAATTCAATGAAGCATGCTTATATTGATGAACACAGCAATATAGATAGCTATATTCATCGACTCGATCCAAGAATTAAGATTATCTGTCTTGTTGCGTTTATTCTTTTTGTAATCTTTACAAGGCCGACATCGTTTATTACATTTGCCTTATATGGAGTACTTATTACTGTTTTGATTTTATTATCGAAAATTCCGCCTGGTTTTATTTTAAAAAGGTCGTTAGTAATTATACCATTTGTTCTGATGGCCGCTATTTTTATCCCTTTCTTTAAGAAGGGTGAAGTTGCCGGCGGGTATTCTTTTGGCACCTTGAAGTTGACTGTGACTTATGACGGTTTGATGATTTTTTGGAATATTCTGGTTAAGGCATATTTGTGTATTCTATCCATGATATTTCTTGTAACCAGTACAAAATTATCAGATTTTTTAAAGGCTCTTGAAAAATTGAGGTTTCCGTCCGTTTTTGTTATAATCCTTTCTTTTATGTATCGCTATATCTTTGTAGTCCAGGATGAGTTAATGAAAATGAGACAGGCAAAAGAAGCACGCTCTATAGGTGGCTCAAGGTGGCTTCATGTTAAAGTCCTTGCCAACATGATCGGTGTATTATTTATGAGGACCTATGAAAGGGGAGAGAGTGTATATTTTGCTATGTGCTCAAGAGGATTTGACGGGAAGATAAAGACAATGGATGACTTTCAACTAAAGATGAAGGATTTTTGTTTTCTATTGATCATGATTGGTGTATTAACCGGGATTAGAATCTTAGGAAGCTAAAAATGGCGAAAAAAGTAATCGAGATCAAAAATTTGAGTTATTCCTATCCTGACGGGACAGAAGCCCTCCACGATATAACCTTAGATGTTTTTGAAGGAGAATCGATCGGGATTATCGGACCTAATGGTGCAGGTAAATCCACTTTGTTGCTTCATCTAAATGGGATTTTAAAAGGGAATGGTTATATTAGAATATTTGATATAGAGGTAAATGATAAGAATTTAACGTATATTAGGAGTAAAGTCGGATTGGTTTTTCAGGATCCAGACAATCAACTTTTTATGCCGACGGTTTTTGATGATGTCGCTTTCGGACCTATTAATATGTTACTGCCAAAAAATGAAGTAAAATTATCCGTGGAAGGGGCCTTAAAAGAAGTAGATATGCTTGGTTCTATTGGCCGGGCATCACATCATTTAAGTTTTGGCGAGAAAAAAAGAGTTTCTATCGCGACTGTTTTATCGATGAAACCCGAAATATTGGCATTAGATGAACCAACGAGTAACTTAGATCCAAAGGCGCGATACGACTTTATACAACTGCTAAAATCTATCGCCGAAACAAAGATTATAGCTTCACATGATCTAGATATGATTCTGGATATATGTGACCGAGCTATTATATTAGACAAAGGAACAATTGTAGCAATTGGGACCGCCAAGGGAATTTTATCCAATACATCTTTATTAGAAAAACATAATTTGTTACCTCCTCTTTGTTTCAAAGGTCTTTCCTAAAAATTATATAAATAACCCTCTGTTGGGGGAGCTTATATTTGACGTGACTTAAGGCTCTTTTTTAGGCGAATGTCCAGCTTTCATACTGGACATTTTGTAACTCTTTATGAATAAAAGAGTTACAAAAACAAGACAATAAAAATACTGGACAAAATTGACAATTTTAGCGTGAACTTTATCTCTGATTTACCAATTTTCTTGATATTTAGCGGTATATTTTATATAATAGGCTTGCTTGCGTTAAGAGATATAGTTATATGTTATACAGCTTAGCGCAGTCAAATTTGCAAAGCAAAATTTGACCATATTAGGTTTATTTGAAACAAAACATTTAAGCTTAAGGAGGAAAAATGAAAAATAATAAAGTAATCGGGCTGTTGTTGTTGATTTTGGCGATTGCCACAATCGTAGGAATGATTATTGATAACGCTACTTTCTGGTCTATCTATAATTATGCAACTATAATATTCTCTGTGCTGAGCGGCATTGTCCTGTTGAAACAAAAATAGCAGATATATGGATATTTTCATGAAAGTAGCGCTGGAAGAAGCAAGAAAAGGATTAACAGAAGGTGGAATCCCTGTCGGTTCGGTGATTGTTTACAACGGACAGATCGTCGGGCGCGGCCATAACCGACGGGTACAGCAAGGAAGCGTCATCTTGCATGGCGAGATGGATGCTCTGGAAAATGCTGGAAGACAACCAGCGCAGGTTTATCGAGAGTTAGTCTTGTATACTACGCTATCGCCTTGTC
>Ga0222695_1001085_pt1 | contig 11858 bp, 13 predicted proteins | sample AntAcemetage1398_FD_179834 | JGI IMG/M metagenome (GOLD analysis project Ga0222695, IMG submission 179834) | Saline water microbial communities from Ace Lake, Antarctica - #1398 | ecosystem: Environmental > Aquatic > Non-marine Saline and Alkaline > Saline | place: Antarctica: Ace Lake...
GCGGACAGCAAAACAGAAGAGGGTCCGGTAACCGCAACCGGTGCTTTCACTTCCAATATGACAGGCCTTTCTCCCAACACTACCTACTATGTCAGGGCCTATGCAACCAATACGGCTGGAACATCATATGGCAATCAGGTTTCTTTTTCCACCAGTGCGCAGACCCCAACGGTGAATTCACTGCGGATCAGCCAGGGAACTATGGTCATATCCGGTTTCCGCTTGAAAGGGGATCTTGTGGCTAATAACGACTCTGGATACGAGGCCGGCGAGGAGAAACTGATTGCAGGTATCCACCTCAACCTTTTGGATATTCCACTTGAAGCCCAGGACCTGCTCTACTGGACTGATTTGTTGTCCACGGTCACTGATAAAAAGAATGCGATAAAGGCCTTCGTGATGGAATTAGTCCATTCGGTGCGATTTCAGCAAGTAACGGCCACTTATAAGGATGTGGTCCTTCGCTTCCATGTCACATTTTTGGGTCGGATGCCAAACGATCAGGAGATCACTGCTTGGGCAAACCTATTAGATTCAGGAGAGGTGTCGTTAGAAGATCTGGTCACTTTATTTGTTGATTCGATGGTGTTTGAGAAAGTTTTGGCTTCACAGCCAGAGGGCGGTGAGTGATAAGAAAGGGTGTTTTCGTTTGGGCAGTCTTTTTTATGCTGATCGGAAGCGCAAATGCCCAAGTGTAAGCGCCGGCGCTTGTGAACAATCTGATTGTGAGTGAAATACAGGAATCGGTGCAACCATGTGAGCCGGGCCGTGTGTATTGGCTGAGGGAAACAGTCTTCCAACCTGACCGCGTCGGGATAAAAGGTTCAGGGCGCCCATTCGCATGGACAGCCTCCTGACCGAGTGATAAGAAAATGGAGTTGGGGTGTGCGAAAGGCCCTGAACCAAACGCGCTTAAAATGGAGCTTAAAAATCGTTGCAGGCCGTTTGTTCGCCTTGTCCGTGAGGGCAAAAATCGAGGTTTATACCCCTATTTTCATCCTATTGCATCTTCAATGGGAGCGGAGGTAGAGATTGACGGGCAGCGCCTGATCATGCTGGCCTCCAACGATTATCTCGGGCTTACCCAGGAACCCCGTGTCCTAAAGGCTGCGGTGGAGGCCCTGCGGCGATGGGGTTCCGGAACGGGCGGGTCTCGTTTTTTGTGCGGGAATCTCACCCTTCACGAGATGCTTGAGGAACGCTTAGCCTCATTCGTGGGAAAAAAAGGGCGATTGTCTTTGTAAGCGGCTTCAGCACCAATCTCGGGGCCATCGCGGCCCTTGTAACGCCACAGGATATCATCCTCTGCGACCGTGAAAACCACGCCAGTATCTTTCAGGGTACCCGATCCTCCGGGGCGCGCATGATGCCCTTTGCCCACAATGACGCCCTCGCGGCATCCAAAACCTTAGGTCGACTCCGTAAGAAGACCCCTTCCTCGATTCCTTTTCTGATGACCGAAGGTATCTTCAGCATGTCAGGGGATATAACGGCCCTGCCGGAACTGATGCGTTTCAAACAGGACCACCCGGACCTGGTTGTTTATCTCGACGACGCCCACGGCCTTGGGGTGCTGGGCGAAAACGGAAAGGGAACCGCCAACCATTTTGGTCTGGCCGAACCCGTCGACTTCATCATGGGGACTTTCAGCAAATCACTTGCTTCTATTGGCGGGTTTATCGCCTCCGACCATGTCGACGTGATGGAGTACCTGCGGTCACCATGCCACCCCCTTGATCTTTTCCGCGGCCCTGCCCGCGGTCAATGCCGCTACAGTACTGGCCTGCCTTGATATCATGGAACAAGAGCCGGAAAGGGTGAAGCGCCTGCATGACGTTGCCCGGCGCATGCGAGCTGCATACCGGGACATCGGACTACTGGTTCGGGATTCGGTCGCGCCGATCATCCCGATCTACGTCGGCTCGGAGGAAAAGGCCTATCTGCTGAGCCGGGACATGTTCGAAAGAGGCATCTTTGCTCTGCCCGCCGTCTTTCCGGCGGTACCCAGGGGAAAAGCGATTATTCGAACAGGCTGTATGACCTCCCACGAAAACCGCCATATCGAAAAGGTAGCAGAGGTTCTGGGCTCGCTTTCCCGGAAGCACCGAATTCGTATTGAGGACTTTGACGCCGGGGAACCCTTCCTGGCAAAGGCGAGCCCTTAGCCCATCATAGAACGGGCCGTCTCTGGATGAGTTGGAGACCAATATCTTCTTGAAATCCCCCTGCAAAGCTTTCAATATATCTCTCGCCCCAGTACCATCTTCCGGAGCTACGGGGCAGGCAGAGCAAGCAGGGATCGCAGAGAGAGAAATGGCATTGTGATAAAACCTTCCCTTGCGGATTCATGCATAAAGCAGTAGAAAGAGACAAGCGTACATTTGACCCCGTTACTCGGGTATTCTATTCTTTCAAACAGGAGGAGGTGTGTTATGGTCAAGAGATTTGTAGACCTTTCCATCGCTCTGGAGGATGGGGAGGGATTCGACCCTGCACATCCTCAGCATGGGGGTCAATGTGGTGGGAACGGATGCCTGGAGTTGGGACCGGCCGCTTCCTTATATCGCCAAGGAGTTCGAGGAGACCCGGGATACCTCTCTAATCTGGGAGGCCCACTTTGCGGGGATCGAAAAGGGCTACTTTCAGCTTGAAAAGCTGACAAACCTTGATAAGGTTGCGCCCCATGGTTTCACATTTATCTGCTTTCCCATCAAGATAAAAGGGGCCTCGGCCGGGTGGGTCCGCGCAGTGGCAGTGATAGAAGAGGAGAGATAGGAGGTTATGAAAACTTATCTGGATTGCTTTCCCTGTTTTTTAAACCAGGCGCTTCGAGCGGCGAGAATGGCAACCACCGATGAAAGGAAGATCAAGAAGGTCATCGATGAAGTGGGAATGATGCTGCAAAACATCTCCCTTGAAAGCTCTCCCCCTGAAAGCGGCAGACTGATCTACCAAAAGGTTCACGAAATTACGGGAAATCCCGATCCGTACAGGGAAATCAAAAGCCAAAGCACCAAAAAAGCCCTCTCTTTATACCCCTATTTGAAAAGCCTGGTACACAATTCTGAAAACAAGCTGCTAACGGCCATTCGAATTGCCATTGCCGGAAATGTCATTGACTTTGGCCCAAACCGGGCCTTTAATATGGAAACAGAAATTGAGACGACCCTCACAAAGGATTTCGGCATATGTGATTATGATCTATTCGAGAATGCTCTGAATGAATCCAATGAAATTCTTTACATTGGAGACAATGCAGGAGAATGTGTTTTTGATAGGATTCTAATCGAGACGTTAAACAAACCGGTAACATACGTGGTCAGGGGAGCGCCCATCATTAACGACGCGACCGATGCGGATGCCCGACAGGCCGGTATCGACAGGGTAGCCACCCTGCTCTCCTCAGGTACCGATGCTCCGGGGACCATTCTTAAGACCTGCAGTGACCAATTTATCCGCATCTACAATGATGCAAAATTGATTATCAGTAAAGGTCAGGGAAACTATGAAGCGCTTTCAAACCAGAAAAAACCCATTTTTTTTCTGTTAAAGACCAAATGCCGGGTCATTGCCGATGACATCGGCCTGAAAGAAGGCGATATTGTATTAAAGGTCTCAAAATGACGATGCAAAAGGAAAAAATAGGGTATTACTCCATCGGGGTCAATCTTTTGCTGGTGGCCATCAAAGGGCCAGGTATGGTTGAAAACAAAATAGTGATTGAAAAACAGAAGAGGTGCTGGAACAGTGGATAGATCGGTTTATTCAAATGTAGGGGAAAAAGAAGATACAACGGGTATTGCCAGAAGGGTAGCACAGATCAGCGTCTCGGCCATCAAACAGATGCCCGTCCTTGCGAGCAAAATTGAAGGGTGCATTTCTCTCGGTCAGGGCATTCCTTCTTTCGGCACTCCTTCCTTTATTCGAGAAAGCATTATCGCGTCACTGAAGCAAGACGAGTTCATCGGGAAATATTCTCTGCAGCCGGGAATCCCGGAGTTGAAACTGGAAATCGCCAGATATCTTCACCGGACCAATGGGATCGACGTGGACCCGGAGAGGGAACTTTTTGTGAGTTGCGGCGCCATGGAGGCCCTTGCCGGGGTCATTTCCACTGTTGTTGATCAAGGCGATGAGGTTCTCATTCCTTCGCCAAACTACTCTTCCCATATTGAACAGATCCTTTTTGCGGAGGGAAACCCGGTTTTTGTTCCCCTCATTGAGGAAGAGGGGTGGCGACTGGATATGGCAGGCTTCAGAAAGGCCCTGAGCAGCAAGACAAAAGCCATTCTGCTCTGCAATCCCATGAACCCCACAGGTGCAGTCTTTCGAGAAGAGGATTTAAGGGCCCTGGCGGAAATGGCTTTGGAGCGGAATCTTTTTGTCATTTCAGACGAGGCCTATGATTTCCTACTCTACGATGGTCTTCCCCATTTCAGTCTGGCCTCTATTCCGGAACTGAAGAGGCTGCTGATTACCTGTAAAAGCTTTTCGAAAATGTATTGTATGACCGGATGGCGAGTAGGGTATATGGTTGCCGCAGCGCGAATTGTTGATCAGGTGCTGAAAGTGCACGATGCGTTTGCCATCTGTGCACCGACCATTTCCCAGTATGCCGCCCTGGCCGCCCTCAAAGCCACCAACGGAAAGGATGGAGACGGGGATCGGTTTATTCGTAAACTGGTGGAAGCCCTGAGTTCAAGACGGAACATAATCTGTCACCGTCTGGACGGTCTTCCCCACCTTTTTTCTTATCAGAGGCCGAAAGGCGCTTATTACGTTTTCCCCAAAATCACTCATGACAATAATAATGATATGGACCTGGCCTTACGTTTACTTCATGAAGCCAGGGTCATTACGATCCCGGGAAGCGGCTTTGGCCCAACGGGCGCCGGCCATATTCGATTATCCTTTGGCGCCCCCGAAAAGGATATCCACAGGGCTTTCGACCGTATAGATGAATGGGCACATCAGGGCCAAGTCATTTAAACAGGCAATTACTTGAAATAAATAGATTTGTAGGCTTATTTAAATCATGGAAATTCCAAGCACCAAAATACAAATCTCAGACAAATATCAATCAAAGAAATTCAAAATTCAAAACAGCCTAAAATGACAACGAGACAGCCTGTAAGTGTTTGAAATGGTTTGGTCATTGGGATTTGTGGTTTTGATATTGTTTGTAATTTGAGTATTGTAATTTGGGGTTTTATTTCCGTGACTTGGACAGCAAATCGCCTCTATCCTCGCGGTGCCGCGGGGTTATAGTCGACTTTGACGTTTCCCTGGATGGGCACATTTTTCCACTTGACGCATAATGAGGGTTTCTCTATACTTCGCCCTCAAAAAAGCAACTTCTTATTATTGTTGGTATTATCGGAAGCGAGGATTTATTAATAGAAAGTTGAACTATTTTACAGGAAAGGAGAAGAATCATGAAGAAAAGATTGTTCACTATTTGTGCATTAACGATTACGGCCTTGTTTTCCTTTGGGCTCACAGCTGGGATTGCTGCAGATAAGGTATATATCAACGGGTTTGATGCAGCCTACCCTCCGTTTTCTTTCGTAGATAAGAATGGGAAACCGTCTGGTTTCGACGTTGATTCCATAAACTGGATTGCAAAAGAAATGGGGTTCAAGGTAGAACATCGGCCAACGGACTGGGCTGCCATTGTTCCTTCACTCAAGGCCAAAAAAATCGATCTCATCGCCTCGGGTATGAGTATCACGCCGGAACGTCAGGCCGCGGTCAACTTTTGTAACCCTTATTGGCAGGTCATTCAGTTACTGGTTGTTAAGAAGGATTCGAAACTGACTGTCGATCAAGCCCTTAAACCAGGCCGTAAGATCGCCTTACTGCGAGGTAGTGCTGAGTCCAAATGGATGACCGAAAACCAGCTCAAAAAAGGGTATAAGTACGAGCTGAGATTCTATGACACGACCCCCCTTGCCATTGAAGATGTTTCAAACGGAAGAGCCGACGCAGCCGCTGTTTCCAATACAGCCTTAAAAGAGGCCGTGGATAGAGGATTGCCGGTAAAAGAAATTGGAAGATATGGACAACCCGATGTTAATTATGGATATGCGGTACGAAAGGAAGATAATGATTTCCGTAACAAACTGAATGAGGGTCTCAAGCGCCTCAAGGCATCTGCTTACTGGGATGAACTTGTTAAGAAATGGTTTGCAAAGAAATAGCAGATCGCAGAGGCCCATTTTGAAAATCAACGGGAAGGCTCATCCGAAAACCCGTATTTGGGATGGACGATAGCCTTCCCGTTTTCTTTATGTATAAAGTCAATTTCTCCATACATTGATTTCAGGAAGAGAGATGCTGCAGGGATTTATAGTCATAAGTGAAAATCTTCCATATATTCTTGGAGGTATCTCGGTAACCCTTACGGTTGTTGTGGGGGCCCTCGTGCTGGGTCTAAGCCTGGGGATTGTTTTATCCGTGGCGCAGGTATACGGAAACCGTGTTGTTCAACGAACAGTAGGTGTGTACGTATGGTTTTTTCGAGGCATTCCTCTTCTGGTACTATTATTTCTGTTCTATTTCGGCATATTGGCCAACTTGCAGATCGACCTATCTCCCTTCATTGTTTCCATCATTGTTTTGGGGCTTATCAGTTCCGCATATCAATCCCAGATTATTCGTGGCGCGATACTATCTCTTCCCGAAGGCCAATTGAAAGCGGCGCGATCCATCGGCATGAGCGATGCCAGGGCCATTGTCTTTGTTATCCTGCCACAGGCAATCCGATTGTCCATACCGGGCTGGACCAATGAATACACAATAATCCTGAAAGATTCTGCTGTAACCTATGCGTTGGGTGTTACGGAAATTTTGGCGCGTTCCCGCCATGTGGCAGAGAGGACCTATCAGCACTTTTGGATTTACATTCTGGCCGGATGTATATTTCTGCTATTGACTTATATCGGAACCAAGCTGTTTCAGATCCTGGAAGAAAAGGTAAGGACACCGGGATACACTCAATAGGGAGATCCAATTTATGACCGATCAAACGCCGGTCTTAAGAATACAGAATATCGAGAAGAGCTATGGCGACAATAAAGTTTTAAAAGGCGTGTCGCTGGAACTGAATAGAGGGGGGATTAAGGTCATAATCGGTCCGTCCGGAGGTGGTAAAAGTACACTCCTGCACTGCATCAATTTTCTGGTGGGATTAGATGAGGGACGAATCTATCTCAATGGCAAAGAAATCGTTCATACCCGAAAACGAGAACTAACTGCATATAGACAAAAGGTTGGAATGATATTCCAGGACTTCAACCTGTTCGATCATCTCAATGCACTCCATAACGTACTGATCGGACCTGTAAGGGTAAAAAAGATCCCCAAATCAGAAGCGACAGAGAGGGCGGTTGCCGAGTTGGAACGAGTCGGATTAAGAGATCATATGACGAAATATCCTGCGGAACTCTCAGGAGGCCAGAAGCAGCGTGTTTCCATCGCAAGGGCCCTTGCAATGGATCCGGAAGTCATGCTCTTAGATGAGCCCACGTCTGCTCTGGATCCGGAGCTAATCGGAGAAGTCCACGAAGTTATTCGAGACCTTGCATTAGGCGGCATGACCATGCTTCTGGTTACCCATGAAGTCGGCTTTGCCAGTTCATTGGCCGATGAAATTTTTTTTATGGAAGATGGAAAAATCGTGGAGCAGGGGCCACCGCAAAAAATTCTTTTCAATGCAGAGTGCGATAGAACCCGTGAATTCTGTTCCAAAATAGGCAGACTCCACAATAATTCATCATAAGCCATGGATGAGCTCTTATTCTTACGTCAGGAAGTCGCACCCGAATTACTTGCCGGGGTGTGGATGAGCATTAAGTTAATCATTCCCTCGACAATATTCGGATTCTTCATCGGGATCGTTTCCGGAGTGCTCCGAGTCTATGGCAACCCCGTCTTAAAAAGGCTCGCAGGCCTTTACGTGCTATTTTTCCGAGGGTTTCCTTTACTGGTGCAGCTTTATCTGTGGTACTTCGGTTTACCGAGAATCGGTATCTATCTCTCCCCTTTTGCCGCGGCCGTTATCGGATTCTCACTTTGCAGCGGCGCTTATCACTCGGAATATATCCGTGGAGCACTCCTGTCCATTAGAAAAGGACAACTTTTGGCCGCCTATTCACTCGGTTTCAGTAAGATTCGGGCTGTTTTTTCAATTCTTCTGCCTCAGGCCATGCGAAGGGCGCTTCCCGGCAGCGGTAACGAGTTCATTTATCTGATCAAGTATTCCTCTCTGGCCTACATGGTCACATGCATCGAACTCACAGGAAAAGGGTCTATTCTCGCTAATTTCTATTTCAAGTATTTGGAAATCTTCTCAATTGTCGGTGCAATATATCTCGTGATGGTATCTATTGCTACCTGGGGATTGAATTATCTTGAAGACCGGATAGCGATTCCCGGGTTCGGACGCCCAAAATATAGCTGAAGAAAGCTGAAAATTATGTCCATGGCACAAATCGATTTACCTTACGGAGATGGAATTCTTTCCTTCGAAATTGATAGAGGCATGTTAGGTGAAGTTGTTGGCCCCAGATTGGTGAAAACTGCGCCTGATACAGAAGCCGAGATTCGTCATGCCCTTGAACAGCCGATTGGAAGCCCTCCATTGACTGAACTTGTTCGCCCTGGGCAAAAGGTTGCCCTTATCATAGACGATATAACCCGTCAAACGCCGACCCATCTGATATTACCGCCAATACTCCATTGCCTGGAAAAGGCCGGAATCGAGAAAAAAGCCATAAGTATCGTTTTTGCCCTTGGTACCCACCGACCCATGACTGAATCTGAAATTCATAAAAAGGTTGGATCTGCCATCGCTAACGAATACCACATTGTCAACATTCCATGCTGGGACAACGCTGAGATGGTGTATATGGGCAGGTCCTCCAATGGCATACCAGCCTGGATCAACAGACATGTAATCGATGCAGATCTTCGAATCGGTATCGGTATGATAACTCCCCATATGGATGCCGGCTTCAGTGGGGGAGGCAAAATTATTTTACCCGGTGTCTGCAGTTGCCGGACCGTGGAGGCCTTTCACCTGCGTCAGGCAAAGGTTTTAGAAAACCAGCTTGGTGCTATCGACGCCCGGTTGCGACGAGATCTTGAAACCTTTGTGGAAGAAAGGATAGGCTTAGATTTTATTTTGAATGTTATCCTTGACCGTAAAGGCCTCCTGTACCGATCTGTTGCAGGACACTTTGTTCAAGCTCATCGTGTTGGTGTAGATATTGCCAAAACAGTATACGGTTCACCTGTTTCAAGGCGCTATCCTGTTGTTATCTCCAATGCATATCCAGCCCAAATTGATTTATGGCAAAGTACAAAGGCGTTGGCAAGCGGTGAAATCATAACCGATGATGGCGGCACCTTGATTCTTGTCACACACTGTCAGGAAGGAAATAATGCACACCCGTTGTTTGCCGACTATATGGGGAGTAACCCTGAACAACTTATTCATGAGCTCGAATCCGGACGTGCCGAGGATATAGTTGCTTGCGCACTGGCAGCCCCTTTGAGTCGAATGAGACGCCGTATTAAATTCGGTCTGGTCTCATCAGGGCTGACCAAAGCAGACGCCAAACGAATGGGGTTTATCTATTACGGTAGCGTAGAAAACGCCATTAAAGAAGAGCTGAAAACCCGGGGCAGCCATGCTGCTGTTGCAGTGTTAACCCACGGAGGGGTTACCCTGCCGATAACATAGGCCTGAAAGAAGGAGATATTATATTAAAGGGCGGTCAATACAATGATGATGCAAAAGGAAAAAATAGGGTTTTACTCCATAGGGATCAACCTTCTGCTGGTGGCCATCAAAGGGGTCCTCGCCTACCTTTCCGGTTCGGTGGCGCTAATGGCGGATGCCATTCATTCCTCCACCGATGTGATTTCGTCCATAACGGTCCTGGCCGGCATCAAAATATCCAAACGACAATCGAAACATTTTCCTTACGGACTCTATAAAGTGGAGAATTTTGTTTCTCTGCTCACGTCCCTTTTTATTTTCTTAGCGGGTTACGAAATCGTCAAAACGGTTTTTTTTGAGCCCTCCACCCTCAAAACCGAATACCTCCCCTATGCCATGGGCGGGCTGGTGGTGGCCATGGGCATTACATTCGCCTTTTCTCGATACGAGCTTCGCCAGGGAAAAGCCATTGGTTCCCCCAGCCTCATTGCCGATGCCAAACATATTCGTACGGACATGTTGTCGTCGTGCGTCATTCTCATCGGGCTTTTAGGGGGAATGTTCGGCCTTAATCTGGACAGGATAGCGGCCATAGCGGTGGTCCTGCTCGTTTTCAAGGCCGGCGCGAGCATTTTTGCCGATGCTTTTCGGGTGCTCTTGGATGCGTCCCTCGACTTCAAAACCATGGACCAGGTCAAGACCATTATCCTGAAGGATCCCGGCGTGGTTTCAATCAATGGCTTATGGGGAAGAAACTCGGGCCAGTATAAATTTATTGAGGCCGATATTGTGATCAAGGCCGGAAATCTTGAAAAGGCCCATTTGGTGAGCCAAAGAATTGAGAAACATATCAGGACGGATGTTGCCCATGTGGATCATATCCTGATCCATTACGCACCGCAAAAGCGAGAGACCAACACGGTAGCCATTCCATTAAAGGATGATCGGCAGGGCATTTCCGATCATTTCGGTAATGCACCCTACTTCTATCTCGCGACGGTCCGGGAGAAAGACGGGGTGCTTCTGTCGGAGGCCTATGAAATCAATCCCTTTGCCGGTGAGGAGAAGGGAAAAGGGATCAAGGTCAGCGAGTGGCTCCTTGAAAAAGGCGTGGATACGGTCTATACGCCCAAAGGGTTTGAAGGAAAGGGGCCCGGCTATGTGTTTTCAGATGGGGGCGTGGCTGTGATGTTGACCCAAGGCAGAAGCCTTGAAGCGATTCAGCGTGATATTCAAAAAAAAGGAGAAACCGTTAATGGCTTCACAGATAAGGAACCCGTCGAAAATGCTACCTCCTATTGAAGCCTATCAATCTCCTTTTCTACTATGGCTATATGAGATTTTAGCTTTTGATTTAAAGGAGATGACGGGTATTTATTGATGAGGGTATTGAGTATTTCATAGGACAATTTGAGGAGCTCCTTCTTTTTGGAAGGGTCTTTGGTCTTCTTTGCTACCAAGAAGAGCTCTGCAGCCCGATTCCTCTCCTGGTTGATATGGTTTTCAACAGCACGCCGCTTTAATGCCACTGATTCAGCGGTAACATCCTGAGCGTCTTTAATCTCATCTAACTTGTTGACGGCCTCTTCAAACTTCTCCTCCTCGATCAGTCTTTTTGCCGCCTCAAGGGTTTGTTTCAAGTAAGCATCCCTGATCCGCTTTTGCTCTTCAAATTCTTCCTCTCTCTGCTCGATTTTTGCCAGTTCCCCGTCAATTATTTCACTCTCAGGCCCCTCTTCGAGCTTGATCCTCTCCCTTAGTAACAGGACCCTTGCCTCGCCGTACGCATGTTTCCGGACCAGAGCATTAACCTCCCTGAGAAGCTGGTCAATGCTATAATTGCCCTGTCTGATATTAGCGTCAGGCGCAGGTTGCGTCGGCGGGGATCCACTTATATCAGTCTTATCGGTTTTCATGGCCCGGTTAATCTGCCCGTTGAGGTTCTGAATAAGCGCCATCCTTTCATCCTGATTATCGGTCAGCTTTTCATAGGTATGAACCGCCTTGCCCTTCCTCCCCAACTTAAGCTGCCATTGGGCGATTCTTGAACGAAGTTGTATGATATCAGGAAGTTGATCAAGCTCGCTGGCAATTCCCTCTCCGATCTCGATTGCCTGCTCCAATTGTCCTTCCT
>Ga0222695_1001086_pt1 | contig 11857 bp, 9 predicted proteins | sample AntAcemetage1398_FD_179834 | JGI IMG/M metagenome (GOLD analysis project Ga0222695, IMG submission 179834) | Saline water microbial communities from Ace Lake, Antarctica - #1398 | ecosystem: Environmental > Aquatic > Non-marine Saline and Alkaline > Saline | place: Antarctica: Ace Lake...
TCCCGTTTGTAGTGGGGAAGTGAGCTAAAGTGCCTAAAATGCCTAAAGTTATGGTAAACACCGGGGGATATATGACAAATCCTTCGCAAACATGATTTGATTTCAATAAATATGTGCTAAATCCTGCATCCGTCAACGGTTAGAGATTAGGTTTGACACGGAAGCCCATGTTCTCATATCATCAAACGCCTCCAAGGAATTCGCAGATTTGCAATAGTTGGGATAGTTTCATAGAAAGAATCGAGAATAGGAGGACGACACAAAATGCATTCGCTCATTAATGAGGAAATGGTTGACACGATCCGCGCAACGGGTAAAACGAGCAAAGGGCTGCCCGATAGGGAAGGGATACTCAAGGAGCATGGCCTGCCCTACGACAGAGAGGCGGAAAATGTGATTATTACAGGCTGCCAGATATTGTCCATGCTCCCGCATATTCTCAGCTCCCTGACCCGTATTCTGGATCGAAAAAACTTTTCATACACCTTTCTTTCCGAGGAATTCTGCTGCGGTAATTATCTTTACCGTCCGGCCATAAAGGCAAGGGACGATGAAGCCATGAGCCAATGCAGGGACCTGTCAAAGGAGTTTGTGGAAAAGAATATCCGGCGGGCAAAAACCTTAGGTGCAAAGCGTTTGGTGATTTTTTGCTCTCCCTGCTACCCGATTTATAAACACGCCTTTCCCAAAGAGAATATCGTCTTCTATCCCGTGGCTATCAGCGAGGTCATGGGCAGGGTCAATCTTGAGGAACAGATTGACTATTATGCAGGATGCTATAAGCTGCACCGGAAGTTCTCGCCTGTGCCCATGGACCTGAAATCCACCAACGAGGTCTTTAGTAAGATAGAAGGGCTTGTTGTTCACAGAATCAGCGCACCAAAGTGCTGCTTTACCCCTGAAGGTCTTTCTCATATGACGGAAAACATCTTAACTAAGCTCATGGTCCATATCTGTACGGGCTGTTATGGACAGGCCTTACAAAACATACCGTCGGATAAGGGGATAGAGATCCTCATGCTCCCTGAGCTTGTAGAGCGGACCCATGATATTGTTGTTTGATGGGTTTTTGCTGAAACAGGTGTATGAAGGATTTCATGAGTATATTGGATGGCATGGACGCCTTTAGAAAAAGATGAACATCGAACATCGAACATCGAACGTCCACCATCGAATGAAAACAAACATCAACTTTAGGCACTTTTCCGGTTTAGGTTAGGTGAAGACACAGAAAAAGAAAACTGGATTTTCAAATGCCAAGGATTTATCTAATACGCCACGGCAGGGCCGAATCGGGGTGGGATAGGGATTATGATCCGGGTCTCGATGATTTGGGACGGTCTCAGGCAAGCGCTGCGGCAAATAAACTGGCTCCCCTCGGGCCGCTGGAGGTTATTTCGAGCCCCCTCAGACGTGCCCGACAAACTGCAATGCCCCTGGCAGAATTATGGGGTTGCTCAATAAGAACAGAGAAGGATTTCGGGGAGATTCCTTCACCACGAAGCGACCTGAGAGAGCGGGGACGATGGCTGGGAGATATAATGGGAGAGAAATGGTCAGATTTGGGCCGGGATCTCCAGGTTTGGAGGATGAGGGTTATCAAAGCGCTCAGAGTCCTTGATACCGAGACGGTGGTGTTCAGCCATTTTATTGCCATAAACGTGGTAGTTGGTGCAGCAACAGGGGATGACCGGGTGGTTGGTTTCTTGCCTGATAACGGCTCGGTGACAACAGTCGATGTAGACGGAGACAGACTAAGCATAGTCGGGCGCGGGTCAGAGATATATACGAAGGTAGGCTGAGTCTGTAGGGACGAGGCTGTACTGCTGGGGCCCTGCCGGATCGAGGAGGTTTAGAAAATGGTAAAAGAGCGGAAGCGTTATGAGGACCTTGACCAAACGGTGAAAGACCTGGTATTGAACGCCGGGGCCATTGACGTGGGGATAGTGACGACTGAGACCTTAGAAGGGGGGCCGTCGTCGACCGATTTATCGTACGTACTGGATGGCGCCAGATCGGCGATTGTTTTCGCCTTGCCGTTGGACCAGGAAAAGATCGAGCGGTTCCTGAAAAAGGAGGATTTTTCCGGGCACGGTCTGGACAATGTCCGCACCAACACCCAGGCCAGTGGCATTGCCCTGGAACTGGCCCGCTTTTTGGAAATGAAGGGGAAGACCGCTGTTCCGGTTGAATCAAACTTCGTCTACCGTAAAGGCACATCATGGGGACCCTTTGACGAAAAACCCCCGATTTCCCATCGCTACCTCGCCGTGCGCGCCGGTATAGGGCACTTCGGGTTGTCTGGCAACGTCATTCGGGAAAAAGAGGGAGCAGCCATCATTTTGGGTTCCGTGGTTACCAACGCCCATCTGACGCCCACTGAGCCCCTGCCTGACGAGAAGAACTACTGCGACGAGTGCCGGCTCTGTCTGTCTGCTTGCGCCTCCGGTCTGATGCACGGGGACGAAAAAGTTACCGTTACCTTAGGTGGGGTTGAATTTTCCTATGCCAGACGGCAGAGCTACAACCGTTGCGACTATGTCTGCGGAGGGTTTACCGGGCTTTCCAAGTCCGGCAAGTGGTCCACCTGGTCTCCGGCCAGATTCCCCATACCGGATAAAGACGAGGAGTTCCTGGAAGCCCTCCGCAAGGCCGTTAAGCCATATGCCTTACGGCCGAGACCGGGCATTGGCTTTTATCATCCCCTCCTGCCTGGGAACAAGGGGCAGATCACCTGCGGCCATTGCCAGATAATCTGCCATCCGGACAAGGACGTCCGGACGAAGCGTTTCAAAATGCTGACACAGGCCGGAGTGGTTATCCAGTTGGATGACGGATCGCTAAAGCCAGTCTCGCCTGAGGAGGCCCGTGAACATTTAGCGACCATGAGCCCTGAGAAGCGGGCCCTGTATGAAACGAGACCCGGATAAATCGGAAAAGAAAAAGTCTCACGCAAAGGCGCAAAGGCGCAAAGAAAACCTACGGGCTATTCGCAACCCGAAAAGTGCCTAAAATGAGATAGAATGCCTAATCTGGCAAAGCCGGAACAAAATAGAGATTTTACCACGAAGCGCACGAAGGGCACGAAAAATGAGTTTCTGATGGTTTTGTGGTCCTTTCGTGATCTTCGTGATCTTCGTGGTGAACAAACTTCTGCCCACTATGCCTATGACAAATCTTTCGCAAACATAATTTGATTTTAATAAATAGATACTAATATCGAGATATACCATGATACCAAAGTACTTCTACGGCTACAATATTGTGGCGGGCGGTTTCATCATACAGGCGGCGTGCATCGGCGCCATGTTTACATATGGAATATTCTTTATGGAGTTCCAGGCCGAATTCGGTTGGTCGCGGGCGACCATATCGGGCGCGTCCTCACTGTCCTTCCTGATTCTGGGAGCGGTTGGGGCCCTTGCAGGGAGACTCAACGATAGGATTGGCCCGAGGGTCCTCATCACAGCGTCCGGTATTGCACTTGGGCTTGGCTATATGCTCATGTCCCGCATGCAGGCTCCGTGGCAGATCTATCTGTTGTACGGGGGGCTCGCAGGTATTGGTTTTAGCACGCATGATGTGGTCACGCTGTCCACGGTGGCACGCTGGTTCGTGAAGCGCCGTGGCATGATGTCGGGTATCGTCAAGGTAGGCACAGGGACCGGCCAATTTGTGGTGCCGTTGATTGTCACTGTCCTCGTAGCAGCCTATGGCTGGCGCAACTCCTACCTTATCATCGGGACGGTGATACTGGTGATACTCGTGGCAGTAGCTCAGGTGATGCGGCGCGACCCCCAAGGGATGGGTCTGCTGCCGGATGATGCGGGGGATGAGGCGTGCGGTGTCGGCGACAGAGACCCGGAGCCGGATATATCTCTGAGAGCGGCTGTCCTGACAAGTCAGTTCTGGATTATTTGTCTGTCAGAGTTTGCCACATTCCTTTGTTTGCTGACAATGATTGTCCACATTGTACCCCATGGCACCGACATAGGCTTGTCCCCGACAACAGCGGCGGCAGTCCTTTCGACCATTGGAGGTGTGAGTCTGTTAGGTCGAATCGTGATGGGTACGGCGAATGACAGGATAGGCGGTAAGCGCTCGCTGATCATATGCTATGCTGTACTCATCTGTGCCCTTATTTTTCTGCAGGTGGCAAACCAGACCTGGATGCTGTTGGTCTTTGCCGCCATTTACGGGTTTGCCCATGGCGGCTTTTTCACAGTCGTGTCTCCGACTATCGCAGAGCTGTTTGGGATCGGGTCTCACGGCGCCATTTTTGGGATAGTCCTGTTCGGCGGAATGATTGGTGGTGCGATTGGCCCGGTGTTGACCGGCCGTTTCTTCGACGTGACCGGAAGCTACCAGACAGCCTTCATCACTCTTATAGGAGTGGCCATCTCAGGCCTAATACTGATCACATTCCTGAGACCGCTCCAGGGCGCCGGTGAAGGGAGATGAAGGTTATAAAGGATGAAGGCCTCTATTGCCCTCCACGAACGGGCCACACGAAGTAGGTTTTGGTCTTATCTCGTGGTTGCGCGGTGGCATCATAGAAATGTACTTCCCACGCCTCGTCTGCTCAAACACTATCCGCACTGTACGCACTCCTTGACCAGTAGCATCGTCCGGTATTCCATGAAAATCAATGATAAAAATTGACAAATGCTGTTGCATTTGTCAAGAATTGTCAGTAGTCTTAAAACTACCTGTTCTTCCAAGCGGGGTTAAGGAATCAATACGGCCCGACTGCAACCTGGGCTGGCAAATTGCCGTTAGCACGGGGACCAGAACTGGTGAGAGGGAGTTCTATGAAAGGTGTTTGAGGCGTATTTGGTGAAGTCTGCACATAGGGGAAGGACTATGAAAAAAACAATTGGTTACATTTTGATCGCGGCCCTTTTAATGACGGGCACGCTTTTTTGGGGTTGCTCCGGGCATAGCCCCTCTCCCGTATACACAAAAGAAGGCAAAACCTACGGCAAGGTCCAGGGCGCCTTTAGGCACCGCTGGTGGAATTACTATGAGCGAGGCCTATCTTACGCTGACGGGCGGTTCTATGAGGAGGCCATCCGTGATTTCAAAGCGTGCATTGAAAAGAGAGACAAAGATCAGCGGATGGCCCGGACATATGGTATGCACTTCATGGATTATTTTCCTAACAGGGAATTGGGCATTATCTATTACAAAGAAGGAAATCTGGAGACAGCAAGGGATGCGTTGGAGTCTTCCCTGAAACAATTCCCCACGGCCAAGGCCAGATTCTATCTGGATCGTGTAAGAAGGGACCTCATTATAAAGGGAGAGCGGGTGTTCATGTCGCCAAAACTAACCCTCGATTTTCGCGGGGATGAGGTATGGACCAGAGAAGATCCCATCATTATTTCAGGTCTTGCCGAAGATGAACACTATGTGTCAGGCCTCAAAATAAAGGGTGTTCCCGTGTACCTGGAGAGCGCTGAGAAACGCCTTGCTTTTGAAGAGGCGCTGGTGCTTGAGCAAGGCCAACATACCATTGAGATCGAGGCAAAAAACCTTCCCGGCAAGGTTACCAAGCGCAGACTCACCATCCATGTGGATCGTGAAGGACCCATGATTACCGTAGACACCCTCTACACCAAAGATCTGGGTTCCAGACGAGAGATAACCATTCAGGGGTCGATTGATGACGAGGCCGGGGTATCACATTTCAGTATTAACGGCGAGACCGTGTTGTTGAAAGGCGGCGAAGAGGCGTCCTTTGCCAAGAAATTGATCACCAGTAAGGCCCATTTAGAAATGGTAGCACAGGATAAACTTGGAAACAGGACTTCATTTACCATAGATCTGAACCGCACAACAGCCGGGTATGAACCGGTCAAACTGGCCTTCGCGGGCTCAGACTTGAAAGGTCTTTCCTTGGCCGGTCTTTTTGGCGCCAAGGACAAAAAGCCACCTCAAATCCTGCTCAAAGGTTGGACCGGGACTCAGACCGTTTTTTTGGAAAAGATATATCTTGAAGGCCAGGTATCGGACGATACCAAGGTGAAAAGCCTTGAAATCAATGACATTCCTGTCCTGCGGCGTAAAGGACAGAGAGTCATTTTCAGTCACCTGGCACAACTTCAAGAAGGTGAGAATGTCATTGTCATTCAGGCCGAGGACGAGTCCGGCAATGTGGCAAGCAACAAAATCCTTGTCATCAGACGCATACCAAAGGCCCTTCAATTGGGACAGCGATTGAGTCTCACGGTGCTACCCTTTGAGAAAAAGGGGGCCGTCTCAGAGGCCAGCCTTTTTGTTCAAGATAGTCTTACCCTCGGGCTTGTGACGCAAAACCGTTTTCAGGTCATCGAGAGAGAGCGGCTGGATCTCATTTTGCAGGAACAGAAACTCAGCCAGTCAAAATTGATCGACAGAAATACGGCGTTGCGATTAGGGCGGCTGGTTGCTGCACAGGCCGTTATAACAGGCAGCATCATAGAAACCAGTGATGGCATAGAAGTTGTGGTGAGAATGATAGATACAGAGACCTCCGGGATTCTGACCTCAGTGGATGTCTACGGTGAGAGTAAGGATTTGCCCGCCATCAGGACGCTGACAGAGGGCCTGGCCACCAAGATTCACCGGGAATTTCCGCTCATTGGAGGCGTAGTCCTTCAGCAAAAGGGAAACGCCATCTTCACCGATCTGGGGCAGAACAAAACGAAAATTGACCGGAAGTTGATCATTTACCATGAAGAGGAAATAAAGCATCCCTTAACAGGCAAGGTCCTTGGCGCTGACAATCAGATCCTTGGCAGGGCCCGTGTGGTTCAGGTGATGCCTGAGATGTCAAAGGCCGAAATACTAACCAGTAACAGCGGATCCATAAAGCGGCTGGACAAGGTTATCACCGAATGACCGGTCCTTCTGAAGGCGACCGAAGACTGATATTGAGATGTATTTCCGGGGACAGGGAGGCATCTGAAGTTTTTATTCGCCAATTCTCAGGGCTGGTCTACGCATCTGTACACAAAATCCTTATAAGCAAGCAGGTCCCTTATACACAACAAGATATCGAGGATCTTCACAATACCATATTTCTGAAGCTATTTGAGAAGAAGTGCAAGAAACTCAGGCAGTACCAGGGAAAACACGGATGCAGTGTTGCGTCCTGGATCAGAATTGTCTCTATAAGGATTGTACTGAATCATCTTAGAAAAAAAGGGATGGACAGTATGCTCTGGCAGCAAAAAAGGCTACCCCTTGATGAGATGAGTGAGACCGGGGGAGATCATGTGGAAGTCTGGACCCTCATCGAACGGAAGGAACAGACCAGTATCCTGGAGGATGGGATCCGGAAACTGCCGGCCCGGGACCGGTTGTTCATGAAACTCCATTATGACAAGGGACTTTCCATCGAAAACGTTTCTAAGGCGATGGATCTGTCTATCCAGAACGGCTATACAATCAAACATCGAGCCATTCAGAGGCTGAAAAAATACGTAAAATCTTTCATTGATTCTTAAGCCTAACCCTTTTGCGCATCTGAATCATGGCTACATGTAAGATATCCTGCATTTTGGTGTCTATAATTATGAGGCCTATGTAAAAAGTCCTTTTTACATAGGCATCAATCATAATGTGTAAAAAATGGTTTTTTGGTGTAATCAAGCATGCGAGAATTGAAAAACACCTGTCCGTGTTTTCGTGAGAACCTGGAAACTGGATAAGTACCAAATTATAACAGAGGTTGCCGTGAAAAACTCCTGCCCTGATGAAGAGACGCTCGCCGCTTATCTCGAAGGCCTTCTCCCTGAAACAGAAAGGTCCCAGACAGAGGAGCATCTATCTGCCTGCGATCTCTGTTTGGAAGAGCTTATGGACGCCAGGCCTCTCGTTAATGGGGTCTACGGGCTTGATTCAATTTTGGCGCCATCCGAAGTCACCCATGCTGCTGTGAACCTGGTAAACCTGCAGAGTGTAAACTGGTATCGTTCTCTGTGGTTCAAATTAAATCAACGTATCAGGGCTTTGCATATGAGAGGCCTTTCCCCTTTTTATTCAGTCTCAAGTGGAGGATTGCAGATTTCCACAGTCAGGGGAAATGAGAGGACGGCACTCATTGATGTTATCCACATCCACAGGAACTTTAAAGGACTCGAAACAGATATTGAAATTGAAAAGACTGGAGAGCGTAAGGCTCATATTCGGATCAGGTTGTCCGATGGTCATGGCAACGAAAAGGAGGTCAGGATTACCTTGAAAAAGGGAGAAAGAGAATTTTTTTCATCCCTTCTAAGAGATGGGTATGTGCTTTTTGAGGACCTAAGGTTTGGGCGTTACAGTCTCACCTTTACCAGAAACGGTATAACAGTGGGGATCTATCCTTTTGAGATTAGGGAGACACGTTGTGGGAGAAGATGAAAAGGAAGCAGTTCATACGGAATCGAGCAATGTTTCAGAAATCCTGAGGGAACGGGATCGTCTCGACCGTATGCTACAGGACAAATTTAAGAAAGAGGTGACCGTACTCTTCACCGATATTTGCGGATATACCCAGTATATGGACACGCGGGGGGATATCAGCGGTCGGGCCATGCTCCAGCAGCACAATGACATAATATTCCCTCTTGTTGAAAAAAGAGGGGGAACGGTCGTTAAAACAATTGGGGATGCGGTCATGGCCACTTTTTCATCCCCAATAGACGCAGTCAAGACATCCATTGATATTCAAGAGGAACTGTTTAAATATAATCGCAAGGCGGACCCCGCAAACCGAATCCATGTCAAGATTGGGATCAATACGGGTGAGGCCTTGATGGAAGAGTCCGATGTTTTTGGAGATGCGGTTAACGTGGCCTCGAGGATTCAATCCCAGGCAGGGAAGGATGAAATTCTGATTTCCCAGAGTTCTTACGGTCAGGTTCGTGAAAGTGAAGATATCCTTTGCAGATTCCATGGAACGGTCCAGGTGAAGGGAAAATCCAGGCCTCTGGAACTCTACAGGGTCGTCTGGAAAAATGAAGACGTAGTGGTGAGAGGTGAAACAAGGGCGAGGGCCTCCATGGAGAAGCGCCCAAAAGTCTTCAACCTTGAGGCGACCAGGGAAGGCAATCACTTAAAGATCAGCGCTCACGAGCAGACTGCAAAAGATACGAGCACCATACAGCATTTTGAAGAGATAAGAGTTTCCATGGACTGGATTGAAACACGCTGTCAGGACATGGTCGAAACCCTGAATAAATTCAATCGCAGCGGCCGTGTCTCTCGTGAGGGCCTAAAAAGGCTAAGAGATATCGGTCGTGTTTTTTCAGACGAGCTGTTTACCTCTGATCTCAAAGAAAAACTCAACAGCTCCAACGCCGAGTATCTCATCCTGAATCTCGATGAACATTTGGTCCAGATGCCTTGGGAATTGCTGCACGATGGGCGGCAGTTCCTGTGCCAGCGATTTAACATGGGCCGATTGGTAAGGACCCGGCAGGCGGTGAGCAACAGCATGAATCGTGTTCTGGAGCGTCCGTTAAGGATGCTTATGCTGGCTGATCCGAGCGGTGATCTGAAGGGGGCTTATTCTGAGGGGATACAGATCCGTGATATCATGGATGAATACATGCATTTAATCCATACCACATCGCGATCAGAGAACGTTACCCCTGAATTTATAAAGGAGAAGATACGGAACTTTGACATTGTTCATTTTGCCGGACATGCGGACTACGACCGGCAAAATCCCGAGGAAAGCGGCTGGAGATTGAGCCGGGGCAATCTCAAGGTGCAGCACATCAAGAAAATGGCAGGTACGGCAAGCATGCCCGCACTTATATTTTCGAACGCCTGCCAGTCTGCCCGGACTGAAATGCGTCCCTTGACTGAACATTTCCAGGAGGAGATCTTTGGTGTGGCCAGTGCCTTTTTGCTTGCCGGGGTAAGGCATTATGTGGGGACTTTCTGGGAGGTTCTGGATGAACCGAGCAGCAAATTCGCAGTGGAATTTTACAATCGCTTTATTTCCGGTATGACTATGGGTGAGGCCATCAGGGAGGCCCGGCTGGCCCTTATCAAGGAATACGGTGAGGAAAACATAGTCTGGGCCAGTTATCTTCTCTATGGAGATCCCACCTCAAATTATATTGATCAAATTAAAGACGAACAAGTCAAGGAGGAGGGAGCAGATGCTCCTCCTATGCCAACCCCAAGGCCCCCCATGGAAAGTGCAGACAGGACACGGGATACGGTCATCGATTTCGGTGAAAGGGATGTTCAGAAAAGGAATTGGACCTGGTGGGCGATTGCTGCCGGAGTTTTTGTACTGGGGGCCCTGCTACTCTGGGGATACCCTGGCTTCCTCCGGATTGACATCATGAAATATGAAAAGGCGCTCCTCACTTATTATCAGGAAGGCGATTTCAAGAAGGCCCTGAGTGCCTCTAAGGCCCTTGAGGAGAAAGAGCCCCAGATCCGTTTGATCTATCTAATTCAGGGAGATGTCTACTTCAGAAAAGGTAATTTGGATGCAGCTAAAGCGGCCTACCAAAAGGCACTTGAGGTCACCAAGGGCACCGATCAGGAAAAGGCCAAGGCCTTCATGGGGTTAGGGCGGATTGCCTCCATTAGAAAACAGACAGATCAAGCCCTGAATTATTACCGATCTGCCACAAAGGCGGCCCCTGATAATGGATCGGGGTATCTGTCCCAGGCCCTCGTGCTGGAGGATAAGGGCGATTATGAAGAAGCCCTCCCTCTCCTAAAAAAGGCCCAAAACCTGACGCCCAAAGACCAGATCCTGACGGCCGTCATAGGCGAAACAAACAGAAAAGTCGGTTTATCAAGGGATCATGAAAAGCAGGAGCGGATTAACCGCATGGTCAAAGAGTTGCTGGAGACCATGAAGACGCCCCCAAGGGCCCTGCTGTCTGACGGCTGGACCTCATACCCCCTGACCCTATGGATAAGGGATTTCAGCACACAGGGGTATTCACTGCAGGAGGGGGGAGAGAAACTCTTAGATTTGGGTATTACGGAGGAACTCCTCAGCCACAGCCGCGCTCAGGTGGTGGAGCGTGCCCTTCTCGACAAACTGTTAGAGGAACTGAAGCTGGGATCCTCTAAAATGGTGGACCGGTCTACGGCCCTCTCCTTAGGGAAGATTTTGGCTGCGAGACTTATCCTTTCAGGACAAGTCACATACGCCGGACCCATGGCCCAGGTTTCAGTACGCCTGATCGAAACCGAAACCGGACGTATTACCTTGGCATTAAACAGATCCTTTGGAAGCGCAGTTCCCTCATCGGCTATGGCAGAACAGATAGGGAGTGAACTCCTTCAAAAACTCAATGAGCTTTACCCTCTTCGGGGAAAAATCTCAGGAATAAAAGAGAATGAGGTCACGCTGAACATCGGTCAAAGAACCGGGGTGCGAATCGGACAAAGATTCAAAGTGGTCGGTTCAGATATCATATTGGAAGGGATTGGTGTTCGGATACAGGCAAGTCTTGCCCGAGTCGCTTCAGGAAAAGACCCTCTCGCTGACGGTCTCCGTGTGGAAGCCATAAATTAAGAGGATGGAGTTACAGGTATGAACCTCTATGCCCCGTGGGTTCGAACCGCTGCTGTCTTTATTTGGATCCTTGTGCTGATTCTCGGAACAGGTCATTTCGATCCTGCTGCTTCGCAGATCACCCAGCGACTTGAAATCCCTTCCTCTCCAAATCCCGTGGGTTCAGGGGCCAGGGCACTCGGCATGGGCGGGGCTTTTATTGCCGTAGCAGATGACGCGACGGCCGCCTCATGGAATCCGGGAGGTCTTATCCAGTTGGAAACGCCTGAAGTATCAATAGTCGGCGCAGGGTTTTATCGAAGTGAAGACAATACATTCAGTCTGCATCCGGAG
>Ga0222695_1001088_pt1 | contig 11842 bp, 7 predicted proteins | sample AntAcemetage1398_FD_179834 | JGI IMG/M metagenome (GOLD analysis project Ga0222695, IMG submission 179834) | Saline water microbial communities from Ace Lake, Antarctica - #1398 | ecosystem: Environmental > Aquatic > Non-marine Saline and Alkaline > Saline | place: Antarctica: Ace Lake...
TTGACAAAACAAGCGAACTCATTGATAAAAGGCAATATAAAGAAGCCCTTGAAATACTAAACCTAATAAAGGAAAGTAATATATGGCACGACTTGTCGGAAAATGAAAAGTTCAAAGTATTTAAAAACATTGGGAATTCTTTAGCTGGAATTGGAAAGTATGAAGAAGCGTCCGCTATTCTTTTTAAATCTAATGTTTTTAAAAAAGTTGATAAGGCAAAGAGGGATTTTAATCTTTCACTCTCTTATTTTTATAAAAGAGATTTTAAAAATGCGCAAACTTTTGCAGCTGCTGTTATTGATGATGATCCTTTAAACTATAAAGCTATAAACATTCTTATAAATACGACAACAACCGAAGATGACTTTTTTGAATTTTTCAACGAGTTACCTCCTGATATAACTAAGAACTCCGACATTTCTCTTGCATTAGCAAACAAATTCCATGAATTTAAGGAATTCGATAAAGCTATTCAATGGATAGACATATCAATTGAACAAAAACAAACTCCCGAGAAGTTAGAATTTAAAGCCAGAATCATACTATTAAAAATAGAAAATAGTTGTAATTACAAGCATTATGGAACACTTAATAAAGAACAAAAAGAAGATGCTCAGGTAGCTTTAAAAGACTTAGAAAACGCTTGGAATCTGTACCGATCTGAAGAAGAAAAAAGAAATCATCCTGAGTGTTTAATATATAAATCTTTTCTTCTAAACATGCTTGATGAAAAAAATAAAGCTAAGTTCATTATGGATGAAGCTGTTAAAATATGTTCTAACCGACCAGATTTGTTATATTCTGCAAGTCAGCTTTATTTTTTCCAAGGAAAAATCAAAGAGTCCACAAACCTTTTAAAGAGAATATTATCAATTAACCCTAATGAAGAGATTAAAATATTGTTGCTAGAAAATTATTTAAATAGTGATTCAAAAAACAACATTGACGCAACTGAATTAATTGAGGATATTTATAAAAATAAAGAAAGTTCTCAAGACATTATACAAAAAACAAAATATTTGGAGGTTGAACTTCAAATAATAAAAAAGGACTTCTCTGCTGCTGAAGCGAGTGCTCTCAAAATTATAAAAGGGTGCAATTCCTTAAGAGCTTGGACATCGTTAATAGATTCTCAAATCTTTCAGGAAAAATATGTTGAAGCAAAAAAATCATGTATCGATGCATTATCTTCTCAAAATAATGAGCCAGAACCATTTAAAACATCCTTGAGAAGTAAATATGCTGACCTAATATACTCTATTGCTAAAAAAACCAATGATAATGATCTATTTGAAAAAGCTGCCGAAATACTTGAAGAAATCACCTCCAAAGATATTTTTACATATAATCTATATAAATTAGCGCACTCATACTATCTTTCTGGAAACAAAGATAAAACACTAAAAATCTGTAGCGATTATAGAGAGATAACTAAAGAAATAAATCATGATTTAGCTAAGTTGGAAATTAATCTTCTCACTGATGCTGAGAAAATTAAAGAAGCGGATATTCTTAGTGTTAAATATCTAGAAAAACATCCTGATGATCGCGATGTACTGATGAAAAAAAGGTGGCTAGATTTTAGATTGGAAAGATTTGAAGAACTAGATAGTTTCCTTGATTCAATAGATACTTGCGAAATAAATAAATTAGATGAAATTGATATAAACAATATATTATATTATCTAAAAAATAGGCAGAAAACTTCAAAATACAGATGCCTATTGTATGAAGTTTGTCGCATAGATTCTTATAAACCGAAATATGCAGTACCTTATTGTTTTGGTGGATATATGGATGCGATAAATAATAAAGAAACAACATCTACTAATGATGCGATATTTCTCAAAATAGATGGTCGCGGAACTCAACATTTTATTGTTGAAGATTTTGAAAGAGAATCACCAAAACCCTTTGAAAAACACGATAAAAATGAATTTGCTAAAAGCTTAATTAATAAAAAAAAGGGTGACAAAATACCTTTAAGAATGGAGATGGGAACTCCAATAATGGCTGAAATAGTTTCCTTCACATCCAAATATACCCATATGGGGAAACAATTATATCAAGAGATATTAAATAATCCTGATATTTATGGCGCTAAATTATTTGAAATGCCAGAACATGCCGATCGTTTTTCAATATTAAGAAAAATATATGAAGCCGTCGGAGGGGGAAAAAGAAGCAAACAAGTTAAGGAATTTGAGAACCAATATTCAGTTAAAAAAGCTATACCTTTTTTTCTCTATTCACAAGCTATAGGTGTAGACTATATCGTTAACTTCTTAAACACTGTAAAGAATAGAAAAATTGGCTTTTGGACAAGTTTTGGTGACCCGAAACACCTTCAAAATGGCATGAAGAACGTAAAAGAAGCTTTGGATAGTGAAACACCCATTATTTTTGATGTTTATACTCTTTTATTTTTATTTAAATTAAATGACCAAAGTATATTAGAAATATTAAAAAAATCTTTTTACGATATTTTCGTGTTAAAATCTCTCGTATCAAACATTAAGGAAAAACTTAATTCAAATATTTATTTATTGGAAAGAGATTTAATAGAAAAGTTTGTTAACTGGATAAATAAAAATTTCACTACAGTTCCAGTTTTAGAAAAGCTCGAGAAGCAGCCAAAAGATATTGAAGAATCAAGAAATTTCATAGGTGACGATTCTTACTATCCTATGATATATGCAAAAAATAAAAACATTCTTTTTTGTTCAGAAGATTTTATAACAAGAGAAGTCGTTGCTGAAAGATTCAAATTATGTTCAGCAACTTGGCTCGAAGCGATATTTAACTTTCTTTTATTAAATAAAAACATCTCTGGCGAAAAATACTCTGAATTGTTATCGAAACTTATTAATATGCACTATTATCCCTTATTTTTAACTCATATAAATTATTTAAGTCTATTAATTAAAGATAATTTTAATGTTACGGAATCAATAAAAAACAGTTTTTTCTATCTTGGAGAGCCAGTATATACTCTTGAGCATGCTTTCAATGTGTCAATCAATCTAATCTTTGCAATCAATTCTTTAAGCATTCCTGAAATAAAGAAATCAATAATATTTGATTTAACACTCAACTCATTTTTCTATAAAAGAGAAAATCGAGAGGAAATTATTAAAGAAATTAATGAAAAGATTGAAATATATGAGAATTCAATGTTAATTAAAGAGAAGAGTTTATCTAAGTATTTTGATACTTGGCAAAAAAACAAATTAAAGATTTAGAGGAATAATGCTTAGAGTCGCATCAAATTTTAACGACCTCGTTAATAAGATACAGAGCACCCATAAGACTCTTCAGACTCAAACAATTAAAGCAGTAAACATTGGCCTCACTATTAGAAACTGGCTTACAGGTTTTTATATATTAGAATTTGAACAAAACGGTCATGACCGTGCAGAATATGGCTCCGCGCTCCTTGCCAGAATTGCAGAAAAAACAAAAATTAAAGGTTTGACTGCTCCCGAACTTTCAAGATGCCGACAATTTTATAAAACTTATTCTGATATTTTTGGGTCGATAACACAAAAATCACATTTAACTAAAAAGATCAACGATAACAATGACTTTATGCTGACTGACATTCTTGGGTCGTCAACCCAAAAATTAGGCATTTTGAATAATATTGAGGAAACAGATCTCAAAAACCACATCATTTCAGCAATATCATACACTCACTTTGTTGAATTGATAAAAATTGATGCCCCTGTGAAACGAAAATATTACGAAATGCTTACAATAAAAACTCAGCTCAGCGTAAAAGAGCTGAAAAGAGAGATATCTTCTCTAAGCTACGAGCGTCTAGGATTATCAGAAAATAAAGAAAAAGCACTAGAGCAAATTAGTCACAAACTAAATCCATCAAAACCTAAAGATATTATCAAATCCAGTTACTTCTTTGAATTTCTTGGAATTAACTCACCAGAATTAATTGAAGAAACAGAATTGGAACAGGCTCTAATTGATAATCTTCAGCGGTTTATAATTGAACTTGGGAATGGTTTCTGTTTTGAAGCAAGACAAAAAAGGATATTAATTGGGGAAGAATACTTTTTTATAGATATCGTTTTTTACCACAGGATACTTAAATGTCACATTCTCATTGAGCTTAAAGTGGACAGTTTTAATCATTCTCATGCATCACAACTTGTTACATACCTTAATTATTACAGAAAGAATATAATGGAACCGGGAGACAATCCTCCTATTGGAATCTTACTTGTAACAGATAAAAATTCTGCACTTGTTGAATATGCAACTGCAAACGAGAAAGACAGTTTATTTGTAAGCAAATACAAGTTGAAACTTCCCTCGGAAAATGAATTAAAAACATTTATCGAAAAGAAATTAGAGGATAATCAACTGAATATTATAGAGGAAGAATGCTAAGATCTGAGAGCATAACAGCCGGATACGGAAAGAACATCATTCTTGAAGATATCTCCTTTTCAATAAAGAAGGGCGAGCGTTTTGTTGTTCTTGGTGAATCGGGTTGTGGAAAATCGACTTTAATGAAGGCAATAATCGGTCTTAATCCTCCAATGGAAGGAAAAGCTTTTTTTAAGGGAGAAGAGATCCGTTATCCGATTCCTGAAAACTCGGATTTTTACAAACAGATCGGAATTCTCTATCAGAGTTCTGCCCTTTTAAATTCACTCACACTCGAAGAAAATGTCATGCTTCCTATCACCATGCACTATCCTGACTTTTCTGTGCCACTAGCAAGAGATATGGCAAACGAAAAGCTTGCGATGGTTAATCTATATCCGCATAGGACAAAGTTTCCTCAGGAGCTTTCAGGCGGTATGAAAAAACGTGGAGCACTTGCAAGAGCACTTGTAATGGATCCTGACATCATATTTTTTGACGAACCTCAGGCAGGTCTTGATCCGGTTACAGCAAGAGATCTCGATCAGCTTTTCATAAAACTCAACGAACAACTTGGAACAACCTATTTTATCGTTACTCACGAACTTCTTTCAATAAGAAGAGCCGCCCAGAAAGTTCTCATGCTTTCAGACAAAAAAGTGCTGTTCTGCGGAACTTATGAAGAAGCCATGAAAAGTGAAGCCTATAAAGTAAAACGTTTTTTCAACGTTGACAAATACGACTAGAACATTTTGGAGAAAAAAATGAGAAAACTGATAATTTTTCTTCTTTTTACCATCCCGTTTTCTATCTTCGCCCAGAACATCTGGATAACACAGCAGGCATCTGAATTTACAACAGCTTCAGGCACTTTGATGGAAGTCGGCACAAAAACAAAAGGTTATGTGATCGGAACAGAACAGGGAAGTTCAGGCACCTCTGCCTACTGCTATGTTATGACCGATGGACTTAACTGGAAAACCTGTTCTGCCAACCTAAGCGGTCCTATGAAGGTCGTTCTTCCCGCAAGGATACTGCCAGATGGAAGATTAGTGGGAGTCATTACAGCGCCCTCTGCTTCTTCTTTTATCGTAAGCGATGACCTTGTTAACATCATGCCTAACTACTTTTTTGACAGTAGCAACGATGACGATAAGACAACAGGCTACGGCGAATCTCTTTCAGTGATCGGCAACAAAGTTTGGCTTGGGCTCAAGAACGGAAAGATCAAATATAGCGAAGATCTGGGGAAAAACTGGGAAAACATCGTTGTGAGCTCAAACACTGAGATGTGGATAACAGTTGTGAAAATGTATGACGAGAGCAATGGATATGCAGCAGGTGGAGAAATTGGAGAAGAAGACGATTTTGAAGGAAACACTATAGAAACAGTGCTTGAAAAAGGTTCGATCTACAAAACCAGTGACGGTGGAAAGAACTGGACACCAGTTGCCGAGAATATGGAAATGCTTCCCCTTGATATCGTTGAAACATCAAGCGAAAGACTCATTCTCCTTTTTCATGATGACGAAACAATTGCTGACACTGCCAGCGGATCAAAAAGAGTTGTCTGGTCTGATGATAACTTTGCAAGCTTTACAGGAACTGATAAAAGCTTTGACCTCCCCATTCCTTCCGGCACGTTCTTCATGTCAACCGTGCTTGATATAGATGAAGGCGCAAAAGACGAGATCTGGGCAAGTGGATTCTGCGGACAGGGATTTTCTGCTGCAGCCTGCGTAGTTACGAGCACTGACGGAGGAGAAACCTGGTTTGAAAATCTTGTACCCGGCGCAAAAAAACTTGGCCCCATATCAGTCCTTGATAACGATCACGTCTGGATCGCCGGAGAATTCAAAGCAATATATAAGTGGGGAGATCCCAACGAAGACCTCACCGAACCTGAAATACCGGATGATACTGAAACTCCGGATGAAGCTGTCACAACTGATGATGAAGTTGTTGATGACATGCAGGAAACGGCAGATGACTTGTCCGACGAAGTTTTAACAGAGTCGGAAGAAATCGATGATGATACAGTCATTGATGAAGACGTTGGATGTAGCTGTTCGCTGGTAATATAAACAACTCACCCTAACCCTCTCTTTCACAAAGAGAGGGGAACAGAAACCTTGACAAACAAAGTTAAAATCTTTATATTCCCGAGGCAATATTCTTATCACAATTTATATTATTTACAATTTGATTAATGGAGTTTGATTATGAAAAAAATGATTTTGGTTCTCGTTTTAGCATTTATGTTTGTATCTTGTGGTGGCGACGATGGAACTGACACAAATGAAACAAATGACTCAGATGACACAAGTTCAGACAATACATCCGGCGACAAGTTCCCTCTGGAAAATAATGGAACAAAATGGAGCATGCCTGCTGATACTAATATGACAGTAGTTAATGGTGCAGCTTATTGCGACGACCTTGGCGGACGACTTCCAAGTGTATCTGAGCTGAGATCTCTTATCAAAGACTGGTCAAAAACAATGACAGGTGGAGAATGTGAAGTTACCGATAGTTGCAACTCATCCCAAAATTGCCTGGACAAAGCTCTTTGTAACGGATCTGAAGACTCTTTCAATGGCAAGTACTCAGTTTTTGGTGAAAACACAAAGGGTTCCTTTTGGTCAAGCACTAAAGATTCATACAAACCTGAAACTAGCCATAACTGGATAGTTGATTTTAACAATGGCGGTCTCGAGAGTTATTATGAAGGTGCTGACAGAGGCATCTTGTGTATATCTAAATAGGAAAGAAGTTATTATTGATAAGACGATCGTGACTAGACAAGTAACAACTCACCCTAACCCTCTCTTACACTAAGAGAGGGGATAAATGCAAAAACAACTCACACCTTTATAGGAGATTACCATGACTGTACGAAAAACTTTACTGTTTCTCGTTCTATTGACAACTATAACCCTTGCAAGCTGTACAGCAACCAAAAAAAGCGACACAGATACTGACGCACAAACACAGGATAGTGTATCTGATCAAGATGAAGCAGTGGATAAAACAGTCGATGAAACAGCCGACGAAGCAGTTGATGAAACAGTTGACGAAACTGTTGACGAAACAATTGACGAGACCGTTGACGAGACCGTTGACGAAACAGTTGACGAACCAGTTGATGAAACAGTAGACGACGATATGGAAACTCAGGATATTACGTCTGATGATGACGACACCGTTGATGAAACTGTTGACATTGATGTTCCATATACTGTACCTGAAATCACATCTACAGCTTCAACAGAAGGGTTAAAACAGGAACATTCATACTCCTATTCAATTGTCTGCTCCGACCCTGATGGAGATAACCTGACAATAACCATTGAGGATAATTACTGTGGTGGCGTGTTGACCGATAATGGCGATGGCACTGCTCTTTATGAAGTGGAAGCTTTAAACAGCTCCTGTGATTTTTCTTTTTACTGCAGCGATTCAACAAACAGTGACTATCAGGAAGTATCTTTTTCTACGTTACCTCGTTTTTCAAGGGTAAAAGATATCAAACCCGGGTCTAGCAGTTCAAACCCCTCATATTTTAATGAAGTTTCAGGAATGCTCATATTTTATGCGCTGGATGGAGACGGTTCCGGTTACTACACCAGTGATGGAACAGAAGGTGGAACTGTATCTTTTTTCAGGCGACCCGGAGTTACTACTCCCATCTATACAAAAAGAGCTGGAAACAAGCTGTTTGCTTCTCAAAATGTAGGTGAGTTATGGACAATAGATGGAACCGAATCAGGCACAAAAATGCTTGCTGATGTTTGTACCTCAGAGCCTAATGGGTGCTCTACACCTTCAATTGGAGGTGCTACCGTTGACAACAACAGCATCTATATGTATTCAAACCATACTATAAGTGGAACCATATCGAATTATGAGAAAATATGGGCAAGTGATGGAACCGTAGCAGGCACAGGAATAGTATTTGATGGCAAAAATGTTGCCGCAGATATATCGCAACTTACAGCTTCTCAGGGAAAACTTTTTTTCAAGATGTCCACCTATCAGTTTGATTCAGTAACAGGGCATGGAAGCGAAGTTATGTACATGAATCTAGATGGAACAGGTTTGACTCTCACAAAAGATATTCGACCAGATAATGGTTCATCCGGATCTAATCCTGACAAGCTTCTTGACATTGGAAACAAACTTCTTTTTACGGCTTATGGCACTGACAACATGCGTGGACTCTATGCCACAGATCTCTCTCTTTCAGGTGAGCAGCAAACTATAAAAGTTACTAATATTGACTCTGCCACATACAGTATTAATAAAATTATTGCCGATAAAAAGAACAATAGAGCATTCTTGATCCTTAACAACATTACAAATGCGACTGACGGTGAGATCTGGATAACCGATGGGACAACAGGAAGTTTCACAAAACTAGGAACTTTCAACAAATCTGCTGTCGCTCAGTCTGCTTCAGCAGTATTTGACGGTGTACTCTATTTTGGACACGATAGCGGTGACTCAAGCTACGAACTCTGGAAAAGCGACGGCACTACAGTTGGTACCGTTAAGATTACCGATATTAGCAAATATGTTAAAAGCATGATCTATTCCTCTGCGGACAGCAGACTCTATTACAGCACAACTGATGACCTTTACTATACAGATGGAACTGATGCCGGTAGTGACAAATTAAGCAGCATTAATGTCAACTACATCAGTGCGTATGGATCAAAATCCGGACTATATATATTTGGAGATAATCTTTTCATTTCAGGAAGAATGAGTAGCTCTTCTGATACCGAACTTTATAAGTATGGAATAGTTTGGTAACAACTCTCCCTCCTGTCTCGCCGAAATATAAATGAAGGTGGAAGCCCTCTCTTACACTCTTCTCTACAACTCTCCCTAGCCCTCTCTTACACTAAGAGAGGGAATAAGACGAATTGCCTCCCTCTTTTTGAAAGAGGGATTGAGGGAGTTATTGGATTTCAAATGTCTACTCATTGAGGAGACAATTTCCGTTACCATTTGCATTTCTGTAAGGGTATCTGAATCCTGATTTTAACCGTGTAGAATTCGAGGCGGTTGATTTTGAAACTGCTTCCTTTTCCGTGATTGAGAAGGAGTGAGGAAGAGGTCTGATATCTTTTTGCAGTGCAAATGCCTATCTCTGAGATCTTTTTGATGACCTTTTGCAATGTACAAATGGGATGTTTTGTTTGTTATTTTAGGGAGTTATATTGTTTAGATGGTTTTTCGGCGACAAACCTGATGAAGTCACTTTTCAAAAGAGGTGCAATTCTACTCTTCACAAGATTCTCAAGATTTTCCTGTTTCTTTATCTGACATTCCCAGACGATTATTACACGCCATCCCATCTTCTCAAGATCATCTTTATTCCTTTTGTCACGCTTTACATTTGCAGCAAATTTCTTCTCCCAGAAATCTGTGTTTGATCCTGGAGTTGAAGCAAGTTTACAGTTGCTGTGTCTATGCCAGAAACAGCCATTAACAAAGATAGCGATCTTTTTTCCGGGAAAAGCAATGTCAGGATTGCCTGGAACCTTTTTCCAATGGATGCGATAACCCTTAACGCCATAATTCCATAACATCTTCCTAAATCTTATTTCCGGTTTTGTATCCTTCCCCTTTATTTTGCTCATTATTTTTGAAGTGATCTCTTTTTCTGGGATTGGTGCTCGGCCGTCTCGGATGTATTTGGGTTTTTCTTTATCCATTATCAATTATGGATTTCACATAACCTCTATTTAACCAATAAGCTTTCTTTTTTTCAAAAGTTCCAAATGGTGTTTCCATGAGGTCCTTACTATTAATCGCTTTTGGTCTCACATGGAATATCTTATCATCAGCAATCTTTATAAAGTTATTATGATCGTTCTTCTTTATTTTTTCTTTGGTATCTTTCCAAAACATCTTTGCAATTTCAAGGTCCTTGTTTGGCATGTTCCAAAACAAAACTTTTTTCAATCTAAGTTCATCATTTTCATCTCGTTGGAAAACAACAAAAAAGAACTTTCTAGTTAGTGTGTTCCATAAGTATGAATCTTCCCAATCTTCATTAATAATTTCCTTAAATTTTATCTGAGCAAAAGACATGCTTTCTTTTAAATTACCAGTTTTTTCAAGCCTTATAGTTTTCATTTCAACATCTGCTTTTTCGAACTCTTCTATTTTCTTCTTTTCTACTCCCAATATCCTTCTAGAAAGTGCATAAAATTTGTTCTTTGCATTTGTTTCATCTAATCCAAACTCACTCAACAGCTGTGATTCAGAATATCCATAATATTTACTGAACCTTCTTATAATATTCTGCTCAAATGTTTCTCCTTCAATATATTCATTTATAGACTTAACCGCAGGCTCAATTTCATTTAGATCTATATATCCATATTTTGGTCTTCTATCAGAAACAACACCATAATCATCGAACAAAATCTTATTTATTTCATCAGGATCTATTTCTACAGGTTCATTCTTCAGACTTTTTTCAATTATAAAATTCAAATATCTTTGTTTTATTGAAAATGCTCTCGCAGGTGCTTTCTTTTTTGAGAAAGGTTGATCTCTCATAGATTTTTCACGAGTTGCACCTTTCGTACAAGCCCCAAGATAAAGTGTGTCACCTTCGGAAAGTTCATGAGCTTTTCCGGCTCGAATCTTTCCAACTATCTTTTGCCAATCATCTTTTATTATTTTAAGATCTGTAGCTGGGAATTCCCATAATCTAATAATTTTAAAAATATGATCAATGTCCGCCTCTTCTTTTTCATATAAATAGAACATCAAAAGAAGAAGAGAGTTCTTTTTCCAAAAACTACTGTTTCTAAAAATATGTTTATGTTCTTCAAAATAATCGATCATATTCATAACAAGTCTTTCTTTTGCCACAAGACCCTTTTTAATCTTTCTCAATGGAGTTGACTTAAGCTCTACACCAGCTTTAGGGAAATCAGCCTCTGCCTTACTATTAGGTTTGTAATGAAAAAAAACATCTTCTAACAACTGACCAAGCCTTCCCTTCCCTTTGTATATCTGCTTTTGATCATCATCCATGAAATCATGAAGAGACTTATTTAGAAGTCCTTTTGCATAATTTTCTATAGATGATGGAGAAGTTTCGTCATAACCAACAAATCTACTCATTTAAATCCTTAACGATTTCAAAATCTATTGTTTTTTTATTTTCATCAGAATTGTATCTTGCAATCTTCACATTGCTCCATGTTTTAGATTCTGGAGGCCTCATTCCTCTTATATATTTTCTTGTAACAATATCTTTTAAAGAGTCACCATCAATTATATTTTCATTAAAATCGTGCCCTAAGATATATGCATCTATCATACTGTAATCGTCACTTGCATACTCACCTTTAATCCAATCAACATACTTCATTAATTGCATAACATCTTCTTTACTCACGGTGTCTCGTTTGATTTCAATTATTATATA
>Ga0222695_1001098_pt1 | contig 11756 bp, 5 predicted proteins | sample AntAcemetage1398_FD_179834 | JGI IMG/M metagenome (GOLD analysis project Ga0222695, IMG submission 179834) | Saline water microbial communities from Ace Lake, Antarctica - #1398 | ecosystem: Environmental > Aquatic > Non-marine Saline and Alkaline > Saline | place: Antarctica: Ace Lake...
GTTAAGCAAAAAATATAATGGACTGACAAAAGATAAATTATCAGAGGCAATACGCAAAGATGGTTATGATGCAATTATTACTATTTCTAAAGGGAATCCATCTGAGGTAGTTAGCCTTAAAAAGAAACCTGCCCCACCAAGTGCAAAGACAGCAGCAAAACCGTCTGCGGGGGAGGCGGTTAAAGAACCATTCACAGAAGCAGAATTTAAGAGAGAGACCACAGGGTTAGATAGGTCTCCTAAAATCAATGCAATTAGACTTAAAAAAACAGAATCAACAAAATCTTATGCTGAGATTAAAGATATAAACAAAAATGATACCATAACGATTTATCGTGCTATTCCAACAGAAACAAAAGGTGGAATAGAGGCTGGCGATTTTGTAGCAACAGATAAAGAAGTAGCTAAATTTTATGCTAAAGACCTTTTACAACGCAATAAAACTAATGACGCTGAAATAATTTCCAAAAAGGTAAGGGCTTCTGAAATAAAGTTACACCCAGACCATCAGGCGACAGGTGTTGATAATGAATTTATCTATAATCCTGCAAAACCCCAGCCATCTAAGCTTCCCACACCGAAGCCGTCAGAGGCTCATATTAAGGAGTTAGAGGGTGAAGGCATAGGAGAGGCAGGGACAACTAAAACAAAAATCAAATCTATCGGTGAAACTTACAAAAAAGAAGTTCCAATAGATGATTATATAGCAACTATAACTTCGTATGTAAAAAAAGCCGATAATAAAAATGATCGTTATCCATACAAGGTTTATCATTTTGCTGAGTATAGCCATTCAAAAGATACATACGATAATCTTTATAGCTCTTATAAAACATTGGAAGATGCAAATAAACAAATTCAATATGAAAAAGATTCTCAAGCTGATGAAGCTGTAAAAGTTCCTATGGTTAGAGACCATGGTAAAAAAGGAGATGGGTTCGCTGAAACAACTGTTGATATTGAAGTTAAAAAAAGAAATCACAAACTTTCAAAACATAATGATTATGTTTGGGAAAAAGAAAGAGACCCCGAAAATGCTGGTAAATTTAGATTGGTTGGCAGATTAAAAGAAGCTGAGGTTGAGCCTACCCCCAAAGCCAAAAAACCAAAGGCAATTATTCCGGGTGTAAAACCAGCGAAGAAAGTGGCTGAAAAGATTGAAGTAACAAAAGAAGATATAGAATCTTTTATAAAACCTCTGCATAGTAAATATTATTTAGAAGGACAAGAAAAAGGAATCGCTGTCGAAAAATTAAATGCCTATGGTGCGTTTCAAATAAACAAACTTGTTGGCTCTAAGTTACGAGCTCGTGTTGATCTGGATGTTGTAAAACAATATTTAGAGAAACAGTCAAAGAAAACTGATGTTGAATCTAAAGTCGAAGTCGAAACAACCACTGAAGGCAAAGACATATCAGTTGACCTTACCAAGAAACAAGAATCAGCTATCACGCCGAAAGAACAAAAGGCATATCTGCTGGCTGAGATTGATAAGGCTATTGAAACAGGATTAAAAGAATCAGAGTTTGCCGATGGGATAGAGAAGGCAGAAGAATTCCTTAAAAATACTAAAGTCAGCCCATTAGCAGAGAATGAAACTCTTTACACCTTTGAAGTCCCCAATGACGGTACGTTTGAAATTGCAGGAAGCAACCTGTTTGCATTTAAAAAACGTGTTTCTGCGGCGTTCCCATCAACAATAACAAGCCCAAAATTCAAACCAAAAGCTGAAGCGAGAAAGGGTGTTCCTATTGCTCGATACAAGAAAATAATAGGAGTTACACCTGATAAATTACAAGCCAAAGATATTGATGGTATTTTTAAAGAAGTAGCTGAACTTGAAATAAGTAGTGTAACAGGAAGTATAGGATTTAATCCCTTTCAAAATTGGTTGCTTTCACAGGATATATCTAAAGCTGTTAAAGATAAAATCAGGTCTGTTGCTGGAAAAGATTATATTGGTGAGTCTTTTAAAGAGATGGAAGAGCGAGACTTAGGATATGCCGAACAAATGGTTGAGCACACCAGAAGAGCCATTTCCGACATTCAGTATTATTTAGACAGTTACCACGCTGGAGATATGACCCTTAAAGAAATAAATAAAGAAACGGGTGTTAAAAGGTCAGAACGTGAATTAGACCAAGAGTTGCAAGAGGCTCAGCAGAATTATGATAAAGCTGTAAAACATCTTGGGGAACTTCAGAAAGAAACCGACAAAGGTACTCCACAATACTCAACAAAACAACAAATATCAACCTCAGACATAACCATATCACAAGTACGCAACCTATTCAAATCCCCTGCCGGCCTATCCAAAGACGGTAATATATGGGTTAAGCTCAGAGGTGGGTACGGTTTTCAGGTCAAGAACGTACAGAGCATATCAGAAAATAAAATAGCCTTTGAAACCAGCCGTGGCCGTATGAAAATGGATGGTGAATTAATCGCCGGTAAGTTTGAGAACGATACCATTGAGATAGTCAAAGGGATAGGCGACCAGTGGACGCTATCTCACGAAGCGGAGCATATGTGTGAAAAGGCAGGGCTTATTACCCCAAAAGAGATAGCAGTCCTTAAAATGCGTATAAAGCTTCTTGTCAGGGCTGGTAAATTTGAAACGCAGAATGAAAACGATATAGGCGGTCAGGAAGATAGAGCGGTATTTATTGAGAAAGAATTACAGGGCAGAGCCAAGCAAAAGGGAACGATTCAAAGGATTCTGAATAAGGTCGCTGATTTTATAGACTCGTTGGTTAATTTGTTTAAGGCTACTTCAAAAGGGGTAACAAGGCAATTCGAGCTCGGAAAAATATTTCAGAGGGAAGCTGACAAGCAGTTCAAGACGACTGTTCCAGCATACCAGAAAACAGCAGACCGCTTTTATTCTCAGGTCGTAAAAACTGTTTCAACCAAAATGCCTGCTAAAATGCAAGCTTCCGCGGTAATGAACTGGCTTAAAAAACAGCCGGGAATTAAACCTGCTGAACTTGAATGGATGGGCGTTGAGGAAATGCTTGAGGGTAAGAAGGCTGTTACAAGAGATGAGTTTGCGGAACTGTTAAGGCAGAATGAAGTTAGGGTTGAAGAGGTTGAGAAATCAGGGGATGAACTAATATGGGAGGCAGGAGTACGCGATAATGAACCTGTTATATTTGATGACGAAGATAGCGCAAAAGAATATGTAAAGAATTATTTAAGGGATAGCTATGATGGGTTAGAAAAAGATGAGTACGATGAATATGATAATTTTGAAGACTATTATATAGAGGAATTAGATGAAACATATATTGAAAAAAAGTTTGGTGTCGGCCAAACCAAATTCTCCCTTTACCAACTTCCCGGAGAGAAAGAAAACTACCGTGAGTTCTTCCTGACAATGCCTAACGCAAAAGGGTATTCTTGGGAAGACGGTCATTCAGAATATTCAGACATAGAAAATCCTATTGTTCGTGTTCGCATGAATGAACGAGTTGACGCAAACGGAGATAAGGTTTTATTCCTTGAAGAAATTCAAAAGCCTTCCCATGAAAATCAAAAGAATATGGCTCCTATTGCTAAACAATATGCAAACGAAATGGCTTTAAGGCGTATTATCCGCATGGCAACCGAGCAGGGATTTTCAAAGGTGGCGTGGACAACAGGCCAAATGCAAGCTGACAGGTACGATTTAAGTAAGAAGGTTGATTCAATACAAGCCCGAAAAAAGAAAGATGGTTCATACTTTTTAAGAATATATCCAAGGGGTGCAGGCTCTCAAGAACTCAATCTGAAAGATATTGGTGAGTTAGAAGCTAGTATAGGTAAAGATTTAGCCGCGAAAATATCAAAACAAGAAGCTGGCGTTAAATTAGTTGATTACGAAGGAACTGACCTCAAGGTAGGCGGTGAATGGGCGTTCAATCTTTACGATAAAATGATTCCACAATACCTCAAGAAATTCGGCAAGAAGTATGGGTCTGAGGTTGGAACAACTGATTTAGAGACAACGGTAAGGGGTGAGCCTGATAGATATGAATTAATTGATTCAAATGACAATGTTGTTGATACTGTTCAAACTATATTAATTGCAGAGATTGAAGCTAAGAATCGTAATTTAACCATAAGAGATACTGGAAAAGCAGATAGAAAAGCAAATAAAGTTCAAACTTTCACAATAAGCCATGAACTAAAACGCGCAGCTCTTTATGAGGGTATGCCTCTGTTTTCCATAGCAGGCAAGAAAGCCATAGGAGCAGACACAGGCGTACTTGCTAAGGCTCAGGAAATGCTTGCTGATGGTAAGAACGAGAAAGAAGTATGGAAGGAAACTGGTTGGCTCAAAGGGGCTGAGGGAAGGTGGAAGTGGGAAATTGATGATAGTAAGGCAAAAATCAATGAGCAGGAGTTAAAAGATACTTCTTATCGTGTTCCCTTGGAAACAATTTTAATACATCCAGAACTTTATAAAGCATATCCTGAGTTAAGGAAGACACCTTTCTCGGTATTCGCTCCGGCCACGAACCAAGACAGCAAGGGGATGTATAGTAAGAAAGAAGGGATTTTAGTAAATTCTGAATATTTAGCAGAGGTAGAAGATATAGTCTTACATGAGGTTTCTCATGCCATACAGAACATTGAAAATTTTGCAAGGGGTGGTTCTCCTGAGTTAATGAAAGCAACATTATCAAAATCTGCCAGTAAAGATGCTGATAAGGTTAGAGGTTTTGCTACCCATTTAGAAGAAATAAAAAAATCCGATGATTATAAAAAAGTAGAAAAAGAATATTTTGACTCTGGTATGGCGGAAGAATCTCTTAAAAAAAGAAATAATTCTGCTGTTATGAAAGATTGGTTTACTACATGGGATAACATTGAATCTGTTGCAAAAAAATACGATATATTGCCAAACCGTTTGCGTCAAATGGCTCTTGATAAAGGCAGACTTATTTCAAACGATATGATTGAAAGCGTATCTGAACATGACCAATATCAAAAGTTGGCAGGGGAAATAGAAGCCAGAGAGGTTGTAACACGGAAAAATCTTACAAAAGAAGAAAGACGTATTATGCCACCTTATGCGTTTACGCCTATACCAAAAGACCAGTGGATAGTAACAGACGGTGATGGTACGAGTTTTAGTGTTGAGTTGAAAGACCAGCCACAATACTCAACTAAAGAAGCAACCCAAACAGCAACATACAAAGACCTTCTTAAAAAATATAAGGCCAAAGATGAAATAGAAATTTTAACCGAAGAAATTACAGAGCTTCGAGAACAATTCAAAAAAGATATTAAAACAGCCCCGATTAAAGAATCTGTTTTAGAAACCACTGGAAAACTACGCCTGAGTGATATTGTAAAAGAATCCAGAATAATCACCAGAAAGGCGTATGAGGCCATTGGAAAGAATAAGAAGGGCATAGCCTTGATTAAACTGAAAGAGCGTTACAGAACGTCTCTGGTTAATGCAAAGACACGAAAACGTGTAAATAAAATAATCGATAGATTAAAGAAAGTTAAAACTGAAAAGATGGACCCTGTTCAGGCTAAATCTATTGATAGTATTTTAGAATCTCTTGACCTCACAAAGCTATCAGAAAAGAAACGACTGAAACTTACCAATACCAGGATGTATCTTGATAATAACGATGCCTCTGACATACCTCAATATGTATTAGATGACCTGAAAAGATTAAACAGAGTCCCTGCGAGGAACCTTACATTAGAGGAACTCGAGTCTGTTAATATGGCTGTTTTAAATCATGTTCATCTTGCTAAATTAAAACAAACTATCAGAGTTGACCGGAAGGACAGGGCAAGAAAGGAAGTGTTGAGCGATTCTTTAGCAGAAATGAAACCTGCCAAGAAAGTTAAAACAGATATAATCTCCTCTCAAACTGGCAAATTGGGTAAGATGAAGCATATAGGGCGATTGGTAGCAGATACTTTCGGAATAAGACACGACCATTATGACCTAATAACAGAAAGTATTTCCGGGCCAAACTCAACAGTGGATAAAGTCTTATATCGTGATGTAAATGAAGGTGCTGATATTGAGATAAAACACAGGCACGAGACATTTGCAAAATTTCAGGAAGACATGGGAGATACTGGAATTAAAAATGTTGCGAATTGGGTAAATCAGCCGGTTATCACAGGAAAATTCAAGCTGACTCACGGCGAGAGAATGGCTTTATATAATCATTCACTAAACGCTGATAATAAGAGAGCAATCCTTGAAGGTGGTTTTGGGTTTAAATTCAGTAATACTCCTAATAAAATTATCAAGATGACAGAAAAAGAAATGAACGAGATTCTTGGCACCCTTACTGAAACAGAATTACAAATTGCTGGTAAGCCTGTAAGAAATCTTTATACAGCAGACAAAGAACAGATAAGTAAAATATTCCTTGAGACTCAAGGTTTTGCCATGCCTGAAACCAAAGGCCCATATTATCACAAAGATACAATGCCTCTGGCTCGCGGTAAAGACATGGACGCTGAGATCAAAGAACAGGATTATAAAGGAAGAATCGGGCTGTCTAAAGGTCGTCTTGAGAAAAGAAAAGGCGCGGCTTTACCGATATACCTTAATTCTTTATTCTATGACATTAATCAAAGCGTGGCATTTTCATCTGCTTATGTAGGGCTTGAGAAACCATTAAGTAACGCCTCGAAACTTTTATATCATCCTACGTTTAGACTTAATCTTTCTAACAGTTACGGGGAACAGACATGGAAAGAACTTGAAAAAGGGTTAAAAGATATAGCAGGAAATTCCCTGACATACACTACAACCGAGAAACTTCTTCTTAAAACAAAGAATAGGCTTTCAACAGCCATGTTAGGAATAAATCCTTTTGTAATAGCCAAACAGCCGTTATCATTTGCCATGTATGCAGCTTATATTAAGCCTAAATATTTATCTTTGGGAATAATTGACAGTATCTGGAATCCTACGCAAGTATCAGGCAGGCATAAAATGTATTCCCCAAAATATCTTGAGAGGATAAAAAGTGGGTATAGTCGTGATGTGGCTGATGTTTTTAAAGCTGGGGCTGAAAAACAAATCTACGGTGGCGGGAAAAGTCTCAGGGAAAAGGTTATGAGTGGGATTAAAATGGCTGATCTTGGGGCTGTTAATCCCGGTATGCAAGGAGCTGTCCTTCAAGCGCTAGATGAAATCAAAGAAGGTAAGTTATCAAGGGAAGTTAAACGGGCGCTTGGGGATATAGACATATCTAAGCTAACCCCTGAAGATAAAATGAAACAGGCTTATAAGTTTGCTGATTGGGCTACCGTCCAAACTCAGCCAATGTTTTCCCCAGCACACAGGTCTTCATTATCAAGAGGATCGGCTATCGAAAAATTAGCTACAATGTTCGGGTCGTTTACAAATCAGGCACTTAATCTAACCAGAAGAAGTTACAGGGATGCGGTGAGAACAGGAGATAAGGAAGCTTATACTAAACTTGCCAAGTCTCTTATGACTATATTTGTTCTTAATACGCTTGGAGTTATAGGGATAGATGATTTAAGAGACAAGCTTTACGGTAGAGATGGTAAATCTTTCTGGGGTAAGGTTTTTTCTTCGTGGTCAGGATATATGTTCTTTGTAAGAGATCTTGCTTCATCGGTAATATCTAAGGTCGAAAGAGGTTCTTTTTTAGGATATGATGTAAGCCTTCCAATAAGTAGGGTTCCTGAGTTGCTGTCAAACAGCCTTGCGAATGGGATTAACGCTTTAACCGAAGACGATATAGTTAAAAGGAAAAAAGCCGCTGTAAACTTCATAGACGATTCTCTTGAGTTATCTTTAATGATGTACGGTATTCCATACTCCACCCCAAAGAGGTTAGGCGAAAGGGTTTTTTTCGGTGCGCCTGATGTTGACAGCGAAGAGGTTAAAGCTTTTAAGGACAACCTAAAAGAAGCCAAAACTATTGACAAAAACTTCAAAGAACTGTTAAAGGAAGATAGAACCAAAGCTCGTAAATACGGAATTAAGCATAAAAAAGACAGAATGTTTTTATTATCATTCAAAAATGCTTCAAGCGAGATATCTAAGCTTAAAAAAAGAAAAAAGGTTATTATAAAGTCTAAGTTCAGTGACAGCAAAAAAAATAAATTAATCCAAAAATATAACGAAAGAATGACACTGGTGGCTAAAACACAAAACGATAGGTGGAAAAGGAGATAAATTATGGCAGATATAACAATGTTACCTATGGGAGACGGTGGAGCAAAAAAGATCCATAAAACGCTATATATGACACCCGTACAAACAGAGTCTATTGCAGCGGACGCTACGGTGGCGAGTTTTACGATACAAGCGTGGGCTTTAACCCATACCATACTTTTAAAGTTGCCCGACTGGACAAATGCGGTTACAGCAACAATATCAATCGAAAATCCAAATGGTGATGAAATTTATAGTAATGATTCCCTTGCCAAAAGCACGACTCATGTCATGTCGGCGGCAAAACCTTTAGTGGGAACAAATACTGTAAAAATAACCCTTACAGGTGTTCCGGGCGGAACCGGAGGCGACACAGAAACCACACTTTACTTAATAGGAAATTAGGGAGGATATTATGGGTACAGAACATCACGACCAAGATCAAAAAGGAATAGCCGAAAGAATTTATCAGCCGAGTGTTGACAAAGATGTGGTTGCTATCGAACCAGTTGTTTTAACCAGCGTGAAAGTTAAAATAGTTGAAAAGATAATAGAGGAACCGCGTTTTATTCCTGTAAATGTTGAAAAACCGATATTTTTTGATGTTGAATATGAAAGACCGATTGTAGCTGACAAGGAATATGAGCGACCGATTCTTAGTGATAAAAATTATGAACGGCCAGTTATAAAAACGGTTGAGTATGAAAAGCCGGTTGTTGTTGAAAAAACATACGAAAAGCCGGTTGTTGTTGAAAAGAATTATGAGAAACCTATTATTGTTGAAAAAGAATATACAATCCCAATGCCAAAGGAAGTTCCTTATGATGTGCCTATTGTGTCTATGGAAAAAGTTCAGGCGGTCGCAGATGAAGCAATAGGAACATTGGCAAAAGCAACTGGAATGATGGAGGAAATCAACAAAACTGCCACAGAGCTTAACGGGTTAATCGACAAGATCAAGGCAAGGATTCCTCTGGAAATCAAGCTGCCCAATATTAAGTACGAAGAAATCACTGTCAAGGATACGAAGATAATCCCGGAGACAATCCATGTCATTGGAAAAATTATAGCACGTGAAAAATAACATGGGGGGGGCTTTTGTGGGTAAATGTATAAATTTAAAAGGCAAAAAATTTAGCAGGCTTACTGTCCTTAATAAAGCAGGCTCCAGCAAGCATAAGAAAGTACTATGGCTTTGTGAGTGCGACTGCGGGACGCAGATAGTTACTACAAGCGGTGACTTAAATAGCGGCAACACAAAAAGTTGTGGCTGTCTTCATAAAGAGATTGATTCAGAGGCGCATACTACGCACGGCATGTGCGGAACACCCGAATATCGTTCTTGGGCGCATATGAAAGAGCGTTGTGCCAACCCTAATAACAAAGATTTTCTTGATTATGGCGGCAGGGGAATTGGGATCAAAAAAGAATGGTTAGTTTTTGAAAGTTTCTTTGCTGATATGGGCTTAAAAGCGCACCCTGATTTAACGATTGAGCGTGTTGACAACGAAAAAGGTTATAGCAAAGAAAACTGTATCTGGGCTTCAAGAGTTGTTCAGAGTAGAAACCAAAGAATACCCAAAAACAATACCTCTGGGTATGCAGGTGTTTATTTTTGTAAAAAGTCAAATAGCCATAGAAGTTATATTGATGTCGGTGGGCACCGTATTCATCTTGGCTTTTTCCCCACAATAGAAGAAGCTATAGAAGCCAGAAAGCAGGGTGAACTAAAATATTGGGCGGAGGACGTATAACATGAGCGAATATCACGATCTAAAACATCCAAGAAAAATATCGGAGATAGCAGATGGTGAGATATCTTTATATGGGTCGTCTGATGGAGGAACTTCTTGGCATCCGGTTAAGGTGGATTCGTCTGGCAGGATTAATTTCTTGAGTGGGTTAATCCCTCATACTTATGATTATATTTCGTTGTCCTATACTGGAACGCTTCTCACAGGTGTAGTTTATAAAACAGGGGGTTCGGGAGGAACAGAAGTTGCAACCTTGACACTTACTTATGATATTTCGGATAATTTAGAAACAATCACGAAGGCTTAATTATGCCAACCATTTACCATGATTTAAAGCATCCGAGGAAAATATCGCAGATAGCCGACGAAAAGATTGCTGGTTATGGTTCAAGCGGTGGAGTTGTCTGGAACGCTCTCAAAACAGATACAGATGGACGGCTTTGCGGAGTAGGTGGGTTAATTCCTGCCTCCCATGATTATATTTCTGCCTCATATTCAGGGGTTGATATAATAGAAGCAGTTTATCGTGTTGGTGGTTCAGGCGGGGATATAGTTGCAACATTAAATTTTACATATAATGCTGGCGTACTAACCAGTGTTACGAGAATATAAGGAGAGAAAAAAATGCCTTACGTCTTCAACCCTTTGTCGGGAAATCTCGAATGGACAGAATCTGACGCCGTGCATAATTTGGGAGGGGAAAGACATTCCGCTGATACACTCGTAAATCTAAATTCTAAAGTGTCAGACGCTACATTGATCGACACCTTAGATTCAAGGTTATCTGACGATAGAGACCCGACAGCGCATGCTCTTGAACATACTGACGGAATAGATGATATTCAGAGTGCTACCAATCTTCAAAAAGGAGTTGCAACAGCAGCTCATGTTACCGCCATAGAAGCTAACACTGCACACGTCTCCTTAGTAACTGGCAACCCTCATGTTGTAACTAAAGCAGAGGTAGGATTAAGTGCCGTTCCTAATATAGACACTACCAATGCAAGCAATATTTCGTCTGGCACATTACCGAGTTCTGTTTTACCACCAGTTGCATTAACCGATGTTCAAGTTGCCATAAGTGAAGTAGCACAATTAGCTTTAACAACCGAAGAAGGTGATGTTGTTGTAAGATCGGATGAAAACAAGTCATATATGCATAATGGTGGTATTGCGGGTACAATGGCTGATTTTACTGAGTTACAGACACCTACGGATAGTGTCTTATCAGTTAATGGTGACACCGGCACAGTGGTATTAAACCAAGATGATATTGCCGATGGTGTGGCCCATGTTCAAACAGCAAATGATTTAACAGATATATTAAAATCTAAACTTGATGCGATTGAAGCCGGAGCAGATGTTAATAACATATCAGATACCGATGCTACCGATTTAACAGACGGTGGGGACACTACACTCCATGACCATGATGGTATTTCTGAAAACACAAACGCAAGGCACACACAAAATACTGACACAGCTTTAGGTGCGGTTAGTGCTAAGAATCCTCCGGTTGATGCAGATAAAGCTTTGTACCGCGATAGTACAGATGGGGATGCTTTAGTAACTTCTACATGGACACAGGTAAAGGCGTTCCTGAAAACCTACTTTGATACGCTCTACAATAAATACGTTCATCCAAACCATTCAGGAGACGTTACCTCTGTCGCAGATGGAGCACAGACAATAGCTACAAAAGCCGTTACCCTTGCAAAAATGGCTGACATGGCTACGGCTTCTCTCTTAGGGCGTAATACAGCAGCAACCGGAGTGCCTGAAATCTTATCCAAAACTACAGCGTTATCGCTTTTAAATGTAGAAAATGGAGCAGTTGCCCTCCC
>Ga0222695_1001104_pt1 | contig 11681 bp, 8 predicted proteins | sample AntAcemetage1398_FD_179834 | JGI IMG/M metagenome (GOLD analysis project Ga0222695, IMG submission 179834) | Saline water microbial communities from Ace Lake, Antarctica - #1398 | ecosystem: Environmental > Aquatic > Non-marine Saline and Alkaline > Saline | place: Antarctica: Ace Lake...
AATTTATCAAAATTTGTTTTTTTGCGTTTATTTAGAATTGCAATTTAAATAAAATCTTTTAGTTTTGCATTTATATATGTAAATACATTATTTTAATAAAAATAACAACAAAAATATTGATTTAAAATTTAATACAATGGATGATTTAATCTATTTAGATAATGGAGCTACCACATTTCCAAAGCCTGAGGAAGTGTATGATTTTATGATTGATTTCTATCGAAAGAATGGAGTTAGTCCCGGGCGCTCAGGGTTTGATAAAGCAATTGAAACTGAAGAAGTAGTTCACGGAACAAGAAAAATTCTTACAGAGTTTTTTAACGGAGACAACCCTAATTATTTAACATTCAGCTATAATGCGAGTGATTCTTTAAATATGATTATTCAGGGAATGACCGAAAAAGGCGATCATGTTATCACAACTAACCTTGAACATAATTCTGTTTTAAGGCCTTTATATCATAAGATGGATGCCGGTGAAATTGAACTTACCTATATTCCGTTCGATAAAAAAGGTTATGTAGATCCTGACGATTTCAAAAAAGCATTCAAGAAAAACACCAAACTTGTTATAATGAATCATGGCTCAAACATAATCGGTACTGTTCAACCGGTAGAGGAAGTAGGAAAATTATGTCGTGAAGCAGGTATATTTTTTGCTGTTGATGCAAGCCAAACCGCCGGAATTATTGAAATTGATATTAAGAAAATGAATATTGATCTATTGGCTTTTACAGGCCATAAATGTTTGATGGGGCCAACCGGAATCGGGGGCTCATACGTTGGAGAAAATATTCCTATTAAAGGTACACGTTTTGGCGGAACCGGTGTTCGTTCGGCCTATCCTTTTCATCTTGAGGAATTCCCTTATCGTATGGAATGTGGCACATTAAACGTTATTGGGGTTGCGGGTTTATTTGCCGGACAAAAGTGGATACGCGAACAAGGTATTAAAAAAATTCATGCACAGGAAATTGCATTATGGGATAAATTAAGATTGGGTTTACAAAATATCGAAGGCGTTACAACTTACTGTGCCGATGATACCGAAAATCAAAATGCAGTTTTAAGCTTCAATGTAAAAGGATGGGAAGCAGGAGATGTTGGAACTATGCTTGATGTTGACTATAATATTGCAAGTCGGACAGGTTTGCAATGTGCACCTTTGGTACATCGCTATATTGGTACAGAGAACATGCATGGAACAGTAAGATTTAGTTTGGGGCCATTCAATACCGACGAACATATCAATAAAGCCATTGAAGCTGTCGATGAAATTGCATCGATGAGAAACTAATTTCTGAACTTATTATTTTAATTATTATTGGCGTTTTAGAATTGATTATCAGATAATAAGATGATCTCTGAATTCTAATCTAAAACAAGTGCATTTGCAACAATTTCTCCAATAGTATTAATTTCTACACCGAGTTTATAATCAATATTCAAACCCATTAGCTGGTCGATGCAATTATGGCATGGCGTTGCAACAATTTTCGCACCCGTAGCCCTGATTTGATCGGCTTTTATTCTTCCCGAATCAACTCTCCTTTCATTATATTCGCTCATAGCAAGCTGACCGCCACCACCACCGCAACAATAATTATTTTCACGGTTTGGTGTCATTTCGATAAAATTTTCAACAGCATTTTTTAAAATAAATCGCTGTTCTTCAACAATTCCTCCTGCTCGTACTAAGTTACAAGGATCGTGAAGGGTAATAAGTTGAGTGTTTTTTGAGGGATCAAGTTTTATTCTTCCCGAACGAATATAATCAGCAATAACTTCAATAACAGTAATAACCGTGAAAGGATATTTTTTTTCAATCCAATTTGGGCCTTCCCACCTAATTGCTCTTGAACCATGTCCACATTCAGCAAGAACAAGAGTTTCTGTGCCAAGATGCTTCATTTCCTTACAAAGGCGATCGGTCAGTTCACGTGCTCCTTCGTTATCACCCGAATAATATGAGTAATTTGTTACATCATAAGTGTTTGTAGATATTGTCCAACTTTCTTTAGCGGCATAATATATTTTAGCCATTGCACTAATCGAAAGCGGGAAAAATTTTGGTTCACGAGGGTTTAAGGTGTACATAATTTTCTTACCTTTTTGGTCTCGCGGGATTTCGGCATTATCATCTTCCACTTCCATTTGAAGGTCTTCTTCTAACCATTCTAATGTGTCAACAAACTCATCACGAGGAATACCCATGTTATTGCCAGTATTTATAGCAGCATCAACAGTTGATTGTAATCCTTTTGGTACAAGGTCCATTTCAACAAGCATACTTCTTGCCGTTCGCACAAGAAACGGAACATCAACACCTATTGAACAATGCACCGAACATCGGCCACACATAGTGCACGCACCAAAAAGAACATCGACCATTTCTTCGATTGTTTCGTCGTTAAGGTCTCTTGCCCCGACAAGTTTTGGTAAAAATCGTCCGGCAAAAGTGTGGTATCTTCTGTAGATACTCCCAACCAAATCCACTTTTCTTGCAGGCATAAAGCGTTCATCTTTAGTAGCAAGATAATAATGACACGATTCTCCGCAGAGTCCGCAATGAACACATGAGTTGAGATGTGTTATAAATTTTCCGTTAAGCTTGCTGTCAAAAAGGTTTAATGCTTTTTGCTGTTTTTCTGATAATTTTGCTCTCATTCTTAAATATTATGTTTTCGGATTGGCCAAACTCCTCGCCATCCGTAAAAGAAACCAAGATGGATGCGTGATGTAAAAAAATAAATCGTATGTCTAAGCTTTCCTATTGGTAAATAAAGAAATAATAAGGTGGAATAGATTAGTAAAACCGCAAGGATTTGATTATTCAAAATAGTAGCAGCCAATAAAATGTGAAAGCCGGTAACAAGAATATTGCTAATATAATCATCAGGATTTGAGAGATTTCTTAGTTTTGAAACAAGCATTCTTTTTATCAAAATCGATAAACCACAAATTGCTGAGATAATTAAGAATATGGCTGAGGAATAATCTAACCATTCGGGTAATTGAATATTAAAAAATAGAATTATTAAGTAAAAAAATCCCAAAAAAGTACCGACATGAAAGATAATTCCTGCCATATAAGTTGGTAGATGAAGGTAAGCTGTTTCTTTTTTTGTGGGCGACATTGCACCCGTAAATGAATAAAAGATTGCCGGTAATGTTTTTCCAAGAGGATGAGAAAAATCTTTAGGTAAACCGGATAAAATGACTTTAAAAAATTGGATAAGGCAAGATATTAAGCATATTGCAAATCCGCCAAGAAAAATCCATTGATAAATTGTAAACATACTCACAAAATATTAAATTTATAACTTTTTGAATCCCATAAATATTTTAGGATTTGTAATTAGTTTATTCAAAAAAACAAGCAAACTATTATTATATAGAGTTTTTGTTTTAAACGCAGCCGTCGGGTTTAGGAAGTCCGGCAATTTTACATGCACCTCTGGCCGGGCCTAATGGAAAAAGTTGATAAATTTCGCGTAATCTCAAACCCGTATTTTTACAAATGTTTCTAACCATAGGAGCCATATCATTTTCTTCCCAATGCGATCTGATAAATTTCACAACAGCCCAATGCTTTTCATTTAGCTCACCTATACCATCATTATTTGCAAATAACATTGCTACTTCCTCGTTCCATATTTCAGGTTTTTGCAGGAAACCATCTCCATCAACTTCAAATTTTTTTCCATTAATATCTATTTCTGGCATATCTCTTTATATTGTATATCGTTAATAAAATCTTTAAATATTTATTTTTGACAAAAATATAACATTTCATTATATTTCCAAATACTTTTATAGCAATATATCAACATACTTACGTTAGTGGTTATATAATAAATTAATTATTAAAGCCTAAGCAAAAATTTTAATTAATTATATTTTCATTATTCTTTTTTCTCTGAAAGTGAAAAGATATTCTGATCACACCTTAAATTTATTAACCAACTAAGAAAGTAATACTTTTCATTTGCTGTGAAAAAACATTATTGATTAACTATTTGAAACTTGCATTGCCTTTTTTGTATAATTGTCGTATATTGCAGCAAAAATTAAATTTTGCGGTAAAATGTGATGCTAACTTAAGCTATTGTAATGAAAACTATAAACATACTGAAATTCCTAATATTATTAATAATCACCGCTTTATCGGTCCGTGGCCAGGCACAGATAATTCCCGAATCCCAAAGAGTTAATTGGTCAAATGCCGGATTTTCAGGTGAGATTCCTAATCCGTCATTAATTGTGAATGTAATAGATTTTGGAGCAATAGGCAATGGTGCTACAAATGATTATCAGGCGATTATTGATGCGATTAATTCATTGAACGGAAGTGAGGGTGTTGTTTATTTCCCTCCCGGAAATTATTTAGTGCAATCAACTTTATCACTTCCTAACAATATTATTTTAAGAGGTGAAATGCCGGAATTTACAACTTTAAGTTTTAACCTCGGTGGTGTATCCTCAAGCTGTATTTCGGTTTCAGGTAGTATAGCAACAGATTTTCAGGCTATTAATTCAGGTTACATAAAAGGATCGAATTTAATTACTATAGCTGATGCTTCAGTTTTTTCAATTGGTGATTTTGCTGAAATCAGAGAGGAAAACGGTTCTTGGGACTCAAACCCGATTAGCTGGGGTGATTATTCTGTTGGCCAAATTGTAAAAATTACAAATGTTTCCGGCAATGAAATTGAAATTGAAGAAGCTTTAAGGATTGATTATGAAGTCGGATTAAATCCGGAAATACGAAAAATTATTCCCCGTTCGAATGTTGGAATAGAATGTTTAAAAATTGTCAGAGAAGATAATCCTGGAGTAGGCGCCGGCTACAATATTTATTTTGGTTTATCAAATAATTGTTGGGTTAGCGGTGTTGAAAGTGATGTAAGTGCCGGAAGTCACATTTTGATTACTACAAGCATGAGAATTGAGGTTAGCGGTTGTTTTATTCATGATGCCTTTTTATATGATGGGGCGGCAACTCACGGATATGGAGTAACTTTAAACCATCATTGCGGAGATTGTTTAATAGAGAATAATATTTTCAAACATTTGCGGCATGCAATGATGGTTAAAACTGGAGCAAACGGAAGTGTTTTTGCATACAATTATTCAATCGAAGCCATCCGCTCTGAACCTATAAGTGATTTTTCGGGAGATATTTCATTACATGGGCATTATCCTTTTGCAAACCTCTTTGAAGGAAATATTGTTCAAAATCTTATAATTGATCATTATTGGGGGCCTTCAGGCCCGTACAATACTTTTTTCAGGAATAGGATCGATTGGTATGGAATAATTATGACACCACCTGAAGGTGCTTCTACTAATGAACAAAATTTTGTAGGAAATGAAGTTACAGAAGGCGGTTATAACTTTTTTATTCAGTTGTATTATGGGCTTTATTATATTTTGAACGGAACAGGACATTTTACTCATGGAAATAATATTGATGGAGAAATTAAGCCTCCAAATACAAATTATTTGACAGACACTTCATATTATTTATCCGGTACCCCTGAATTTTGGAATGTCAATTCAGAACTCCCGTCAATTGGAATACCGAATGTTTTGAATTCCGGGACAATTCCTGCAAAAGAAAGATTTCTTGAAGGCGGAAACTTTGTTTATAAACAGCTTATGGCAAATGCAGGCGAAAACGACACAATTTCATCAGGTGAATCCGTAAATTTGAATGCTTTTGCTTACGGTGGAGCGCAACCATATAGCTTTCAATGGTTACCTATTGAAGGTTTGAGCGATCCGAATATTCAAAATCCTATTGCCTCACCTGAAAACACAACTATTTATACACTCAACGTAAGCGATTCGGATGAAAATACGGCAAGTAGTTCGGTTGAAATTTTTGTGTATTCGTCTTCAATAACTCAAACAATTGAACTTGCAAACGGGTATCAATTTGTATCATCTTATTTATTACCTGAAAATCCGGATATGATGATAGTGCTTGACGCAAATTTAAACGATAATCTTGGTTTTGTTAGAAATTCTGATGGACAGATGTTTAGGAAAATAGGCCCCGTTTGGGTTAATGGAATAGGTGATTGGGTAAGCATTGAAGGATATTTATTCAAAATGAATAATCAGGATATTTTAAATATTGAGGGGGAAATGATTGATCCCCAAACGCCCATTGAATTAATCCAAGGCTATCAAATTATTAGCTACTTGTTTGACACACCGACAGATGCTTTAGAAGCCTGTGCAACAATATTAAACGACAATCTAAACTTTATAAGAAATTCAGAAGGATTAATGATTGTGAAAATCGGCCCGAATTGGGTTAATGGAATCGGAAATTTAAATCCTAATGAAGGCTACTTAATTAATATGAATAATGCGGATATTTTGATCTATCCGAATATTGAAAAATAAAAAATAATATTTAATTTCGATTTATAAAAAAAATTATATATTTGTAATATGAAACTATTAATAAACTAAAATAAATCTATGATGAGAAAATTTACAAAATCGATTTTTTCGATATTTATCATTCTGTTTATGCTGTTAATGGCATTTCAGTCATGTAAAAAAGATTTGAATAAAATAGTAACACCTACATTAAATCCTACAATGTCGGTTCCCTTACTAAACACAAATCTTACATTAGGACACTTACTCGAACAGGATAAAAATTTAATTTTTAATCCTGATAGCTCTATAAAAATTGTTTATAGCGATGATTCATTATTTTCAATTGGTGTAGATGAAATTATTGAGATCCCCACACAGGAAGAGGTAGTTGAGCATTTTGATCTTGGAAAAGTTGAAATAGACAATGTTTCAAAACAAGAAAAAGTAATATTATATGATTTAATTCAAAATATTCCTACTGCTCAAAGAGATTCTATTATTGCGCATGATGGAACTGTTGATTTTTTCCCTGCAACAGATCCACCAACAACACCTGTTATTGTTACTTTACCGGAATTTGATAATTTTTCAAGCGTTATATTATCAGAGGGTTATTTAGTAATTAATCTTACAAATAACATAAGGGTAGAATTTCAAAATATAAATATTGTAATTGAAGATATAATTAACAATAAAGATATTGGTACAATAGTGTTTCCATCGGTTGACTCAATGTCAACTGTTAAAGACTCAATATCACTTGCCGGTGTTGAAATGTCAAATTCTTTAAGAGCAAGAATTACCGACTTTGTTTCTTCCGGAAGTGGAATGATGCCAAATCCAAATCCACCGCCTGATAGTATTCCCGATCCCAATAAATTTGTTTTGGTTGAGGTTCATGTTGACAATATGCTGGTTGATGTAACAACCAGTAATATAAAAGCATCGAGTGGTTTGGCAAAAATTCCGGCTCAAACCGAACCAATTTATGATAATGATACAACAATAGGATTTGATGCACCACAGGGTGCTGAATTACAATCTATAACTTTATCAAAGGTAAATTTAATTTACACAATAAATTCCACTATTAAAACTACTGTTGATTTAAAACTTAAACTACCTGATGCAACAATTGATGGGAATCCTGTTCCTCCGAGAGATATTTCAATTCCACCTCTTGGAACAATTGATGACACATGGAATCTTGATGGAATTGAATTTGATTTGACAACTGATCCTCAGAATCCATTCAACGCTGTTCATATTGCTTATGAAGTTACATCTGAATCGACAGGTGGAAATTTAGTTGAATTTAATCAAGATGATTATGTTGAAATGACTTATTCCTTAGATAATATTGATTTTTCATTTGTTGACGGATATTTTGGTAATCAATCATTTGATGTTGACCTTGATTCTTTGGATCTTGATATTGACTTTTTAGACCAAATTTCGGGAGGTTTAATATTTAGCGATCCGGAAATCAGTTTAAATTATTCTAATTCAATTGGTGTACCGATAGCTGTTCACTTGAATATGATAGGAAAATCTAAAACAGGAAAAACTCAAAATATTGATATAATGGTTGATGGAGAGGATACTATTAGATTTGAATATCCTAAAGCTCCAGGTGAAATTATTGAAAGCACATTTATAATAAATAAAGAAAATTCAAAAATTCAGGAATTTCTTGCTTTACCACCTAAAGAAATAACATATTCGGGAGCAGGCTTAACTAATACTCCAATTGGCCCTCATGAATATAATTTTGCGAACATAAATAACAAATTTACTCTTGGTGTTGATATGGAATTGCCTCTTAGCCTTGAAACCAGCGATTTGGAAATTAATGAAACCGTTGAGATTGACCTTGATGATGATTTTAGCAAAAACATTGAATCGGCATCCTTGAAAATCAATGCAATTAATGGTTTCCCTTTTAATGCAGATTTCTCACTTGTTTTAAAAGATTCAATCAGCCCTGAGAATATTATTGTACTTGATTCAATTAAAGTTGAGGGTGGTTTACTTGCAGCCAAAACCAATGCTGTCGGAAAAGTAATTGAAACTACAAATTGTAGCTTAACAATAGTCTTAAACGATCATCAACTGGATTCATTTTCAAAAGCAAACCTGTTAACATTTACTGCTAATATGAGTACTTATGAATCAGGTATAGCTAAATTATACACAAACTACTATATTAAAGCCTACATTGCAATTGATGGTAAATTTAAAATTGATTAATTATGAAAAAGATACTATATACTTCAATATTAGTTGTTTTATTCTCAACTATCGGTTTTGCACAGCAAAACATTCTTTTATACGATTTTGATGCTATTCCACAATCATCATATACGAACCCTTCGGTTGCTCCTAAACATAAATTAGTAGTGGGATTTCCGGGTATTTCGTCAATTTCAACGTCTTATCACAACAGTGTTTTTGGTATTAATGATATATTAGTTAAAAGATCGCATGATGATTCATTAAAAGTAGATATTGCCAATGTAATTTCAAAACTTGATGATGACAATTACTTTCTAACTAATATTCATAATGATTTCCTATTCTTAGGTTTTAAAATTAACAAAGGCTATTTAACATTGGGAGCTTACCATAATTTTGATTTCAAATTCAAATATCCAAAAGAATTGATAGAATTTGTATGGTATGGAAATGCCGACAGTCGATTTAAAAATAAAATGGTTGATTTTAGTAGTACTGACTTTAATGCACTCAGTTACCTTGCATACCATGTGGGCTATTCAATGCCAATACCTAATTTTGAGAAGCTTGAGGTAGGAGTTCGTTTGAAATTTCTGAAAGGCCTGGCAAATGTGGATGTCGAAAAATTTGATGCATCGTTTTTCACTAAACCCGACCAAAATACAGTTTATTCAATTGAAGGAAACTCCGATATTTTAATAAACACTTCCGGCGTTCAATTCGATGATGATGAGTTGGAATTCTCCGATTATTTGTCTGATAATAAAAATAATGGCTTTGCTTTTGATTTAGGTGCAACTTATACACTTAATGAAAAAATTAAAATCTCGGCAAGTATTCTTGATATTGGTTCAATTAACTGGAAATCAAAACTCAAAAATTACAAAAGCGATAATGCCGATTATAAATTTGATGGCATCTTTTTCGACGAGGCGAATGATTCAACCGATGTTTTGGATATTTTGAAAGATAGCTTAACTGAAATTTTTCATTTTACCGAAACTGAAAATTCATACAAAACAAACCTTCCAACAAAATTTTATATTGGCGGTTCTTATAAAATTGATGATAAAAGTAGTGCTGGATTTGTTTTTTACGGACGAAGTTATTGCAGTCATTTCGACCCATCGTTCAGCTTAAGTTATGCAAGAAGTTTGACTAAGAATATCCATGTAAAGGGTTCTTATTCAGTTATAAATAATACTTATTCGAATATTGGTTTAGGATTGGCTGTAAATATGGGTCCCATACAAGCTTATTTTATTAGCGATAATATAATCGGTATGTTTGCTCCATGTGATACAAGACAATTAAATTTCAGACTTGGTTTTAATGTTGCTATTTTTGATAAAGAGGAATCAGTTTTAATTACTCCCGATCTTCAAATAAAAGGAGAATTAGACAAAAAACTCAAAAAAGAAAGAATTGACGGAAATAAAATTCTTGATAAAAACGAAAGAAAAGCAAATAAACAAAAACAAAAAGACTTGAAAAGAAAAAAAATAGACGCACAAAAGAAAATAGAGGAAGAACAACTTTTGAAAGACAAGCAATTACAACAACAAAGGCGGGAGTATAAAAAAAGTCAGAAGAAAAAGAAAGACGATTCAAAAAATAATTAAAACAAAAAAGCCTGAAAAAATTTCAGGCTTTTTTTATGCTTTTCTATTTTGAACGATCAAGCAATAACACTTGTCCCTCTTTTATTTTTGTGCCGGAAATAATATTGTTATGAGAATATAGTTTCTTCAATTTAATCCCATAAAGTTGTGAAATTGTGTACATCGTATCATTCGCTTTGACTTTATGAGAGTTAATTTTATTTTTTTTCTTTTTTGACTGTAAATAAATAATTTGACCCGGATTTATTTTTTTAGTTTTTTTCAGGTCGTTGTATTTAAAAATCTGGTAAGTATAAATATTAAATTCATTTGAAATTTTTTTATAAGAATCGCCATGCTCAGCAATAATAAGTTTTACACCATTATTTTTATAAATTTTTCTATTATTTCTATTAATCGAAACAAATTCAAATTTCGTTACTTTTGAAAAATCACTTCTTGAAAAATACTTATTCTTTTGATCTTTTGATTTTGTGTTTTTATGTCTTTTGCTATCAAATTTATGAAGCTCATGTTCTTCAATGATTGCAATTAATAATTTCGGGTAGCGCGGATTGGTCGAATATCCGGCTTTTCTTAGTCCTCGGGCCCATGATTTATAATCGGAAATTTTATAACTAAAAAGAAATTTATATCGGCTTCGTTGGCTTAAAAAATATGAGTGATCTTTAAAAGATTCTTCTACCGAATTATATTTTCGAAAGCACTCTCTTCTTTTATCATCATTTTTACGAAAAGTTTTTCCATTCCAATCTTTATGACATTTTATTCCGAAATGATTATTCGCTTTTGTCGCCAGTTTACTTTTGCCCAAACCAGATTCAAGCATTCCTTGTGCAATTGTAATGCTTGCAGGAATATTGTGTTTCTTCATTTCCTTAATTGCTATATTTTTATATTTTTCAATATATTCTTTAGCAGTAGTTTTTGGCCTGATCTGACAAAATAATTGCGAATAATTATTAAAAATCAAAAAAACTATTATAAGAGCAATGAATTTTTTTTTCATTTATTTGTATTCGGTTTTTAAAAAGCTAATATAAAAAGAAAAACAATTCAAAATATACTAGTTAAATATGCTCTTTTAACGACAAAAAAAGTTTCTTATTTTTAATGATAGTGAGGTAATTGACTAATTGACTGGTATTCAACAAACAAAACCATTCATAATTTTGCCATCATCAGCTGATTTTAAATCTTGTAAGATTGTTGTTTTATTGGAATTGTTAATAAATTGTTAATAAATTGTTAAAGAATTGTTATTTTTCATCATCTTCGATTAGTAAAAAAATATCTTCATTGTCTTTTTTCATAAGATATTTTTCTCGGGCAAGTTTTTCCAGGGCTGATGAATCGGATGAAAGTGCTTTAATAATTTCTTTATCACTTTCGATTTGATTTTTATAGTAGTTTTCCTCTTGTTTT
>Ga0222695_1001105_pt1 | contig 11679 bp, 9 predicted proteins | sample AntAcemetage1398_FD_179834 | JGI IMG/M metagenome (GOLD analysis project Ga0222695, IMG submission 179834) | Saline water microbial communities from Ace Lake, Antarctica - #1398 | ecosystem: Environmental > Aquatic > Non-marine Saline and Alkaline > Saline | place: Antarctica: Ace Lake...
AAAGATATAGCAGAAAGCGAAAGAACATCAAAAGCGCTGATAAAGTTTTTAGAAAACAAACCCTTGAATCCTTGGACCCTTTTCTCCAACTAAATTGGAGAAAAGCCTTAAAGGGTTACGTCCAAAGGGCAGGTTGTCATTCCTGAAAGAATAATGGAAAAATACGGAATACACCCTTCTACAGCTATTCGTTGGATCGAAAAAGAAGGAGGTCTCATTAAGTCTGCACGCGGGATGTTTTCGGGTTTGTGTGCTAACTTGATTTATCACAATATTCTAAAATTACATCTAAAAACTCCTGTCCGTATCTTTCCATTTTAGCAGGCCCGATTCCGTGTACCTGAAGAAGTTCGGCCATGCTTTTTGGCGCTGATGCAGCCATCTCTTTGAGCGTCCGGTTTGAGAGGACCAGAAAAAAAGGAATTCCTTGTGCCGTCCCAAGTTCTTCTCTTTTCTGACGAAGTGCTTCATACAACTCCGGAGAAAAATCTGTAGATACTTCTGCAACGGTCTTCACAGCTTTTTTGATCTCAGGCAGATTGACAAAGACTTTTTCCTCTTTTTTCATTACCCTGATCCCTTTTGCACTAAGACCTATGGTTGGATAAAGATGATCTCCATGCCTGACAAAACATCCCTGCCTGTCTAACTGGTCAATAAGATTAAGCACCTCTTCCTGTGTGAAGTGAGACAGCAAACCATATGTGGATAGCTGGTTCATCCTCTGCGAGGCTATCCATTCTCTTGAAGAGCCTGTAAGTACCTGGGCAATACGTGTCCGGCCAAACCGGCCTTTCATGCGTGCCGCGCAGCTCAGTACTTTAAGAACTGTTGTTTCCTCTTCTTTTTTGCTCCCTCCTGTCTTTTTAATACGTCTTTGGATGCAGTTATCGCAAAAACCGCACTGTTCTGTTGCGCTGTTATCCCCAAAATAAGAAAGAAGAAAATCCCATCTGCATCCTCCAAAATGCCCGTAAGTTACTACTTCTTTGAGTTTTTTCAAATCATTCTGTTTTCTTCTCTCAAGGAATTCAAAATCAATTTCTAATTTTTCAAAACCTGCTTCAGGCCTCAATATTTTTAAATCACGCCCTGCTGCCGGAGGTATATATGTAATCAAACCATCTGATGAAAGCAGTCTCAGGCTTCTGAGAAGCGCGCTTTTTTCAAGGCCCGAGGTTTTTATCAGGGTATTGATTGACACTTTCCTGCCTTTAGATCCAGCGATATCAGCTACAGCATCAAACACTTTTTTTTGAACAGGCCCTCTTGGTTTTTTTGAACCTGATGCAACGAAACAGAGCCGCCGCCCCGAATATACCCTTTCCAGGAAACCTGCCCGCTCTAACATTTTTATTATTACACCGGCCTGTCCTACACTCTGGACAGAGCTGACAGTTTCAGCAAGCTCATTATTGCCAACGCTCAGATAATCCCTTCCATCGCTTTTTAAGAACTCAAAAACGCCTTTAACGGCCTCCGGCAAAGGATAATTCATATCAACGAAAAATTCCTGGATAAAAATATCGGCCATGGAAAAAAGAAGCGTGCACATTGATTTTTTACCGTCTCTTCCAGCTCTTCCTATTTCCTGATAATATGATTCTATAGAACCAGGAAAATGGTAATGAATAACCTGGCGTATGTCTGCTTTATCAATTCCCATACCAAAAGCATTGGTTGCCACAATTATATCTGTACGTCCGGTCATAAATCGTTCCTGTACAGAAACCCTGGTTTCATCGTCCATGCCTGCATGGTATCCTGAAACAGAATACCCGCGATTCTTCAACATGCCTGACAATTCATCCACACCTTTTCTTGTGGCGCAATATACAATTGCAGGGAACTTCTTTTCAGCAAAAGCAGATATAATTGCCTTTTCCTTTTCTTTTTTATTTGCGCAGTGAACAACTTTTAGATTCAGGTTTTTTCGATAAAATCCTGTTACAAACTGCCGACAGTTTGTAAGATTAAGGCAGGAAATAATATCAGTTATAACGGTTTCTGTGGCAGTTGCTGTTGCGGCAAGGATCTGATATTTTCCTATGCGTCGAAGAACTTCGCCCAGACGCAGATAATCAGGACGGAAATCGTGTCCCCACTGTGAGATACAATGAGCTTCATCTATTGCCACAAAACTGATTCTGGAAACGGAAAGAGCATTTAAAAATTCTTTCTGGCGAAAACGTTCAGGGGCAACATACAAGAGTTTCAGGTTGCCTGCCTCAAGTTCTTTAAGCGTCTCTCTCTGTTTTGACAGGGAAAGAGTCGAGTTTATGAATGATGCGGCAATCTTTCTTTTTTGAAGGACATCAACCTGATCCTTCATCAGGGCAATAAGAGGGGAAACAACAAGGACTGTTCCCTTGTTTATCAAGGCGGGAAGCTGATAGCATAATGATTTGCCTCCTCCGGTCGGCATTACAACCATAGCATCTCTTCCTTCCAGGACTGTTCTTACTACTTCTTCCTGGCCGGTACGAAAGGAGGGAAGGTCAAAATGTTTTTTAAGTTCGCTTAATAGCTCCATGATGATTAAGTATGATGCCCTCGTAAAAAGTCACGAATTTAACGATAGATGGCTAAGTAAAAAGTTTCATATACAAGGCGTAGTGATTTTTCAGGATCGAAGGCATACATATAGTATGTTGAGAATCTGAAAAATCACTGCAACGTAGTAGATGGGACTTTTTACGACGCCATCAAGTATAAGTGCCTAAAATGCCTAAAGTTATGGCAGCGCCGAAGGCGCATCCCTTAACTTTAGGCACTTTAATATACTTTAGCTCACTTTAGGCACTATCTTTCAGGATTTGATCCATTTTTTGATACAGGGCACGGTTTCTTTGTCCCACTCGCTCGAAACTCTCATGCTTATAAAGCGTGTATAAAGCTTTTGTACCAGTGAAACCACTTTTTCATAAAGGTATATCTTTTCAAGAACAGCTCCCTCAACATCTTCTTTTTTTGTAATTTGTCCGGTTTCAGGTGGCTTTAATGACGATATATTAAGACTCTCGCCTTTAATATTAAATTTCCATTCATGATCGCCGACCTTTAAGGAAAAATTCAGTTCAGTGACTACTCCGCCCTTTTGAAGAGAAAGCTTTGCCTCCTCAAGGCTGGCGTCATCACCTTTTATTCTGATGTTTTCGACCCTGTTGTTGAGGCTGTTTTCAATAACAATACGATTATCCATGTTAAGTGAAACCATATCGTTTTCCGTTTTAATTATGCTGGCCTGGTCTGAATCCATAATAAACCAGAGCCAGGTTAAAAACTCATGCCCAAGAAATTTATACCTGTTGTATGCAACTGAAACATCTATCATAATTTAATCCATGAATTTTGTTGGGGAAACAGTTAACAAAAGATCGCGATCTTTATCGGAAAGACCGGATGTAAAATCTGCCATTGTATAAGGAAAAAGTCTGATAATCGTTAATCCAAAAGATTTCGAAAAAAGTGTCTCAAGGTCTTCGTTGGCAGCCTTTTGATTGGAAAAAAACCACAAGGAAGACTCCTCATAATTCCATATAATATCGTAAATATTCGGTGTTGCCGGAATACGAAGGCTGAGAGCATTGGACACGATTTCCTTTATGTCTGTTTTTTCATTCCGTGACAGGTTTTCCCTGCCGCTTTCAGCCAGCTTCTTGGCAACTTCAAGGGTATAATATTTTTTAATAATTTTTGAAGGAACATTTTTTTTGTCAATCCGCAGTGAAAAAACAAAATAAGAACCTATAATACAGGAAGAAGTCTCAAAATCAGGCAGATACGGGTTGTCAAAACAAGTCCATCCCGCTGTTTTGTTCATTGGAGCATTATCTATGTCTTTAATGGAATACCTTTTAAGACCCTCTGTGATTGTCTTGATAAGGGGTTCTTTAATCTTCCCTTTTACACTGTAGCTTGTAATAGATACTGATGATGATAGCAATCTCATGGTTATAAACCTTATTGTTTTTGTAATATTTTAAATTTTCCTAAAAGACTTTTTTGACAGGATTGACAGGATTTTCAGGATATAAAACATTAAAATCCTTAAAGTCGAAGATTCCCTGCCACGGGCATAGGGGCGCTTCAAACAAAAGCTTGTTTATCCTGTTATCTTGTCTGGTTTTTTTCAAAAAATTAAATAGAAACAGCACTGGTTGAAATTTTTGAAAAATCGGCAAATAATCCGAACAAATCAGCTATATGTTTAAGCAGCGAAAGCCTGTTGTTTCGTATTTTCACATCTTCTGCCATTACCATAACACCTTCAAAAAAAACGTCAACAGAGTCGCTCAATGACGCTATATAGAGCAGCGCCTGATCAAAAGAACCTTTATCAAGACTGTCTGACACCTTGTTTTTAACTTCGTTGTAAGATGCAAATAGAGATGGCTCACATTCATCCTGAAACAGATTCTCATCCACTTCTTCTGCCTGAAAATGTCCTGCTTTTTTTGTTATATTAACAACCCGCTTAAAAACAGTAGCAAGCTGTTCAAAGCCAGGCTGTTTTTTCAAATTTTCCAGAGCCCTGGCCCTGTTCCATACATCCGGGATATTTTCTATTGAAACGGCAATTACTGCTGCTGTTACATCTTTTGAAAAGCTTTCTTCAGAAAGAAGGTTGGCAATTCTGTTTTTCAGAAAATTATATATCACAACCTCTTTTTCTTTTATTTCAGTATCGTCTTTATCTGCAAAAGCCTCAAGACCCTTTGAAATCAGCGAACTCAAGCTGAAAGAGAATCCCTTATCAAGCATTATCTGGACAATCCCTATTCCCTGCCTTCTAAGAGCGTATGGGTCTGAGGTCCCTGTGGGAATCAGACCTGTGATAAAACAGCCGCAAATAGAATCGATTTTATCCGCAATGCCAAGAACTGCGCCGATTTCTGTTCCAGGCAGCCGGCCCCCGGAACATACAGGCCGATAATACTCCTCTATAGCCGATGCCACCAAATCGGATTCCCCACAAACAGCAGCATAAACTCTTCCTATAACTCCCTGAAGTTTTGGAAACTCAATAACAACCTGGCTTACAAGATCAGCCTTGCAAAGATAAGCAGCTCTTAATGCCTTTTCTTTAAGATTTGAGTCAAAATTAACAACCCCTGATAAATATTCAACAAGCTTTTGCACCCTTAGTACTTTATCATAAACACTTCCAAGCTTTGCCTGAAAAAGAACACCCTTTAACTTTTCCACCATGTCCTCAAACGGTTTTTTCAGATCGCTCCTGTAAAAAAATTGAGCATCTTTAAGCCTGGCTCTGAGCACCCTTTCATGACCCCTTGCGACCAGAGACATATCCCTTGCAGGTGTATTGTTCACTGCAATAAAATTCGGCATTAAATTATTTTCTTTATCAATTACAGCAAAATATTTCTGGTGTTCCCGCATGGCTGTGATCAATATCTCACGGGGGAGCTCAAGGAATTCCCTGTCGAAACCTCCTGCCGCAACAGCCGGATATTCAACAAGGTTGGTTACAATATCAACAAGTTCCTCATCAGTTAAAACACAACCTCCTAAACTGTTCGCAGCATTTTTTATCTGATTTTCTACATGTTTTTTTCTATCTTCCAGGTCAACTAATACATCTGCCAGGCGCAAGGTTTCAATATAGTCATCTGCAGAGGAAAGCTTTATTCTGCCAGGTTTTACAAAACTGTGTCCAAAAGTATATCTGCCTGCTTTAATATTTCCCAGTGAAAAAGAAACGGTTTTATCTCCAAGCATAGCCAGAATCGAATGTATGGGCCTTGCAAACTCAATGGTTAAATCCGCCCATTTCATTGTTTTTGGAAACGGAATTGATAATATAACATCAGGTAAAAAATCTTTAAGAATCGTCCTTGTAGCAAGGCCTCTTTCTGTTTTTTTTGCATATAAATACCGGCCTTTTGGGGTATCTTTTACTTTTAAACCGGTAACAGGAATTCCAATCTTGTCGGCAAATTTTTCTGCAGCCAGAGTCGGCCTGTTATCTTTATCAAAAGCTATTCTTTCAGGAGGGCCTGTAACCTCGGTTGTCAAAGGATTCTGTTTACCGGCAACAGCCGCCACCTCCACTGCAAGCCTTCTCGGTGTTCCAAAAATTCTGGCTTCACCATGATCAATACGCGTATCATCCATTCTTTGTAAAATCAGCGATGAAAGGCTATTTAAAGCCGGTTCAATATAACCAGCCGGGATTTCCTCTGTACCTATCTCAAGCAATAAATTGTGTCGAGAAGACATCTATTTCCTCCTAAAAAAATAAATCCACCCTGATAAAAAAGGGGTATGCCCATACAAAAATAAAAGTTATGTCAGAAATCAGAAAAAACGTAAAGAATATATTCAGCAAAACAAACTTTTACTGGTTGGGACAGAATCTATGAGGACATAAGAAACTTATAATCTGATGTCCTGGAAGACTACTTGCAAGAGTTAAAAGCAGGCTTGACCCTATTTCTTTTTTAAAGCCCTGGGATTCCGACAGGGCCAGGAAGATCCGGGATACCACACCCTGAAAACAAGATCGTAATAAACAAGATAAATATTAAAACTGCCAGCTGTTTCATCCTGATTCCTCCTATATGAGGTAATACGCAGGTTCGGCGTTTCACACAGTTTTTATGTTTTTGCTCCGAGACCTTTGAAAAATTACTTTTATCAGAAAACTATTGTCTTGCCATTAAGCCCATGACCTGACCCAGGGAGGTGCCGGCGATGATCAGATAAAAACCAGCAGAGACTCTGTTAAGTATCATGCTGTGGCGTCTCAGTCTCTTTTCAAGTCCTATATGACCTACGATCAAAGAAACAAAACTATACCAGATTCCATCAACTAATCCTGCAACCATAGCCAGGCCCAATAGAGTAATAAATCCTGCTTCTTTTGGAATAAACTGCGAAAACAGTGCAGTAAAAAAGACAAAGATTTTTGGATTAAGCATGGAAATACTCAGCCCGCTAAGCCAGGCCGGTGGCAAATGATTTTTCTTGGCAGTGAACTCGCTACCTTGACTCCCCCAGGACTTGACCGCCAAATAGACTAAGAAAGCAGCGCCAGCAAGTGTTAAAGAAGTTTTTATTGCAGGAATGCGCTGGAATAGGGTGCCAAGAGTGGTGCTGGCTGCCAGAGCCCATAAAAAAATCCCTGCAGCATGTGCCCAGCTCGCAACAAGAGCGTCAAAGAGGCAACGTTGTACCCGGTTCTGGAGAATAACCGCCAGACTTGGGCCTGGGGACATGGCACCAAGGGCGCATATACCGAAAAGAGTCAGCCAGGAAATCAAAGTCATTATTATACACCACTAAAATCAATAGTTCTTGACACTGCCATAATTCTTTCTTCCTATTTACTTAGTTTTTGCCGCCGAACATTCGGTTTCACGTACGGCGGCATTAAGAGAAAAGGAGATACCATGCGCAAAATTGCATGATCGATTCATATCAGACCTGGAACTAAAAGGCTATGCAAAAAGGAGCATAAATTCATATGTTAAATCTGTAAGGCAGTTGCAGCGGTTTTACAACAAGTCTTTGAGCAAAATCACACAGGCTGGTTTTGACTCCCTTTTCGTGGATTTCGTGGTTTAGTTTTAACAGGAGCTTTAGGACTTCTTTTTTTGACATAAGGTAAGATTGTGTATCGTACACAATCGTTTTCCGGCAGATAATCCATTTTTTAAAAATCATGAGCGAAATTTATATCCTGCCAGCCGTAAGCATTTAAAACCGTTTCGTCCATTTGTTTGTGGAATTCGCGCAGATGCGGAATGTCATGGACGACCTCATTGAAAGTACAAATGCCTTCAGTTTTCGAAGGGCGTTCTACCTACACTAATGTGCTAATCAAGCCGCCATACCGAGCCCTTCGTGATGTAAAATCCCGAACGCGTCAAGTCTGGCTAATCTCGGCATTTGAATTTATTAATAATAATGTAATGATATGTAAAGTTATTTACTTATTTATGGACGTCCCTTAGGTGCACGATACCCAACGGCAGTAATGGCTTTTAGATTATAATATTTTGTTTTATAATTTTTACCATCTTTTGCAGTTGTTTCCAAAATGGAAACAACTGAATTTTCTTGCAACTCACTGGCTGCAAAAATGTTTTTTAGATGTTTGGAAACTGCCGGAACATTTACCTCAAAAAGTTCTGCTATTTTCTTTTGAGTTAACCATAGGGTTTCATTCTGGAAGAATACATCAATATTTACTTTGCCATTTTCGGTTTGAAATATAACAAAGTTTGAAAACTTCTCTAATTGCGAATCTTTTTTTGCCATATCTTTTTTCTTCATTATATAACCGTTACTTTTGTTTCCGGTGAAAGCCTTTTAAACCGTTCTTCGAGATTGATTCTATCTTTATCTTTTTTAAAGCCGGCATTTTTAAAAACCACCTTAAATGGCTTCAGGTTGACTGGTCATATCAGCTTAACCAGTTACCACAAACCATGGTTATAAGATCAAAATTTTCAGGTTTGAATTTTTCTTCCAGCTTCTTCTCTTCTGGTGTTTTCTTAATATCCACACCATTTTCAAACAGACTCTGTATTTCCTCCACGGCCTTTTGAGGTATCTGGCCTTTTATTGACGTCCAGTAGGTGTCCTGCGGATTTCCAGCTTGCAGAATCAGCAAGAAGTTTTGGAGTTGAAGTGGTCCTGATGAGTAACACATAAGGCCCATCTATTCTTGATCTACTTGGCATTTCTATCTATATAATAGATTGTATTCGATATATCAATATATGAAGGAGCGTCACATAGAGCCTTCGTTACGCCCTCCTATGGTCACTTCCACAGCTCAACAGGCTTTTTCCCTTAAACGACAAGCCTGTAAATGTAAATAGCGTTATATATTTCTCCATTATAAACTGATGTACCGCAAGCCTTCCAATGCTTAAAAGATAGTTATTTGCTTTTCTATGGACGTCCCGCAAATCCCCAGCATCAAAAAGATTTTTCTCTAAAAAAAAGGATAAGTTCATTTGCATAACTTCAAAGTTATTTGTTATTATTTTTTTATATTAACCATTAATTCTGCTTCCAATTCTTCGATCGTAGGTAGGCTGGATTTGAGTTCTTCCGGGATGGCTTCGGTAAGTTTATATTCCGACACGCCAATGGGTTTGCTCATATCCCGCAGAGCGTATTCCGCAATGATTCTGTTCTTTGTCTTACAGAGGACAATGCCGATAGAGGGATTGTCCTGCTCTGTTTTTAGCAGATCATCAAGGGCCGAAAGATAAAAGTTGATTTTGCCAGCATATTCCGGTTTAAACTCTCCGATTTTCAGTTCAATTGCAACAAAACAACGCAACTTCAAATGGTAAAAAAGAAGATCGATAAAATAGTCCTGGCCCCCGACTTCAAGGTTGTATTGTCTTCCCACAAAAGAAAAGCCAGCTCCAAGTTCCAGAAGAAATTTTGTAATTTCCATGACAAGCTGGTTTTCAAGGTCTCTCTCGTGAGCCTTTTCTCCCATAGTAAGAAAATCAAAGATATACGGGTCTTTTAGTGTCTCTTTTGCCAGATCGGATTGAGGTTTGGGTAATGTGACATCAAAGTTGTGGGTTAAATGTGCCTTCCTGTCATATAGGTTTGTCTCTATTTGGTGCAGTAAAACGTTTCGTGACCAATTATTTGCAATAGTTGCATTAATGTAGAACTCTGCCTTGCTATAATCCTTTATCTTGTTAATAATTAATATGTTATGTCCCCAGGGAATTTGTCTAACAAGCTGTTGGACTTTTTTGTCTTGCACTGAATAAAACAGATACCACTTTCTGATCGAAAACAGATTGGCCCTTGAAAACCCCTTCATTTCAGAAAATTCTTTTTTCAAATCTATTGAGAGTCTTTCGACAACTGCATTGCCCCAGCCAGATTTGGCTTGTTTGTCAACTATCATTTTCCCAAGCGTCCAATAAAGGGAAAGCAGGCTTTTATTAACTTCAAGCGCAGCCTTAATTTGAACCGAGCGAATTTTTGATTTTATCTGGTTAAGCCATTCTCTATATTCCATACTATCCAAAAGTTCTGAAACCATACCAAGCCCCCTTAAGCTCTTTCTGTTGAGCCTAAATCCTTGCAAAACGTAGAATGCGCCAGCTATTTAACTTGAAACAACAAACCATGTTATCAGATCAAAATTTTCCGGCTTAAATTTTTCTTACAGTTTTTTTTCTTCAGTGGTTTTTTTAACATCCACGCCATTTTCAAACAGACTCTGTATTTCCTCCACGGCCTTTTGAGGTATCTGGCCTTTTATTGACGTCCAGTAGGTGTCCTGCGGATTTCCAGCTTGCAGAATCAGCAAGAAGTTTTGGAGTTGAATTGGTCCTGATTAGTAACACATAAGGCCCATCTATTCTTGATCTACTTAGCATTTCTATCTATAGAATAGATTGTATTCGATATATCAATATATGAAGGATGTCCCATAGAGCCAGGAGCAGTCATTTTCAACTGTACGATTTTTTCGTACACTTCACTACCCTCTTGTTTTAGTTTGGTTTTTAGGTCAGACCAATTCCTTATATCCATTAGCAACTTATAATGTGAAGTTCGTCCCCCTAAGTTCCGCCCCTGGGTGAGCAAATTATTAATTTCACCAAAATTGGTATTATTAATAATTTGGGCAACTCTACCCTGGCTTATCCCAACTATCTCCGCAATCTGTTCTTGGGCCCGGCCAAGGCGGTTTAATCGGATGATAATGATTTCCCGGCCAGCCCTTTGTCGCGCTCTAATATCCGAGATCCAGGTGTTGACGGTTTGCTGGATAACGCCTAATTTTTCTGCCAGGGCCGATTCAGTCCACTTACATTCCCGCCCGCCTCGCCTGAGCGAAAGCATTGGCCGGTCTGTCTGTATCCTCTGGGCGAGAGCGATGGCGGGCGGGCCGGATCTGAAGCGGCTATATCCCGGACGATTCGCTTTTTATCGCCTGGGCTTAAACGATCACAGTGGCTGGTATTGCATTTGGCTGATTCAAGGAGAAGCGCTGTTTTGTTTTTCTCGTAATCGAGTGGTTTGTTCCTCCATTCAACTGCCGCAATCTTCTTGATCCCCTTTTCCTTAAACGCAAACCAGCGGTGGATGCCATCTACAATTACAGTCGCTTCATGCCTACCGGCAGGCAGAACAATTGTTTCATTGCCATCTGCATAGTTGAAGACCCTTTGAATCCTGATCGGCGGAAATTGAGCCCCGATCTCAAGGGCTTCAACATAGGAACTGATGGTCTTGTCGCTCTTGCTCCCTCTCGGGTAGATAAACCGGTCCCAGGTTAAATCGGAGATATTGACTTCCATCGGCCATCCAGGTCAATTTTTAATGTTGAATTGAAAGATTTTGCCCTCTGCCCCTCTGTGCCTGATCTTCACACTAATTACATCCTTATTCGCCCTGCGTCTTCCAGTTGTAGGGGCGGTTCGCGAACCGCCCCTACGGTTGTGCAATTCAATAATGCCGTGGAAATGATTGGGCATTACAATAAATTTACCCAAATCAATATATTCATATTGTTGCTTTAACCATTCCCATGTTATTTTAACAATCCTTCCGTATTCATTCAAAACCATTTCCCCATTTTTAATTTCCCCGAACACACACAAACGGTTTTGCGTGCAAATGGTTATAAAATATAATCCCGCCTGTGAATAATCATATCCT
>Ga0222695_1001107_pt1 | contig 11632 bp, 10 predicted proteins | sample AntAcemetage1398_FD_179834 | JGI IMG/M metagenome (GOLD analysis project Ga0222695, IMG submission 179834) | Saline water microbial communities from Ace Lake, Antarctica - #1398 | ecosystem: Environmental > Aquatic > Non-marine Saline and Alkaline > Saline | place: Antarctica: Ace Lake...
TAAGAGGAAAAGTTACTTTTTGTTTACCATCATCAACGACCACATCAAAACTACCCGAAAGGGCTACTATTAGTTCTTGTTGCTTTTTAAATGCGTGACCACCCCGGATTTGTCCTCCTGGAACATCGTATATCCAATAGGTTCGTTCAATTTTAAATGGAATGTGTTCATCCTCTTCGATATAAGTGAGATTCCCTCGAGGGTCCAGAAATTTGGGCAAATTAATTATTTTAGGCATAATCTAGATTTTCTTAAAAATGGATCTTATTTTGTTGATCGCCTCATTTTTTAGGTACCGATAATCTTTATTTTTTGTTATTTCAAACAAACCCAATGAAATTATTGTACCTAATAGAATCTTTAGCAGAAGTTGATAAAATAAATCTACATCAAGTAAAGTGGTAAACACTTTTAAAGCCAAAAACATGACTATAGATATAATTAATGCAGGCATCAAATTAAGAAATATTCTGATTGGTTTTAAATTAACAAATTTTGAACCATAAGAAATCATGAGGATAGCAACTCCAAGCTGTTGAAAAGCTAAAACATAAAGCATTGGTTTAATACCAACGAATATTGCCGTCAATATAATTGGTATGGCCATTATTTTTCTAATAAGACCTAATTTTAATATTAAATCGGATCTACCCGCAATTTTTAATATACTGGACATCATTTTATCTAATGGAAAAAAAAGGACAGAAAAACATAAAATTTCCAAATATTCACCTGCAATAGCCCATTGTGGCCCCATCAGAACAATAGTAATTTCTTTGGATATTGCTGATAAACCTATTAGCAAAACAAATGTTATCAAGGAGCTGCATTTTAGTAGACGAAGGAACACCTCTTCATATCTACTTTTGTCATTTTGAATGGATGATAAAACTGGATAGCTGACTCTATCCACAATTGCTGACATTGTTTCCGCAGGTAAAATTTTAAAGCTCTGCGCCTTGGTATATTGGCCTAAATTTTCAACGGGATAGAATTTACCGAGAATAAGATAATAAATATTTCTATATATAGTATCAATTAATCCAAGCAACATTAAATTCTTACTAAACCTAAAAAGTTCCTTAAAGATCTGGAAACTGAATTTTTCTTTCGGATACCATTTGTTCCACATCCAGAGCAATCCACTAGTGATGATACCATGAGCAAGTAATTTATAGACTAAACTCCAAACACCGTAACCAGTGTAAGCAAAATATATTCCAAGGCCTCCAGAACCTATGGCCGCTATAATTGAAATCCTAGTTAATAATCTGAAATTAATTTTTTTTATAAGTATTGTTCTCTGAACTATTGTTAATGCATTTATAATTAGAGTTAATCCAATAACAATAATCAATTTTTCTAATACCGATTCATTATAAAAATTACTGATTAACTTGGAACTAAAAATTAAGATCATGTAAAAAAGAACACTAATTACTAAATTGAAATAAAATACTGTAGCATAATCCTTTTCAGTACAATTAGTTTTACGAATAAGTGCTTGATTAAATCCACTCTGGATAAATATACTTGAAAGTGCAATAAAAATTGTTAGCATACCAATCAGGCCAAAGTCAGCAGGTGTTAAAAGCCTAGCCATTACAATTCCAACGACGAAAGTGATAAATTGAGAGGCAAATTTATCAATGAAACTCCACATTAGTCCTGATATAATACTCTGTTTTAAAGACATAAACTGTAATGGTTAATAGTATTCTTAATTATCAGACAAAAAGAGTACAACTTCATTGTGGCATTGTTTATTTATAATTTATACTAATATTTCTTTCAATTAAAAATGATGTGATTGTTCATAATTTCCTTAATATTACTGTTAGTAATAACATTACAGTTTCCCAATCGCCCTAAATTTCCACCCTATTTTTATTAAAAATTCCTTATCAAGAATATTCCTCCCATCAAAAACAAAAGCAGGTTTAAACATTTCGTTACGATTTTTCTTTTGAATTAAAGCAGAGGAAAAACCGCTGTCAATAAAAGGTTGAGAAATAGCTAGAAAAATTGTAAGCATACCTACTAAACCGTAGTCGGAAGGTAAAAGCAAACGGGCTAAGACTAATCCCATAAGGAATTGTAATCCTTGTACTGAAAATCTTTCTATAGCACTCCAAAAAAAACCTTTGGCTGTTTCTTGTTTAAGGGATTTTGTCAAAATTATTTATTTTCTTCAATCAGTTTTAGAAGATATTTACCATATCCGTTCTTTTTTAATGGTTCAGCCAATATTTTTAATTGTTCTTTATTAATATATCCTTTATTAAAAGCAATTTCTTCAAGACAAGCAACTTTTAAACCTTGTCGTTTTTCAAGAGTTTCAATATAAGAAGAAGCATCAAGCAAAGATTCATGAGTACCAGTATCAAGCCATGCATAACCACGTCCCATGAGATTTACTTTTAGACGTTTTTGTTTTAAATATTCCTGATTAACAGTAGTTATTTCTAATTCTCCACGAGCAGAAGGCTTTATTGTTTTAGCTATTTGAACTACGTCATTTGTATAAAAGTATAAACCAACAACAGCATAATTAGATTTAGAGTTATTAGGCTTTTCTTCTATACTTTTTACATTACCATTATTATCAAAAGCAGCAACACCATATCTTTCGGGATCGTTAACATTATAACCAAAAACAACAGCTTTTTTTTCGTTTTTAACTGTTTCAACAGCTTTTTTTAATAAAGTAGTAAGTCCATAACCATGGAAAATATTGTCTCCAAGAACTAAACAAACATTATCATTGCCAATAAATTCTTCACCAATAATAAATGCCTGAGCTAGTCCATCGGGACTTGGCTGTTCTGCATATTTAAATATCATACCAATGTCTTTACCATCGCCTAAAAGTTTTTTAAAATGTGGTAAGTCTTGAGGAGTGGAAATAATAAGCACTTCTCTAATGCCTGATAACATAAGAACAGACAAAGGATAATATATCATTGGTTTGTCGTAAATAGCTAAAAGTTGTTTAGAAACACCTTTTGTTAAGGGGTAAAGGCGAGTGCCTGAGCCGCCTGCTAGGATTATGCCTTTCATGTTTTAAGGATTAAATATAAGTTTTTATTAGTTTAAATTCTTATAACCTTGCATCCACAATTTCCTTATCCAATATCCCCTTCACATCAAAAACAACAGCCCCATTATTTTTATGTTCTTTAATATCAATCTCTATAAACTCATTGTGAGCAACGGCAAGAATGATAGCACCGAAATTATTATTCTTTGGATATTCTGTGAGAATGTCTATTCCATATTCATGTTTTACTTCTTCGGGATTAGCCCATGGATCAAAAACATCTAATTGCATGCCATAGGATTTTAATTCGTAGTAAATGTCGATGGCACGTGTATTTCGTATGTCGGGGCAATTTTCTTTAAATGTAATACCGAGCATAAGAGCTTTGGCATCTTTAACAGGCTTTCCTGCTTTTAGCATGAGTTTGATAACTTCACCTGCAACATATGGCCCCATTGAATCGTTTAATCTACGTCCTGCAAGGATAATCTCTGGGTGATATCCAACTTCCTGTGCTTTTTGGGCAAGATAATAGGGGTCAATACCAATGCAATGCCCACCTACTAAACCGGGTCGAAAAGGAAGGAAATTCCATTTGGTCCCTGCTGCCTCAAGTACTTCCAAAGTGTCAATGTTCATTAGGTTGAAAATTTTAGAGAGCTCATTTACAAATGCAATGTTGATATCGCGCTGGGAGTTTTCGATAACTTTAGCTGCTTCTGCTACTTTAATACTTAAAGCCAGATGTGTTCCTGCTGTAATAATTTCCTGATAAAGCTCATTTACTTCTTTTCCAATTTCAGGATTAGAACCCGATGTGACTTTTTTAATCGTTGTCAAAGTGTGCACTTTGTCACCAGGATTTATTCGTTCCGGAGAGTAACCGGCAAAAAAATCTACATTATATTTCAAACCAGATACTTCTTCAACAACAGGTATACAATCCTCTTCTGTAGCTCCAGGATATACTGTTGATTCGTAGATGACAATGTTACCTTTCGAAATAACCTTACCAACTGCTTCTGATGCTAATATTAGTGGTGTTAGATCAGGTCTATTATTTTTATCAGTAGGTGTTGGAACAGTTACTATATATATTTCGGCATCTGAAACATCTTTTGATTGAGTCGTAAATTTTAAATATTTTGCCTGTTTCAAATCATCATTAGTAGTTTCAAGTGTCGAGTCATACCCATTTTCCAATTCATCAACTCTTGCCTTATTTATATCAAAACCGATAACGGCCCTGATTTTGCCAAATTCTACCGCAAGGGGTAATCCTACATAACCCAACCCAATTACTGCTATTTTCTTCTGCATCAAATTATTGTTTAAAATATTCTTTGTACCAACTATAAAATCTCTTTAAGCCTTCTTCAATATTAATAACTGAACAATAATCAAAATCATTTTCAATTAATGTAACGTCGGAATAGGTTTTCAAAACATCTCCATCACGCATCGGCATGAAACGAATATTTGCCTTTTTACCTATTATCTTCTCAAGACTTTTAACGAAGTCCATTAAGTTCACCGGAAAGGAATTCCCTATATTATATATGCTATAATCACTTGAAGAACTCATTTTAGAAATAACACTAAAGACGCCTATGATAATATCATCTATAAATGTAAAATCTCTCACCATATCACCATCATTAAAGACAGTAATAGGTTGACCGTTACTTATCTGTTTTACAAAAATAAATGGAGCCATATCGGGTCTTCCCCATGGACCATAAACTGTAAAGAAACGTAAACCCGTAGTTTTTAACTTATATAAGTGACTATATGAATGAGCCATCAGTTCATTTGCCTTTTTACTTGCTGCATAAAGGCTTATTGGTTTATCAACATTATCTGTTTCTTTAAAAGGAACATCTTCTCTGTTTCCGTAAACACTAGAACTACTGGCATAAATAAAATGCTTAATATTAAAATTTCGGCATGCATCAATTACATTAATGAATCCTGTTATATTATTCTCAATATAAGTATGAGGATTAGTAATGCTATATTGTACTCCTGCCTGAGCTGCCAGATTACAAACTATATCAAATCTTTCCTTTTCAAAAAGTTGCTCCAAATTATATCTATCAGTAATATCTACTTTTGAAAATTTGAAATTATTGTACTTTTTACTAGAATGAATAACATTAGGCCATATACTATCTTCATCAATTCCTAATATAGGAAGTTTTGCATATTTTAACCTTACATCATAATAACTATTGATATTATCAATTCCAACAACATCATAACCTTCTAATATTAGTTTTTCGGCTAAATGATAACCAATAAAACCTAAAACCCCTGTTATAAGTATTTTTTTTTCCAATTCAACTATTTTATTCAATTACAAATAATTCAACTTTTATTTAAGGTTCTCCCAATACCACCGTGTCGCCTTATCCAATCCTTCTTTTACCGAAAACCTAGGATCGTAAACAATTAACTTCTTTGCTTTTTCAATACTCGCCAATGAGTGAGGAATGTCTCCTTCTCTATTCGGTCCATGCTTGATTTCTATGTCTTTTATATTGTAGTCAAACTCCGAGAGATTTTCTTTTAAAATTTCAATAAGTTCATTCAGATTAGTTCTTTCTCCAAATGCCACATTAAAAACTTCGTGTTTTGTTTCTGTATTAAATAGTTTTTCTTGTGGTGTAATTGCTGCTAACTGATTTGCCTGTATTACATTGTCAATGTAGGTAAAATCACGGCTGTAAAGCCCATCACCATTTATTACAGGTGATTCATGCTTCATCAATTGCATTACAAACTTTGGTATTACTGCTGCATAAGCTCCATTTGGATCTTGTCGTCTTCCAAATACATTAAAATACCGTAGTCCTATGGTTTCAATACCGTAGATATCAGAGAAGTTTTTGGCGTAAAGTTCATCAGCAAATTTCGTAATTGCGTAGGGAGATAGAGGGTTTCCTATTTTATCTTCAACTTTTGGTAAATCTGGATGATCGCCATAAGTTGATGAAGAGGCAGCATAAACAAAGCGTACTACTTTGGCTTCTTTGGCAGCAAATAACATTTTAACAAAACCACCAACATTTACATCTGTAGCTGTCATTGGGTCTACTATAGAACGAGGGACAGAACCAAGTGCGGCTTGATGTAGTACGTAATTACATCCTTCAACTGCTTTTTGGCAATCTTCATAATTTCTTATGTCGCCTTCTATTAACGTGAAATTTTTATTTGATATAAAGTCGACGATATTTTTTCGATGTCCTGTCATTAAGTTATCTAAACAAACTACTTTGTTTCCTTGTTCCAATAAAGCTTCACAAAGGTTAGAGCCTATGAAACCGGCACCACCAGTTACGAGGACTTTGGAGTTTATTATAATTCGGTTTACTGACATATTTATTATTCTTTTTTTTACTTATTATATATTTTGTTGCTCCGCGCCATTTTTTGTAATCCCTGATATGGTCGTGCCTCCCTACAGGGCAGGCTGAATTTAGCGGATTGAACGGATTATTAGTCCACCCCAGTACGTTACACTACGGGACAGGCAGATTACGCAGATTATACGGATTATTGATCCACCCCAATACGTTACACTACGGGACAGGCGGATTGCACGGATTGGCACAAATTTTTATCAGTGTTAACCCTGTGTAATATTTGTTTTATTAATCACTAACAAGTTCTAATAGTATTATTACACGGGGTTAATTTGTGTAATTAGTGGTTTTAAAATAAGTCAGAGTGTGTGCCTGTTCGAGTTAGCCAAATTTCGTTATCATCAATAAATATTTTCCAAATAAGCAGCCAATCGGGTTTTAAGTGTGCTTCCCAATAACCTGAATATTCTCCTGCTAATTTATGTGGTTTATTTTCACCCGGAAGTGCTCCTGATTCTTCGAGCTTTTTAATAGACTTTTTCAACAAATTCATGTCATAACCTCTCTTCTGAAGAAGTTTAACATCTTTCCTAAACTTATTAGTAAAAACAAGTTGATACATTAAATTCCGAGAGCATTAAAAAGTTCTTGTGAGTCTTTCAACCGGATGCCTTTTTTATTTTCTACGTCATCCATTGCCTTTCGTGTTTCATAATTAGGCATATGTTCTTCAACTACTTGAATTTCAATGTTCATCTTCTTTAGAAGAAGTGTAAGTAAATTCTTTTCTTCCTTCGATTTTGGTTTAATTACTATAGTAGTCATTTCAGTTATATTTTCTACAAATATACAAAATTTATCATCGAATTATGCAAATTTTCATGGATTATTGGTCAACGGATTGGACGATTTTTTTTCTTGTCTTCGCCAATGCAACACCCTAAATATTTTCAGCAATTACTTTGGTTAGTTGCTGCTGCTCCACATCCATGTTAAGTATAATATTTTTCTTTCTTTTGGACTCTGGTAAAAATACTTCGAGTTGATACATTGTTTGGGTGAGTTCAGCAGCTCTTTTCACTGAAAATGGTGTCTTAGTCTTGTATAAAAGCCTTTCAAGCTCCTTGTAAACAGCATAGGCTGTAAATGAGATACAAATATGAGCTTCTATTCTATTTCTTAAATAATGATAAATGGGTCGTATTTTCAGATCTGTTTTAGACATCCGGAATGCTCTTTCAATGTGCCATAGGTTATTGTAATTCTCAATAATCTTTTTTGCTCCTAAGCGTGTACTGGTTATGTAACCTTTTAAGCCATCCCAAACTTCATCTTTTTTAAATTTCTCGTAATCGATCTCAATATTAATTTCACCTTCTAATTTTAAATATTTATTGTAGCCCCTACTATTAATATTTGACTTGGTTAGCTTGCCAGACTTAATACGTTTTTCCAATCTATTTAAGCCCCTTTTTCGGTTGTGTGCATCCTTTTTAGCTCGTTTATCGGAATGGCTGATGATTAACCTTTGTCCAGGTGACTTTACTATAATTTTATGCTCACCATTTTTTAATTGGGCTTCAAGGATTTGATCCTTTACTTTGACACTCTCGTTTTTTATCCTTGCCCCTAAAATATACTGATATCCATTTTCCTTCAGCTGTTTTATATTTTCGGTTGATAGTAAACCAGCATCTGCTACTACGATTGGTTTTGTTAAATTAAACTTCTTACTTATTTTCTCAAGTACTGGTATTAATGTATGCCCTTCGTAGATGTTTCCTTCAAAGATTTCGTAACCAATAGCATAGCCGCCTAAACCAACCAATAGCCCAAGAAATATCTGAGGGTTCTGGTGTTTGCCATCTTTTGAAAAACCTGTTTTGCGAAGATCATCCTCATCTGAGGATTCAAAATACAAAGTAGTCATATCATAAAAAACAACACTTAGTTTATTATTCAATAATTTCTTGGTGTGTTTAAAAGAGATTTGCTCAACTTGGTCTTTTAGACTGTTATTTAGTTTGTCCAAAAAACGATAAATATTGCTTGCTTTGACGCCAATGCCCTGATAACGGAATAAATAATCAACTGTCTTTAACTTGCTTAGCGGAAAAGCAAGGCGGGCTATAACCAAATGTCGGAATAGTTCTTCTTTTACATTATTAAATCCGATAGAATCATAGATTTTTCCAAAAATTAATTCCGGTCCGATGACTTGAACATTGGAATTATTTAGTGTTTTGAGAAAACTTTCTATCTGAGAATCTTCTTGGGAAACAAACAACGTTGGTTGGTGAAGAATTTCATTTAGTTCATGCCTTGCTTGATGAAGTAATAAAGATATTCCTTCCTCGGTTTTACTACTGCCAATAGTTTTTACCACTTTATATTTTTGTGATTCTTTGGAAATGATTTGAACGCTGATACTTCCACTCCTGTTCTTTAATTTTCGTATAAACATGCGGCAAATATACAATGCAACACCCAGAATGAAAAAACAGTATCTGAATATCAGTAGATTAAAGAGTGTTTTTTATAGGGTGGCGAAGACAGGAGTATTTTGAGAAAGACCGTCATTTACGGTAAGATGTTGGAATTTTAACGAAAGATTTTGTGATTTAACTGAAAGCAATAAGCCAAAAAGAATTATAAAAATAAATAAAAAATTTCTCATTGAAATCACTTTTCCAAATCACTATCATTTACCAAACAAAAAATAAGGTGTTAACATATTGAAAAAAAGCGTTTTAATGCTTTTTTTCATTTGGGTACACCATTAAATGCAAATATAATAATTTATTCCAAATGAGAAATTAAATTTCTTAGTAGATAATACTTAAACGATATTAAAAAAAAGCCACCCTTTCGAGTGGCTTTAACAACAATAATTATAATGAGAAAAACAAATTTATTTAATACTAAGCCATTTAGTAATTACTCCATTATCAGTTTTAATTTTGATTGCATATTTTCCCGAATCAAAATTGCTGAGGCAGATTTTATCGGATTTACCTTCGTAAACCAATTGGCCTGCATGATTTAATATCATAACGGTTCTAATTATTTCCGATGACGAAAAATTTATTTCTTGTCTTCGCCAATGCAACACCCTAAATATTTTCAGCAATTACTTTGGTTAGTTGCTGCTGCTCCACATCCATGTTAAGTATAATATTTTTCTTTCTTTTGGACTCTGGTAAAAATACTTCGAGTTGATACATTGTTTGTGTGAGTTCAGCAGCTCTTTTCACTGAAAATGGTGTCTTAGTCTTGTATAAAAGCCTTTCAAGATCCTTGTAAACAGCATAGGCTGTAAATGAGATACAAATATGAGCTTCTATTCTATTTCTTAAATAATGATAAATGGGTCGTATTTTCAGATCTGTTTTAGACATCCGGAATGCTCTTTCAATATGCCATAGGTTATTGTAATTCTCAATAATCTTTTTTGCTCCTAAGCGTGTACTGGTTATGTAACCTTTTAAGCCATCCCAAACTTCATCTTTTTTAAATTTCTCGTAATCGATCTCAATATTAATTTCACCTTCTAATTTTAAATATTTATTGTAGCCCCTACTATTAATATTTGACTTGGTTAGCTTGCCAGACTTAATACGTTTTTCCAATCTATTTAAGCCCCTTTTTCGGTTGTGTGCATCCTTTTTAGCTCGTTTATCGGAATGGCTGATGATTAACCTTTGTCCAGGTGACTTTACTATAATTTTATGCTCACCATTTTTTAATTGGGCTTCAAGGATTTGATCCTTTACTTTGACACTCTCGTTTTTTATCCTTGCCCCTAAAATATACTGATATCCATTTTCCTTCAGCTGTTTTATATTTTCGGTTGATAGTAAACCAGCATCTGCTACTACGATTGGTTTTGTTAAATTAAACTTCTTACTTATTTTCTCAAGTACTGGTATTAATGTATGCCCTTCGTAGATGTTTCCTTCAAAGATTTCGTAACCAATAGCATAGCCGCCTAAACCAACCAATAGCCCAAGAAATATCTGAGGGTTCTGGTGTTTGCCATCTTTTGAAAAACCTGTTTTGCGAAGATCATCCTCATCTGAGGATTCAAAATACAAAGTAGTCATATCATAAAAAACAACACTTAGTTTATTATTCAATAATTTCTTGGTGTGTTTAAAAGAGATTTGCTCAACTTGGTCTTTTAGACTGTTATTTAGTTTGTCCAAAAAACGATAAATATTGCTTGCTTTGACGCCAATGCCCTGATAACGGAATAAATAATCAACTGTCTTTAACTTGCTTAGCGGAAAAGCAAGGCGGGCTATAACCAAATGTCGGAATAGTTCTTCTTTTACATTATTAAATCCGATAGAATCATAGATTTTTCCAAAAATTAATTCCGGTCCGATGACTTGAACATTGGAATTATTTAGTGTTTTGAGAAAACTTTCTATCTGAGAATCTTCTTGGGAAACAAACAACGTTGGTTGGTGAAGAATTTCATTTAGTTCATGCCTTGCTTGATGAAGTAATAAAGATATTCCTTCCTCGGTTTTACTACTGCCAATAGTTTTTACCACTTTATATTTTTGTGATTCTTTGGAAATGATTTGAACGCTGATACTTCCACTCCTGTTCTTTAATTTTCGTATAAACATGCGGCAAATATACAATGCAACACCCAGAATGAAAATACAGTATCTGAATATCAGTAGATTAAAGAGTGTTTTTTATAGGGTGGCGAAGACAGGTGCAAATTTTCATGGATTATTGGTCAACGGATTGGACGATTTTTTTTCATCGAATTACGCGGATTAAACGAATTATTGTCCACCCTAATACGTTAACTACAGGACAGGCAGATTACGCAGATTAACACCCCAATACGGTCGTTCCCTGGTTAAATATTGCTTAGCCTGAATGAAATATGCTTCGTATTTTACGGGGTAAACATTTCACCCCAATAAAATATAAATGAATTTTATAGGGTAAACAGGGTAAACTCCACTACCACAGTGAAATAGGAAAATGATTTCACGAGGCGAGCGGGGCAGGCGGATTATTTATTTAAGGTGTTATGCAACTTTTCTCTTTTTATCTGTGTTAACCCTGTCTGCCCTGTAACGTAAGCATATCAGGGTGTAATATTTGTTTTATTAATCACTAACAAGTTCTAATAGTATTATTACACGGGGTTAATTTGTATAATTCGCCTGCCCCGTTGCGAAGCGTACTGGGGTGGATC
>Ga0222695_1001110_pt1 | contig 11613 bp, 8 predicted proteins | sample AntAcemetage1398_FD_179834 | JGI IMG/M metagenome (GOLD analysis project Ga0222695, IMG submission 179834) | Saline water microbial communities from Ace Lake, Antarctica - #1398 | ecosystem: Environmental > Aquatic > Non-marine Saline and Alkaline > Saline | place: Antarctica: Ace Lake...
AGTGCCCGTCATTCCCGCAAAAGCGGGAATCCAGGAATGTGGCATACCAAAGTACTTACCCAAACTTTTCGAGATGTTACCAACATGAAAAGATGTGAAACCCCCTCCCCCAACCCCTCCCACCAGGTGAGGGGGGTTTTCGGTCAGCCACTAATTCAGTCTCCCATCCCTTCAATCATCAATCGACAATTCCAAGCCCCCTGTCCCCTGACCACTGACCACCGACCACCGACCCCTGACCACTGACCCCTGCCCACCGACCCCCGTGCCGTATATTCTTGACAAAACTGCCAAGATTTAGTAATAATAACCGATTTATATAAAATTCATAATTGAATTATTCTGGTTTTGAGGTGGCCCTCAAGCAATATTTCCCGGATTTTTCCGGGTAAGGCACCAATTGATGATCAATTCGCAAGAAGGCGAATTCACCACATTCTATCAGGGTAAACCCCGCTATAGCGGGACTCGCAAAGAAAAACGATGGAAAAATTCAACCAGTTGATAAGCTTGGGCGTAAGGGAGGGGGTTTCTGATCTCCACATAACCGGCGGCCATCCTGTGGTGTGGCGTAAGAACGGACAGATCGGCTTTCACGGAAACCAGGCATGGGACCATACGGAGGTTGATGAACTGGTCAGAAAGGTTCTCAACCCGGAACAGATGCAAATGCTCAAGAGCCGTCTGTCAGTAGATGTTGCCCGCAGTGTCAGTCATATAAGGATTCGGATCAATGTCTTTAATACCACCCGGGGGTTGAGCCTGGCTGTCCGCCTCCTGCCGGGAAAGGTGCCGAGCATCGACAGCCTGAATCTCCACCCTTCCCTCAAAGAATTCTGCAAGCTCACCTCGGGCCTTATCCTTATTTGCGGGACCACGGGCTGCGGCAAGTCCACAACCATTGCAGCCATGACCGAGCAAATCAACAGGACCAGGCCCGCCCATATTATCACCCTTGAAGACCCCATTGAATTTCGTTTTCTGTCAAGGCGATCCTTTGTTGAACAGCGGGAGTTGGGGGCACACATCCCCTCATTTTATCAAGGGCTCCTGGATGTCTTGAGGGAAGACCCGGATGTGATCGTCATCGGTGAAATACGAGATCCGGACACCATAAAGCTGACGCTCAATGCTGCTGAATCAGGTCACCTGGTGATCGCGTCCCTCCATGCAACCCATGCTGAGGATGCCCTCCACCGGATCTGCAACGCCTCTCCCCCCGACGCCCAGCACGTAATCCGGAGTCAACTGTCATCCACCTTGGCGCTGGTGGTAGTCCAGCGATTGATCTTTGTACAGAGGTTCGCTTTCAGGGTCCCGCTTCTCTCCATATTGCGCGGTACTCAAGCGGTAAAAGGAATCATCCGGGATAACAAATTTTCACAGATTGAAAGCGCTATTCAGACCGGCAGGGGAGATGGGATGTTCACTGCGGAAAAATACAAGAGCGAATATCTTGATACCCGCAGCACCTTTGTCCATCCTTCGGAGAACTTCAAACCATCTGAGGAGGCAACCCCTGAAATCATCTATCGTTCCAAGGTGATGGGTTCCCCCTCTCGGGTATCAAGTCCTGAAAGACCTTCACCCGGCATTAAGGAAAGCCCTGGACTGAGTCGTGGCGTTAAGCGCCATATTTCCGGAGCGCACTATGTGATAGACGAAGATGAGTCGATAGAAGAGGTGATTGCTCAGATCTCTAAATCAGAGCATTCTAACCCGGATAAACCGTAAAGAAGGTCTCGCGCAAAGACGCCAAGACGCCAAGATAAAAAACTATGACTGAGAATGAAGTTGCGGAGATCGTTGTTGATGCGGCGTATCACATTCACAGAAGGTTGGAACCAGGTTTGTTGCGAATAGGCTGTAGGTTTTCTTTGCGTCTTTGCGCCTTTGCGCGAGACCTTTTTCTCTTACCAATTTTCGGAGTTTCAGCTTGTCCAGACGTGACGACATTTCATCTACTGAAAGGCTTCTCGATGTGATTCGAGGGGATAAGCCCGCCGTAAGTGAACCCGCCGAAGATTTATCAAAGCCCGTTTCCCCAAAGAGGCGAAGTCCGGTTTTAAGAAAGATCTGGCCTGCAGGAAAGGGCATTACGGTTGGGGTTGACTTCGCTTACACAAATCTGAAGTTGGTCAAGATCAAGCAGACTTCAGAAAACCAGTGGAAACTCTTAGGTTGCACGGATGTTCCCTTTGACCCGGAAATCCCTAAAGAAAGCCCTGAATTCTCCCGTTTCTTGAAAGGAACCTTGAGCAAGTTTGCCGGCGCCTCAGGGAAATTTGACATATGGTGCCTGATGTCTTCGGCCCAGATGGAAATCCGGCATATCCGAATACCCAAGGTACCCAAGAAGCAGATTGCCAACGCGGTCTACTGGACCTTTAAGCGGGAGGTAGATTTTGATGAAAGCGAAAATATCCTCGACTTTGAGGTTATCGGCGATATCTCCGAAGAGGGTGTTCAGAAAATTGCAGCGACTGTCTATACCGCCCCGAAACAGGAAATCAAGCAACTTAAAGACCTCTTCTCCAGAAGCGGTTTTCCTTTAACAGGTATCTCCATCGGACCTTTTGCCTCCCAGAACCTCTTGAGAACGGGCTGGATGGAAACAGGTGACAAAACAGTGGCCAGTCTCTATGTGGGACGTAACTGGTCGCGCATTGATATCTTTTCTTCCGGGAATCTGGTTTTGGCACGCGGCATAAAGGCAGGGATGAACAGCATGATGGAGTCTATTTTGGATGATGTAAACGAGAGCCAAAACGAGATATCCATTGAGTTGGTTGAAGAAGGGAACGCCTCTGCTCCTGTGACCGTTGATAGGGAAGGACCCATTGATATGGAGCAGGCCAAGAGGATACTATCCAGTCTCAGCCCTGATTCCAGGCCCCTGACCGAGGACGAGCCCGGATTTTATCTCAAGGATGAAGGGATATTCAGGATGATCCTTCCTGCCTTGGAGAGGTTGGCCAGACAGGTAGAGAGGAGCTTTGAGTATTGTGCCCTGAATCTCGGGACCGACAGAGTGGGAAGGATTTTTATCGCCGGTCAGATCCATATCTTCACCAAACCAGTGCTTGATTATATCAGTGAGCAAGTAGGCGTACCCTGTGACATCAATGACCTGCTAAGACCGGGGGAGGCATTTTTGGAGGGTGTTTTGACACCCGATCGGATCTCTGAGAGGATCGCATTCGGGCCGGCCGTAGGCATGGCCCTGTCAAGTAGATCCCGCACGCCAAATGTGATCTTTACCCACAAAGAAAAGGACAAACTGGAGAGCGTTACCCGTACCAACCGTTTGTACTTTATCGTATTCCTTTTCATGATCGCTATCTGCACCGGTGTATTTTACTGGCAGGGGCAAGAGGTAGAGAAAAGAAAGGCGAAAATATCCGGGCTTGAGCAGGCGCTGGAGAAATACAATCCACGTTTGAATAAAGACCTTATCCTCCAGTGGGCCGGAAAGGCCAACAAAAAATCCCATGAATTGAAGGCGTACGGCCGCGAATACCTTCTAATGGCAACCATAAGTGAACTGTCCCATATGACCCCGTCGGATATCCGCCTTTTGAGTTTTACGGCCGAATTGGGCTCGGGTACTAAAGACAATAAAAAAAATAAAAAATGTTCGCCGAAAATCCTGCTCTTAGAGGGCATCATATACGGAGAGCCCACGAAGCTCGACGACTCTTTAGCGACGTATTTGATGGAATTGGAGGGTTCGCCTCTTTTTAGTGAACTCACCGTTAATAAGATCGCGACAGAGGATTTTGAAAATAAAAAGGTCCTCCACTTCTGGATGCGTCTTAATCTGGTGTAGGTAACGGACAGGGGCCTTGGAATTGACGATTGACGATTGATGATTGATGATTGAAGGGATGGATGCCCCAATGAAATGCGTTTCACTGTGTTGTTGCAGTCACATCTTTTTCTTTGCGCCTTTGCGCCTTTGCGAGAGACCTTTTCTTTTCCGGTTTATCCGGGTTTGGGTGATGGTTCTTTGAGTAATCTGCGGTAATCTGCGTAATCTGCGGATGGGAGTGCTTTAATTGGAAAAAGGGAAATTTCCAAAATTGTACGGAAAAAGTATTAGATACTTTTTGATATGTGCAACGGGGATATTGTGTTTTGTCGCCTTGGGAATTTATCCCCGTCAGAAGTCAATGGCCGAACTTGACACTGAGGCTGTAAAATTGGAGACCGAGATAAAGGCACAGAAGGCACTCCGTCCCGTATTTGCGAATCTATTAAAAGAGGGCGAAGGTCAAGAGCCCCACGGCCTTGCCTTTTCCCGAAAAGACTAAATTAGACCGCGCAAAGGCGGTTATGATCCCGGATGCCTTCAGGGAAATAGCCCAAATGAGCGGCCTGCAATTGGTAGACGTGGCGCCGGACCTGAAGACAGTGGTCAAAGGAGGCGAATCTCTCTCCGTAAATGTGCATCTGAGTGGTGATTTTCACGATTTTCGCAATTTCTTGATCCGCATGGAGCAAATACCCTACCTGAAACATGTTGAAAGGGTTCAGATTGAACCGGCAGAGGGTGTCAAGGAATTCCGGCTTAAGGTGTGGCTGGCATTAGAACCATAACTTATCTGGAGAGGGCCTGAATGGGAAAACGGGAGAAAGTGATTTTAGTCCTTGCGGGTATCGCCCTTATTTATATGATATTCCACTTTGTTCCGTTTTCGGGTTCAAAAAGAGCCCCTGTCGATACCGGAGAGGAGTTAAAGGCCCTGAACAAACTGATTACGGATGTTTCCCTGAGTTTGGGTAAGGATGCCCCCGATAAGACCGTCATTTTCACGATCGCCACTGCAGAAGCCGAGTGGACCAAAGACCCTTTTTTTGACAGAAGGCCCTCGGCCATAAAAAAGATCGAGGAAGAGCCCAAGCCGGCCGCAACCGATATGACCTTTACTTATTCGGGTTATCTCGAGATGGATGGGAAAAGGATCTGTATTATTAATGGGATGGAGTATGAATCAGGCGAGGAAATGGTGACTGGCGGATATGTTGTCAGGAAGATTGATCCAAAGAACGTCGTTATCGAAGTCACTTCAGATAGTCAGAAGATTATTGTTCCCCTTCAAGAATAGGGGTAGGAGGTGCAGACTGTGAGTCCGCTCACCCGCATAAACAAAAAAATGGTCCTGCCTGTTCTTGCTGTTGGATTGATCGTGCTGGCATTCGGCTGCGGCACTGATAAGACCACAGAAAAAAAGGCGCCTATCGAAAAATGGCTTAAATTGGCAGAAAAGTCACAACCAAGATCTCCGGTTCAAAGGGAACGAACCATTGAGGAACAAAAAAGGAAAATTGCCCGGGAGGAGCCCATACCTGTTCCTGAAAGGCCGCTTCCCACCGATAAGGTTAATCTCAGGATACTCAATGAGGATATTTCCGTATGTTTGCGGGCCTTGGCCAGGGCTGCCAATCAGAATATCATGCTCAATGCGGAGATAAAAGGAAAGATCAATATTAACGTGGAAGAGACGCCCTGGGACCAGGTCTTTTGCGGCGCTCTTGCCACGGTCGGGCTGACGTACATGTGGTCTGGAGACATTATTCGCGTGATGAGAATCGAGGACATGCAAAGGGATTTGGATTTGGAACAGAAACGGTTGCAGGCAAGGGAGCAGAAAATCGTGCGGAAGTCCCTTGAACCCCTCGTGACAAAGATCATTTATATCGACTACGCTGATGCCGAATCATTGGCTAAAAACCTTCAAATAATTCTCAGCGAACCCCGAGGGAGTGAGCAGGCAGTTGGGGATAAAGGGGCCGTGAGCGGGAATAGAAAGCCATCTATTTCGGTGGATGAGTACAACAGGGCGCTCATTGTAACAGCCTTGAAGGGAGATATCCCGAGATTGACCGCCCTGGTCCAGAAGTTGGACAGGCCCACCCCCCAGGTATTGATCGAGTGCAACATCGTTGAGGCCCGGTCGGAGGTGGCCCGCATGCTTGGCGTACAGTGGGGAGGGTTGTACCACGGTCCGGATGGAAAGAACTTTGTTGATTCTACCCTGAAAACCCCGGAAAAGCTGCTCCCCACGCCCGATCCAACGTCAGGTCTGCTGGTCGGCTACCTGGCCCAGGCCGCAAATTTCGTCCTGGAAGTCGAGCTTTCAGCCCTTCAGGAGGATGGTATGTTGAATATCCTTTCCAGTCCGGCCATTACTACCCTCGACAATAAAGAGGCCATCATCGAAAGCGGGGAGGAAATACCCTTAATCTCAATCATCTCAACGGGCGCAATGGCGGAGCAAACACCTGAGTATAAAAAGGCGGCACTCACATTAAAGGTAACCCCCCATGTGATAGACGGGAAGATGCTAAAGCTGGATATCATGGCCAAGAAAGACGAGTTTGATTTTGCGCGGGAGATCAAGGGGTATCCGGTTATTATCACAAAGCATGCCAAGACAAGCCTCGTCCTCTTTGACGGGCAAACCACTGTTATCGGGGGCCTCACCAAGGATAAAAAGACCGACCTAAACGCAGGCATACCGTGGGCCAAGGATATCCCCCTGCTTGGCTACCTCTTCGGGGCCGAGGAAAAGCAGCATGAGATGGATGATATGCTCATATTCATTACGCCCCATATCTTGAAGGCCAAGGAAGTTGGCCTGCATAAGGCGCCCCTTACGACCGGAAACGAGGACACGCCGGTTAAATCACCGTCATCTGAGGCCTCCGGGCAATTTAATTTGAGTTTTTAGCATAGGTGGATATGGATTATTTCGATATTCTTGATTTGAACAAGGAACCCTTTTCCAATTCCCCTGACCCGGAATTTTTCTACGAGGCCCGCCCCCATGTGGAGTGCCTGCAAAAACTTGAGCTTTCCCTTCGCCTGCGCAGGGGCCTCAGTGTCGTAACCGGCGAAGTGGGAACCGGAAAAACCACCCTCTGCCGTCATCTGATCCGAAGACTTGCCGAAGACGATAAAGTCGAAACACACCTTATCCTTGACCCCTCTTTCAGCAGTCCCTCAGAATTCCTGCAGAGTGTGGCAGGGATGTTTTCTCAGTCGCAATCAACAGACGGCCTGAGCAATTGGCAGCTCAAGGAGATGATAAAGAAGTATCTTTTTCATAGGGGTGTGGATGAAAAGAGGATCGTTATTCTGATTATTGATGAAGGGCAAAGGCTTCCCCACTACTGTCTTGAAGTCCTCCGGGAATTTCTCAATTACGAAACCAACGAATACAAGCTGCTGCAGATCGTCATCTTCGCCCAGAGCGAATTTGATGAGAGTCACAAAAAATACCGGGGCTTTGCGGACCGTATAAACCTCTATTACGTATTGGGCCCGTTGGACTTTCAGGAGACTAAATCGTTGATAAGGTTTCGTCTTGAGCGGGCCACTGAGGGGAGGTCAAACCGCTCATTCTTCAGCTCTTTCGCCTTAAAGGCCATATACAGGGCCTCGGAAGGGTATCCGAGGAGAATCATACACCTGTGTCACCAGGTTGTCCTAACTGTAATTATTCAAAACCGTTCCAGAGCAGGCTGGTTTACTGCACGATCATGCGTCAAGAGGTTCCTGAGAGGGGAGACCGCCAAACGGTGGCAACTGAGAAAGGGGGTGTTTATCTCCCTCTTTGTCCTGGCAGTCATGTTTGGCCTGGGGGTCGCAGGTTTGAAGATCCTGGAATTGCAGGATAGGCCTGATGGACCTTCACCACCTTTGGTGATCAAACGTGAGGTTTGGACCGGGCCGGTCCGGGTCGATAAAATCGAGTCCGAAGTCCGGGTCTCTGGTGAAACCGCCGGTGCACCGGAGCGGACGGCAATCACTGAAAACGCCGGAGCAGCAGAGGAGGTGGCCGGAGGTGAAAACGTCGGGGCCGCAGCTAACGCAGCCGGAGGCAAAACCGACCGAGCGCCGGAGGGTATGGCCGAGGCTCCTGTGAAAGCGACCCTTGAGGGCACTCCCGAAAAGGCGCTTGCCGAAGTAAAGGAGATCCCTGAGTTTTTGGGATCTCTAACAGTGGATCAAGGTGAAATATTGGCAAGAATGGTCAGGAGTGTCTACGGGACATTTAATGAGAAATATCTGAAGGCGGTTTGCGATGCCAGCAGCCAAATAGATAATCCGGACCAGATAGAACTGGGCCAGCGGATCTTTTTTCCGGCTATCCCGGTAAAACCTTCTAAGCGCGTGTCGAAATTCTGCTGGGTGCAGGTAGCTGAGAAAGAGGGCCTTGAAGAGGCCTACCTATTTCTTCGGTCCTATCCAGAACAGTCCCCGCCTGTTCATTTGGTTCCATCCTGGAACAGGAAGGAAGGCCTTAGATTTCATATCCTCTACAGGGCATTCTTCGCAGATGAAGAAAGCGCGCAAAAGAGCCTCGGTATCCTGCCCCCCGAGAAGGCTTGGGACATGATCATCCTGGTCAATTGGGAGGAAGACAGGGTCTTTTTTTCAGATCCGTTTTCATGGGTGAAGGACGAAAGACGGGGGTCAGGGGTCAGAAGACAGTGGTCAGTGGTCAGTGGTCAGTGGTCAGTGATCAGGGGACAGAAGACAGTGGCCAGGGGTCGGTGGTCGGATGTCGGGGATGTCGGGGATGATTGGGATGAATTGGATGATTAGGATGGTCCGTTTGAGTAATCTGCGGTAATCTGCGAAACCTGCCCGCTCGTGCCTCACAGTGGCAGGCGGGTCTGCGGATGGAAGGGATTGAATATTGGCGAAAAGGAAGAAATTGGGGGAGATATTGATAGACGCCGGGCTATTGACTGAGGAACAGCTTAAAGAGGCCCTTGTTGCCAAGCAGGGGTCTGATTTGAAGTTGGGGCAGATCCTGACAAGAAGCAGTCTGGTCAGCGAATCCCAGCTCGTGGATCTCCTCAGCGAGCAATTGAAGGTGCGCAAATACCTCCCGAATGATTATCCTCTTGATATCAACATGGGAAAGGTAATTCCCATGAGTGTTGCCGAGAAATACCAGGTGGCGCCTTTGAAAAAGAAGGGCAATCTGCTGACCATAGCCATGATAGATCCCATGGATATTGATGCCCTTGATGCCGTTGAGATCAGCACAAATAAGGAGGTTGAGCCTGTAATATGCACTGAGCAGGAACTGAACCAGTTAATCGGCAGTATCTATGGTTCGTATTCGGGGATGGATGATGTCCTGGAAAGCATTGAGCAGGTCCAGTACGATAGTGGGGGGAAGGACGAGATAGAGACAGGCGCCGGGGATGTTCAGGTAAGCTCACTCCAGGACATGGCCGAAGAGGCCCCGGTTATTCGTCTGGTGAATTCTATCCTCTCCCAGGCCATTCGCGAAGGCGCAAGTGATATTCATATCAGTCCAGAGAAAGATAATGTCCATGTGCGGTTTCGAGTCGATGGGAAGCTGCATGATGTGCCCGCACCGCCCAAGTCGATGTTCCTGCCGGTCGCGTCACGGATTAAGATCCTGTCCAGCATGGACATCGCCATGACAAGAGTTCCCCAGGATGGAAGGTTCACTGTAAGGATGAATAATAAGGAGATCAACATAAGGGCCTCAGCCTTGCCGACCATTCATGGTGAAAACATTGTACTGCGCCTCCTTGACATGAGCGCCGGCATATACTCTCTTGATCAATTGGGGATGTCAGCGGAAGACAAGGCCAAACTCGAAGAGGTGATCGGAAAGCCTTATGGTATGATCCTTAGCACAGGACCTACGGGAAGCGGGAAAAGCACCAGTCTGTACTCAATTCTAAGTCAGATCAATAAACCCGATATTCATATTGTCACCCTGGAAGATCCGGTGGAATTCCGTATGGACAAAATCCGGCAGGTTCAGTTGAACCGCAGGGCCGGTATGACATTTGCCAGCGGATTGAGATCTATACTGCGGCAGGATCCTGATGTCATTATGGTGGGGGAAATTCGAGATCCCGAGACGGCCGTAATTGCCGTTCAGGCGGCCCTTACCGGGCATCGTGTCTTGAGCACGGTCCACACGAATGATGCCGCAGGCGCAATATCCCGTTTCATCGATATGGGGATAGAGCCGTTTTTAGTATCCTCGGTCATGCTTGTAATATTTGCTCAGCGGCTGCTCAGAAAGGTCTGTCCTCATTGCCGGGAGGCCTACAGACCACCTGAACAGGCCCTGATCCAGTGGGGACTCCAACACGTCGAGGGAGCTGGTTTTGAGCGGGGCAGGGGGTGCTTTCAGTGTATGGGGACAGGGTATAAGGGCCGAACGGGTGTATTCGAGGTCCTGGTCATAGATGATATGATTAGAGACATGATGTTGGAAAAGAAGTCGGCCCACGAGATTACACGTGCTGCCAAAGAGGCAGGAAAGTTAAAGACCTTAATGGAAAACGCCGCAGACAAGGTCGTCAAGGGGATTACGAGCCTCGAAGAAGCGGCTTCCGCGGTAATGAGCTAAAAATGCCGAAGTTTTCTTACCATGCCATAAACGAGACCGGGAGTACCGTGTCCGGAGAGGTTGAAGCAGATTCACTGAAGATCGCGACAAACATCCTGAATCAGCGTGGATACATACCGACTAAAGTGACAAAGGGAGGGGATGAGGCCGGGGGGAGTCTCTTTTCAGGGATCGAGGAGAAGTTTTCCAAGATCAAAACGAGGGACCTGATCCTTTTCACAAAGCAGTTTCGCACCATGATCCGGGCCGGTGTGCCGGTGCTGACCATATTGAAGGTGCTGGAAGCTCAGACGGAAAATCCAAAGATGAAGAAAACAGTAGATGCCATGGGCGCGGATATCAAGGAGGGCGTAAGTCTCTATGACGCATTCAAAAAGCATCCCAGGGTTTTTTCGCCTTTATATTGCAGTATGGTTAAGGCCGGAGAAACCAGCGGGGCCCTTCCCGAGGTCCTGGATCGGCTCATCTATATCATAGAACATGAGAACAAGATCAAATCAGACATCAAATCGGCGCTCCAGTATCCGATTATCGTAGTCATTTTTTTGGGTCTTGCCTTCTTTATCTTGCTGACATTTGTTATCCCACGATTTGCCAAGATATTTATGAACGCGGGTTTAGACCTCCCGCTTCCAACCCGGATCTGCATTTCCCTGAACCAGTTTTTTGCTGATTACTGGTTTCTGGTCTTAGCGGGAGTCATTGGTGTAATCACCGTCATCGTCCTTTATCTCAAGACGGATCAGGGCAAATATGTGAGGGATTCATTTTTTCTCAGGCTGCCGATCATGGGCCCCCTCTTTCTGAAGGCGGCCATGTCAAGATTTGCAAGTATTTTTGCTATATTGCAGTCAAGCGGGATACATGTCCTGGAATCTATGGAAATCCTGTCAAATACCATGGGAAACTCGGCCATTGCCCGGGAATTTGACCGTATCAAGGAACAATTGGAGGCGGGGCGAGGGATCTCAGGCCCTTTAAGATCTGCAAAACACTTTCCACCGATGGTGATCAACATGGTCGCTATCGGGGAGGAATCCGGGAGTCTCGATGATATGCTCCGTGAGGTATCAGCCCATTACGATGACGAGGTGGAGTATTCCATGCATCGGCTGTCCGAGGCGATCGGCCCTATCCTCACCATAGGCCTTGCCGCTGTGGTGGGGTTTTTTGCGCTTGCCATATTCCTGCCCAT
>Ga0222695_1001111_pt1 | contig 11610 bp, 10 predicted proteins | sample AntAcemetage1398_FD_179834 | JGI IMG/M metagenome (GOLD analysis project Ga0222695, IMG submission 179834) | Saline water microbial communities from Ace Lake, Antarctica - #1398 | ecosystem: Environmental > Aquatic > Non-marine Saline and Alkaline > Saline | place: Antarctica: Ace Lake...
CCAATCCAGCCGCCTTCGCCGCACGCCTTCAGAAATTCCCCCACCATGGGGTGGACCTTCACCTCCCCGTCTATGAATTCAGGGGGGTTTTTATCCATTTCCTGAAAACAGGGAAAGAGAAGATCGTGCCCCATTTTCATGGCCGTCTCCAGCACCATGTCAAAGACCTCGCGGCTGTGTTCCTCAAAATAGGGATAGGTGCACAGGTCCTCCGCGTGGAACACCTCGTACAGCAGGAATTTCAGATTCCTTTCACTCAAAAATTTTTCCGCCAAATTAAGTCTCCTTTCTTCTTATGTCGTTTTCAGTGGACCCCGTAGTCTTTCCCAGTGATCTCGGAGGCACAGATTAATCCTGCCGCGCAGGCGGAGTCCATAGCCACACCGTATCCGCGCACGGTATCTCCTGCAAAAAAGAGTCCCTCAACGGATGGGGCCCGAACAGGGCTTTTCAGGGTCCCTGCCTGGTCTATATCCTTGGCCACGCCTTCTAAACGCCAGCTCACAGGAAACATGGACCATTCTACACTCCGGCGAAATCCCGGGTATCTTCCCTCCAGATAGTCCACGATCCGGTCACAGGCCCAGCTCATGAGCTCACGATCCCGGGCCTCTTCCTCGGTGACCGGCGCATATGCGGTAAGAAGGTGTTTGTCTCGAGGTGAGCATAATGGGTCCGACTTAGACTGTACATTCCAGCACATGTAAACGTCGTGCGCAAAGCGATCACACTTAGCAATAACGCAGGTATCCTTTACGCCCTTGTCCCATTGCTCTTCGGGCAACACTAATTCGTGCAGCCCGAAGTATGGTGCGATAGAACCAAAACCCCGCAGATTCTCGGTCCGTTCAACCCACTGTGAAGGAAAAGCCTCTCGGCCAATGTATTTGAAAGTGTCCTGTGTCGGGATGTTGCTCACAATAACCGGTGCTTGGATCTCGCGGTTTTCCCCGTCACGGTCCAGAACTACGCCCTTGACCTCTCCCCCGGAGATTAAAACCTCCTTGATTCTGGCATTTAAAATCAGTTGGCCTCCAAAGGCCCTGAAACGGTCAGCCACTGAATCCATCCATCTTTGCACACCGCCTTTGACAAATCCGGAGGGCCATTTGGCAATGCCTTTAGTAAACCTCGGATTTAAGACTTCTCCAAAGTACCGCCATATGTCTCCGATGGATATCTCCTCAGGATCGTTAATGGTGGTAATCAGCGTGGACACGGCGTGGATCATCTCAAACAGGACCCGGTTTTCGTGGATTCCCTTATGCCTGCACCATTCGGCCACCGACAGACCCTCGTATTTGTCATAATCCTCGGGAACCATTGACATTGGGGCCAGGTAGTAATCGAAAAAGGGTAAGCCGGTCTCTTTAATAATGGCCTTTATACGGGAATCCAGTTTACCCGCGTGAAAATCCAGGTACCACTCGTCATCTATATAAGTGGAATTGACGTTTCCAACAAACTCCACCCCGGCTTTTTCCCCGGAACCGATGATCTGATCCAGGTCATGGAAATACCCACGGCCGTTGAGTGATACCCCGTGGTAGCCCACATCGAGCTGATATCCCTTTAGAAGCCTGCGCCGGCAGATCTCTTCAAAAGGGGGATCTTCCTTGGCAAGCCAGGTGTACTGCCGGCCCAGGGCTGTGCGATACCATTCCTCGCCCGTGTCCATGATCTCCTCACCCGTAAAAGTCATGGCCCGTCCGCCGACCCGTTCGGCCTGCTCGACTAAGAGGACCTTCCATTTTTCATGGGCCAGCAAAGAGGCCACGGTCAACCCGCCCACGCCAGCACCCACAACAATGGCATCATAACGATCGTCAACCATCTTCTCCGGAAACCTCCTTTAATCCAGCAGCATCATCTCGTGGAATGTCTCACCCGAAACCTGCTCCCTTACGCCGTCTACCTCGATCTCACCCTCGTAATTCGCCAAGAACCGGTAATAATGAAAGGCCCCGTCTCCGCGAGGCAGTTTCAATGCCTCCACAACTCTTTTGGTGGACAATAAACAATCCAGATCTACTCCAGGCCCCTGACATCTGACCCTGAGGCGCACAGGAATTTCAAATCCATGCCGGTCGTCCCGTTTTTCCTCCTCAATGGTTACCGAGATCCGGTCCGTACTGACTACGATCTCCGACCCTTTTGCCAGCATGAAAGGAGATGCGACCGGCATTCCCTCTTCTCGAGGGATAACCCACCCGTAGATCAAGGTATATGTGGGGTCAAAAAGACGGCCCCAGTACCAGCCCCGGAAAGGCTTTTCCATGGGGCCGTTGCCCCAGTTGTGGTCATGGTAGGCGTGACCCTGAACCTCCATGATCTTTCCGTCCATCTTGATGGTCCCCTGTGCGTGTCCGCGGGGGACAGGTACGACCCAACCCGTCTCAAGCCCGGTATCCGGATCAGACCAGAGAATGCCGGTGCCTGCCTTCCATGGCCGGATCACGTTTTTTATGGTGAGGTCAACACTCAGATCTTTCATATCCATGACGAGGCGATATGCCTCGCCGGTATCCTCGGCCATAAGGTCGCCCATCCTCAGCAGGCAGCGGTTCTTTGCGGCAAAGTTCTCCTGCCCGGGCCGCAGTGCCCATAGTTTGACTTTAGGTGGCCCTTCCGGTGGGTACAGGAAAAGCTGCATTGTCGGGACATGGGGTATCATCATCATGTTGTGGTAATGGAAGGTAGCCACTGCTTTGTAACCATTGTCAAAACTGAAATCGAAATACCACCACTCCCACTGGTCGTTTGTGTCTTCAATGTGAACGGCATCGTCTTTTGGTTCATATGTCAGGGCTTCCCTGTCCCAGCCTTTCCTGCCTTGAAACATTGATAGAAATTGTTCCGTCCGCACCTGTGTGTTACCTCCATTTTCAAAAAAGTTTTGTATTTTCACCTGCGATACATCTCCTCAATAAGATCTTTGTACTTCTCGCTGATGGTGCGCCGTTTCAGTTTCATGGTGGCGGTCAGTTCGCCGTCTTCGGATGTCAGCTTGATGTCTAACAGCCGGAACTTCTTGACCTGTTCCACCCTGGCCAGTTTCCGGTTCACCTGGTCCATCTCCTTCTGTATGAGCTTGAGAATGGGGGCAGCACGGGTAAGGCTCCTGTAGGTGGTAAACGGAATCCGTTTGTCCTGGGCATATTTCATGACAGTCTCTTCATCCAACATGATCAGGGCCGTCAGGTATTTGCGTGCATCGCCGATGATCACCGCGTCGTTGATGTAGGGACTGAACTTGAGCTCGTTTTCAATGTGCTGAGGGGTGATGTTTTTCCCCCCCGACGTAATGATGATATCTTTTTTCCGGTCCGTGATCCGAAGGTTCCCGTCCGGGTCAAACTCGCCGATGTCTCCGGAATGGAGCCAGCCGTTCCGGATGGTTTCGGCCGTGAGTTCGGGATTCTTGAAATATCCCTGAAAAACATTAGGGCCTTTCACCAGGATCTCCCCGTCTTCGGCGATCTTCACCTCCACCCCGGGGAAGGGCTTCCCTACTGTGCCGATGACGATGTCATCCCCCTGGTGCATGCTGGTGGGGCCACAGTCCTCGGTCTGGCCATAGACCTCCCTGAGAGGGATCCCCAGACCGTGAAAAAACTTGAGGATCTCGGGCGAGACCGGGGCGCCCCCGGAAATGAGGAGCCGGCTCCGGTCCATGCCGAGGCTCCGCCGGATATTTTTCAAGACCAGTCTGTCTGCAATCAGATGGCGGAGTCTGAGCCCGACCGGGACCGGTTTGTGTGACAGTTCCAATTCGGCCACACGCCTTCCCACCTGCATGGCCCGGGCAAAGGCGACCCGTCCGATCCAGATCGCATCCTTCATGGCGATGAAGACCGCGGAATAGAACTTTTCCCAGAACCGAGGCACCGCAAAATAGACCGTGGGCTGCACCTCCCTCAGGTCTTCCGGCACAGTGTCCATGCTTTCGGCAAAGCTGACCACCGTGCCGGTCCTGAGAGGTCCCAGGACAGAGTTGGTCCGCTCGGCAATATGCGCCAAAGGAAGAAACGAGAGTACCTCGTCCTTTTCGCTATGCTGCCACACCTTCATGAGCGTCTCTGAGGTCCAGATGATGTTGCGGTGGGAGAGCATGGCCGCCTTGGGCATCCCGGTGGTTCCCGAGGTATAGATAAAGATGGCTGTATCCTCGGGCGAAACCGCTTCGATCCGTTCCTCATAGAGGTGCGGGTGCTCCCGCTCATGGGACCGGCCTCTTTCCATGAACAGATCCCAGCTCATGACCCGTTCATGCCGGAAGTGCCTGAGCCCCTCCATGTCGAAGACCACCACCCACGCCAGACGGGGGCACTGATCCCACACCTCCAAAACCTTGTCCAACTGCTCCTCGTCTTCCACCATGGCCACTAACGATTCAGAGTGGTTCAGGATGTACTGGACCTCAAAGGGGGCGTTGGTGGGATAGATCCCCACTGTGATCCCGCCAGCCGACTGGCATCCGATGTCCGTAACAAACCACTGGGGGTTGTTCTCGCTGAGGACAGAGACACATTGACCCTTTGAAACCCCGAGAGAGATCAGGGCCATGCACGCCTGGCGGACCATGCGGCCGTACTCGTTCCACGAGATCTCTTTCCAGATCCCATAGTCTTTGTCGCGCAGGGCCACACGGTCGCCAAACCGTTGGACTGTGTGAGAAAACATGGTAGGGACAGTGTCCTGTCTCACAATCGATTCTCCGTCTGGATGCTGGATACTGGTTTCTCGTTCCTTACGCCTTACGCCTCTAAAACGCTGGTCCTCTAAAACCACTGATCTGAATCCATCTATTGCCTGCCGGGTTTTTGATTGGCGCTTCTATAATGCATTCCTGGGTACCATACCGCTTGTCTGCCCGCCAGGTTATGGGGCCAAAAACGCCCGTTTTATAGTCCGTGAAGGTCTCGAAGGCCTTGACCAATCTTTCCCGGGTCAGATCCTTACCGGCCCGCTTGAGTCCCTCCACCATGATCTTGGCGCAGCCCCATCCATACCAGTCATAGAAGCCCCAGGGTTTCTTGTTGTATTTGGGCCACACTTTCTTAAACTGGATCGCTGCCGGATTCATATCCCATGTATAAGCAAGAATAGCCGTGCCAAAGAACCCTTTTCCATAGAAGGCGCTATCGCCGGCTAATTTGAGAACCACGTCAGCAGTAGATGGCGTCGCAGTGATCCATACCGGCTTCCACTGGAGTTTCATGGCCGCTTTGAGGATCCCGGCAGGCTCACGTATGAGAGTCCACATCATAACCAGGTCTGCCCCGGCAGTTTTCATCCTGGCCACCTGGGAACTGAAGTCCACGGTTCCCCGTTTGTAAGGCGCCTCCGCTACGAGTTGCAGGTTGTAATGTTTGCAGGCCTCCTTCACGCCCTTAAGCCAGTCCTGACCCGGTTCGTCGTCCTGGTAGACCACCGCCAGTTTGGGTGCTTTCATTTTAAGCTCTTTGAGAGCATAATCGACACCAATCTTGGCTTGAACGATGTAATTGGGATCAGCATCGAAAAGATACTTTTTAGGCGGGTTTGCCATGCGGCTGTTCTGCGTGGCAGGCTGAATCAGGGGAACGCCTGCGCGTTCTAATGTGGGATACATGGCCAGGGACTGGGCAGACCCTAAGACCATAAAAACGCAAAAAACCTTGTCTCTCTCAATGAGTTTCTTGGCGGCTGCGACCGCTTTTGGCGGTGAGTAGCTGTCGTCCTCCACTAAGTAGACGATCTTTCTTCCATGAATGCCCCCCTCGTCGTTGATCATCTTGAAATAAGTTTCCGCTCCACCCGAGACCCCCTTGCCCATAAAGGCAATGGGACCTGACAGGTCTACGATTCCACCGATCTTGATCTCTGTATCCGTCACGCCCATCTCAGCGAACGCCGGCAGGACAGCAAACATGGATACAAATGCAATAGCCATTATCCAACAAAATGCGTATCTTTTCACTTTCATAATAGATCTCCTTTTTGTTAGTTGGTTTCCATCCAGAAACTCCCCCCTTTCTAACGCCACACCTCCTTTCCCTAAAAAAACAATCTCGCCGGAAGATTACCTCCAGACTTTCTTTCGCTTCCAGCGCTTCTTGCCACGGATAGATTCCTGCTGGATGCCCAAGTAAAACTCCTGCACGTCCTCGTTCTCCATGAGTTCCCCGGTAGTGTTATCAAGCACTACCCTGCCCACTTCCAGGATGTAGCCGTAGCTGGCCGTCTGCAAGGAGAGGCGGGCGTTTTGCTCCACCAGGAGGATAGTCCTCCCCTCTTCTTTATTGATTCGGCGAATGATCTGGAAAATCTCCTTGACCAGAATGGGACTCAAGCCTAAGGAGGGCTCGTCCATGGTCAGGAGCCGGGGCTTGGACAGAATAGCCCGGCTGATGGCCAACATCTGTTGCTCGCCGCCTGAAAGCCACCCTGCCCGCTGTCGGTATCGCTGTCCCAGGGCAGGAAAGTACTCAAGGACTCGTTTTACATCAGAAGAGACATTCTGGCGGTCCTTCCTCAGGTAGGCCCCCATGCGTAGATTTTCAGCCACGGTCAATTCATCGAATACCTCCCGTCCCTCGGGCACATGGCATATTCCCCGGCGTACGGCCTGCTGTGGATTCACCCCGGCGATGTTTTTACCTTCAAAGAGGATTTCCCCTTTTTCCGGTTCGATGAATCCGGATATGGTCCTCAGGATCGTGGTCTTCCCGGCCCCATTAGCTCCTAAGATTGTTACGATGTCCCCCTTGTTGACCATGAGGGAGACCCCCTTAATTGCCAGGACAGGGCCGTAATAACACTCAATGTTTTTAAGCCGAAGCAGCGGCTCCATCATCTTCTCCGAGGTAGGCTTGAATTACGTCAGGGTGCTGTTGGACCTCCTCAGGGGTTCCATGGGCGATCACAGCGCCAAAATCAAGGGCCGTGACACGGTCAGCAACCTCGCTCACAACTCGCATATCGTGCTCCACGAGAAGGACCGTTATCTCTAAGTCTTCTTTAATGTCCTCGATCCAAAAGCAGAGATCCCGGGTCTCTTCGGAGTTCAGGCCTGCGGCAGGCTCGTCTAAAAGGATCAGCTCCGGATCCAGGGCCAGGGCCCTAGCCAACTCCACGCACTTCTGAGTCCCAAAAGGCAACTGGGCGATCACGCGGTCACGGTAAGGTTGAAGATCCAGAAAGTCGATCACTTCCTCCACCCGGCGCCGGGCCTCTACCTCCTGGTTTTTCGCCTTAGGGAGAAAAAGGACTTCAGAAAAAAAGGATGCGCGCTTGTGCATGTAGCGGCCTAACATGATGTTGTCTAAGACCGTGGCATTGCGAAACAGTTCTAAATTTTGAAAAGTCCGCGCAATCCCTAACCGGGGAATCTTATGGGCCGCCGTCCGCGTGATGTCCCGCCCTTTAAAGACGGCAGAGCCTCCTTCCGGGCTGTAAAACCCGGATATGCAATTGAACAGCGTGGTCTTCCCGGCCCCGTTTGGTCCGATAAGCGCGTGCACTTCCCCCTTTTCCACCTGGAGATTCACCATGGTCAAGGCATGAACGCCTCCGAACTTTTTGCTCAATTCCGTCACTTCAAGCAAGGGCATTTTATCGGGTCCTTTGGGCCTTCTGGAACTTTCTCTCTCTGCGGAAGGTGTCCTTCCGGTATATAGGAAAAACTTGGAACAGGTATTTAATCTTGAGGTATCTGCCGTAAATTCCCATTGGTTCGAAAAGGATAAAGAGCATGATGATCAGGCCGTAAACCGCCCCCTGGAATCCAACCTGCTGGGAAAGGAAGGCGGGGAGGGCGTCCTTGCCCACCCGAATAAATTCCGACAGGAGTGTGATAAAGATCGCCCCGAAAATAGAGCCATGTATGGACGCCAACCCGCCCACGATGATCATAACGATCAGATTAATCGACTCTATGATGGTAAAATTGTCCGGACCGATAAAATTAATCAGCGGGGCGAAGAGTCCTCCTGCGATCCCGGCGTAAAAACCACTGATGACAAAGGCCTGGGTCTTGACTTTAGCTAAAGGGATACCCATGCTCTGGGCCGCCACCTCGCTGTCACGGACTGCCACCAAGGCACGCCCCAATGAGGTCCGGACGATATTCTTAGTCAGCAATACGAAAAGAATGACTATAACCAAAACCACATAATAGTAAGAGGCATCACTGTTTAGTGATAAGGGACCGAGGGTGGGACGGTTAATAAGAAGGCCGTTCGCTCCACCCGTTACTTCCGGCCATTCTAAGATGACCTGATCTATGATGAAGCCAAAGCCCATGGTTACAATGGCCAAGTAGATACCGCTGAGTCTCAAGGCTGGCAAGACCAGGCTCAGCCCGACAAAGGCAGCGGCAAACCCGGCTAAGGGGAGGGCAATCCAGAAAGAGTGCCCCAAGATGGTCGTCATATAGCCTACCGTATATGCACCGATGGCAAAAAAGGCCGCGTGTCCCAAAGAGATCATCCCCGTATATCCGGTCAGAATATTGAGACCAAGAGCTGCAATACAATATATGCCGGCTAAGGTTAGGTTGTAGGTCCAGTAGTTCCCGGCCCATGAGGGGAAAATGAAAAGGAATACCAGGAGCACCCCGTAACCAACCATGTCGCTCTTGTATTCGAAGAGCTTCAGGTCTTCCATGTAGGATTTTTTTAGCTTGAACTTCATCTCAGACCTTTTTCTTTTCGTGAATTCCGAAAAGCCCTTCCGGCCTCACGATTAGCACGGCAATAAGCACCAGGTAGGCAAAGATGTCCTTGACCCAGGGGGGGAGGAAGCCCCCGGCCAAGTTCTCCGAAATACCGATGATCAGCCCCCCTACAATCGCCCCCGGAATGCTGCCAAATCCCCCCAATACCGCGGCGGGAAAGGCTTTGAGCCCTATAAAACCCATGTCCTTATGAAGAAAAAGGGTCGGCGCAAGGAGGATGCCGGCCACGGCCGCCACCATGGCGCTCAAGGCCCAGACCACACTGAACATCCCCTCCACATTGATCCCCATCAAATAGGCGGCAAACTGGTTCTGAGAGGTGGCCTGCAAGGCAATCCCTAAGTTGGTGAAGCGAAAAAAAAGATAAAGGAGGAGAACCAGCATGGCCGTGGCCCCGACCACCAACATATCTCCCGGGGCAATGGCGACCGAACCGAGCTGTATCGCTTCGCCAGAGACGGGGGACGGAAAGGCAAATGTATCCGTGGACCAGATCATCCCGGCCACGCTCCGCAGAAACAGGGCCAGGCCGATGGTGAACATCACCAGGGAGAAGGCCGGCTCGCCCACTAAAAAGCGCATGACCAGACGATCTAAGAGTACCCCGAAGGCGCCCATGATAAGGAGCGTCAGGATAACGGTGATCCAGAAAGGGATATGGGCAAAGTGAATCAGGCTGAAGGCCACAAAGGCCCCCACCATCATGAACTCCCCCTGGGCGAAGTTGATGACCTCGGTGGCCTTGTAGATCAGCACGAACCCTAAGGCGATGAGCGCATAAACGCAACCTAAGGCCATGCCGGAGATGAAAAGGTGCCAAAACATAACAATATCTCTTCGGGATTTGTTGTCATCTAAGATTTAGGCAATGAGATGTTTACGTCGGATACTCTTAACCAGTTGTATTAATTAGTGTGCCCTCCGTAACCTCCAAGGCCGAAGGCCTTAGTAAATATCTCGAACAACTCATCCGCATAATCAAGAATCTGTTCAGGTTTACCGAGAAGAAGCCATCGGGTTGTGATGTGCTCTATTCCCCCGATGAAGATGTGTCTTGCAAGGTTATCATCCAGGGTCTCCCTGAACACCCCTTCATTTTTCCCCTCATCCAGGATATTAATAAAGATCCGTGTAAATTGACGGATTAACTGATATGCCTTTGTCTGTGTAAATCTTGGGTTAGGCCTAATCTGCAATAGCACTATGGTGGCCCAATCCTTGTTTTTTTCAAAGAAGTATAGGTAAAACCACAAAAATTTTCGGAACTTATTCCGAGCGCCCTCTATCCCCTGCATGTGAAGAAGAAGTTCCGCAGTCGCCTCGGGCATAATTTTTTCCGGAATGGCATGGAGAAGGTCTTCCTTGTCTTTAAACTCCTTATAGATCGTAGCTTCCGAAACACCGGCCCGCCGGGCAATTTCAGTAACGCGCGCTTTTTGAAAACCCTTTTGGGCAAAGATCTCGAGAGCGGCTGTGATGATAATATCTCTTTTAACAATCTGGTTCTTATTGATTTTATTCATTTTTACCACTTTCTTGATGGTATAAGAAATACTATTACTCTTATTGTGTATTTATTGTCAAGTCTTTTTTTTGGGGTTTTTCATGAAATATTTATTACGTTGTCATATCGGCATGTTATAACAACAATATGCAACAACAACAAGAAAAACAGTATTTTTCTGTGCGCAAACAATCTGAAGCTATTCCTTACGAAGGGCATGAAGAAACAGATGCAATGTCGCATTAGGAAACGGCCTCAAAACTCTTCTCGATGAGCATAAGAATCCTTGCTGGACCTGTCAGCACAGACCTCATTAAGTGGTTGAGTAGTCAAGCAGTCAAGTGGTTAAGTGGTTGTCATTGTTTGTTTTTGTACCGTTTGCCTATGAAGTGAAAGGGGGTCCCGATGAACGGTTGGGCCAGGCCCCGGTGGCCTTTGTGGTAAACAGGGCAGGGGAGGCGGCCCACCCAGGAGGTCCAGGGTAAGGTGGTGAAACGATTCCTTTTCTTGAGTTCTTTATCTTCCGCGTTAAGTTCGTTACTTTTTTCTTCTAATTTGATATATTTCTCACGCAAACTTTGAAACGCCTTTAAGAGTCAATTTTTGGGTAATTCGCGGCTGACGCAGTCGTCAGACTGGTCTGAGCAAGAACTTATTTTCCAAAGGAGGCTACTGGCACATGAATTTCGTTAAGGGAATCAACTATAACTTCCGGGGGTTATTCCTTGGAATCAAGACACCTAAACTCCTTTTCTGGGGCCTCTTGAGGTTCTGTGTCGTGGCCCTGATCACTATTCTCGCAGCCGGTCTAATTCTCGTCTACCACCAGGAGATCCTGAACTTCATCTGGATAAAACCGGTAAGCTATTGGATACTGTGGCTATGGTATCTCACGTCCTGGCTCCTCTCCTTATTTCTGGTTGGTCTATCAGCTGTTGTTTCCTATCTAATCTCACAAATCCTTTTCAGTGTCGCAGTAATGGACCACATGTCCCGGATTACCGAACGTATGATCAGCGGAGAGGCAACAGGGGAGAAAAAGGTTTCTATATTAAAAACATTCGGTTATCTTGTCAGCCAGGAGATCCCAAGGACTACCGTTCCGGTCATGTTGTCCATTTTGCTGATGATTGTCGGCTGGCTCACGCCCTTGGGGCCCGTCGTGGTGATTCTCTCCTCGGCCGTGGCCGCTGTTTTTCTTGCGTGGGATAATACTGACCTCATCCCGGCAAGACAACTGGTCCCGTTCAAGACCCGTTTCCGTTTATTATTAAACGCTATTCCATTCCACTTAGGCTTTGGGCTCCCTTTCTTAATCCCTGGTTTGAATCTTCTCCTCCTATCCTTTGCGCCAATTGGCGCAACCCTCTATCACATGGACAAAAAT
>Ga0222695_1001115_pt1 | contig 11586 bp, 8 predicted proteins | sample AntAcemetage1398_FD_179834 | JGI IMG/M metagenome (GOLD analysis project Ga0222695, IMG submission 179834) | Saline water microbial communities from Ace Lake, Antarctica - #1398 | ecosystem: Environmental > Aquatic > Non-marine Saline and Alkaline > Saline | place: Antarctica: Ace Lake...
CTTTTATCAAGCATCAAATAGTACTTAAGAGTAAGGTTCAGATTATCCATTTCAAATGCAATCCTTGCAGCAGCTAACAAGGCAAGATCCCTAATCTTTTCGAACTTGAAATATATCTTTTCATCAGACAGACTGATAACCTTCTCAAAACAAACTAATGCTTCCTTATCTTTGCCTGCCTTTAAAAGAATCGAGCCTATAAAATACTGACTTTGAGGAAAGTATGCACTCTTATCGTTGATAGTTTTAAAAACATTTACTGCTTCCTGTATCTGCTCATCAAAGAAAAGGCTTTTGCCAAGGAAATAAATAAGTTCCTGATCCTTTGACATATCATAACCAATTTCTATAAACTTCAAGTAGTATTTTTTGGCAGATGAATATTCACCAAGATGATAGCTTGAGGAGATAAGCCTCTTTAAACATTCAATTCTGTGCTTACTCTCAGGAATTGTATTTATCAGCATTTCAAAATATCTTTTAGCTGAAATATAGTTCCTGTTACGGTAAAGCGATTCAGCCAGTTTAAACAGTGACTCTTCCCAGATAGAGTCTTTCTCAATTCTTGACATAACAATAGAATAGTAAAGACTCCCCGATGAAATATAGTCTTTTTTATTGAAATAAAATTCAGCTTTCATGATCTTCTTCTCAACAGGTGTCTCATACTCACTGTTAAGAACCAAAGGAGAAAGATATATAGCCTGAGCAGAAGAATACTGATCACCGACTTCGTTAAGATCCTTAGTTAACTGAGTAATTCCGGTTTCTATCTCCTCCCTGAGATTCTCATCCTGAGCAACAGCATACTGAGTGAAAACAAAAAGAAGTAGAAGTATTTTAACAAAGTTTGATATCATTCTTATTCAGAATCCTTTTCTTCCTTATCAGTTTTCTGTTCGTACATCTTTTTCTTCACGTCAAAGGAGACCATTAGTCTGTTATCAATCTTTACAGATGAACCTTTATCTTTCGGTGTTACCGTTATCTCCATAAGATTGCCTTCATCAACATTAAAAGAATGTCCTGCTTTCATTTTAAAAGTATAACCCTTCATGTATGAAAAAATATAATAACCACGTCCTTTAAAAACAAAATAAACTGAAAGATGGTGTGGCCCTGGAACTACTGAACCGTCAAAAACAATGATCTCGTCCTTTTTAAGATCATCAGGTTTATCAATCTTTTTATATACAGGAGCTTCATCAAGATAATAAACAACTGAAATCAACTTAAACGCACTTCCAACCTCATTCTTATGGACAATTGTCGCTCTAGCTCCAGCAATAGAACCACTTAGAACTGTTTCTTGAAGAATAGCAAGCCTCTGCTTTGAACGAAAGATCTTATCCTTTAGGGAATTTATCTTTTCTTCAAGATTTCTAAGTTTAAGATTATAGCCCTGTTCAACATTATCAGTTTCTTCACCTTCTTCACTTTCCGTTACTACTTCTTTTTCTACTGTGTCCTGATCAGTCAATTCTGTATCTGCACTTTTTTTTGTAATGTCTTTTCCATCAGAATCATTAACTATATTTTTCTGTGCACTACTCAATGAAAAAAATAACAACAATATGTAAAGCATAACAGATATTTTTTTATACATTTTAGAACCCCATTAATTTTCTCACAATACTATATTCTGTCAGAAAAAAAATTGCAAATTATATGTGATGAATATTAGAGATTCCATATCCTAAAAACATTTCGGCTGTCTTCTTAAATGATGCTACAGAATCAGTAACATAAAAAACTTCATTTCCTTTCTGATCAAGGGATATCTTCCCTCTTTCCTTTCTCAACCCGGCAACTCTTAAAGCAGTGTGATAAGCTGTATCAAATACAAGAGTTCGTTCACCAAAATATTTTTTAATCTGTTTTTTCATCATTGGGTAGTGCGTACACCCCAATATTACAGCATCCATATTAGCTTTCTTCAACTCACTTAAATACATTTCTATAGCAACAAGAGTTATAGGCTCATTAAAAAGACCTTCTTCAACTAATGGAACAAACAGGGGACATGGCTGAGAAAATATCTCAAAATCCTTTTTCTCAAGGAGCGCCTTCTGGTATGCACCTGATTCAATAGTTGTATTTGTTCCAAGGACTGCTATTTTCTTAACTGAAAGCATCTTTATATAGTCAACAACTGGTTCAATAACCCCTACAATATTAATTTCAGGAAAAAGCTCTCTAAGATATTGAACTGATACTGCGGACGCTGTATTACATGCCACCACAATCATGCTTACATTTTTGCTTAAAAGGAATTCTGCATTCTGCTTGGAGTATCTTTTTATAACATCTTTCGATTTTGATCCGTAAGGAACCCTTGCCGTATCACCGAGGTAGATCAAATCCTCATTGGGAAGGACTTTTCTTATCTCACGAAATACAGTAAGTCCACCTACACCGCTGTCAAAAATACCTATTGGAGAATGTTTTGATGTTTTCTGATCTTTCAAACTGTAAAAACTTAGAAAGTGTACTTCATAAAAGGGGTTACTATTATATTCAGCCCATCAAAATCGAGAACATAGTTAAATTCAGCTGACATTCCAAGTGAAAAATGTCTTGCAAATGTGTAGTATTCAAAAATAAGTCCACCACCAAAAGCAAGATTCCCTGAATTTTTATCCAAACTACCAGACTTATAGGTCTCTGCAAGTGCATAGTAATCAAAATTTACTAGAAGCCCAAACTCCCATCTCTGATTGATCATCCATGTCACATCAACTTCAAGTCCTACTGTAAGTGGACTATAATCATCCACCCAAGGTGATTTTGGATAATCTGCTAAAACTCCTGAACCAGCATCATTCGGCTGCACATTGTATTGAAGCATTCCAATGGAAGCTGCAATTCCTATATTAACTAAATTCTTAACCGGAATATCATAGCCAATGTTGAACTTAAAAGCAGACCCAATAGGGCTTCCAACATTGTCACCACCAGCATCACCAACGTAAGCAAGGATACCACCTGAAAGCTGAAAATTGAATCCTCTAAGTACAGGATTCAAATCATTTCCGGAAACATCAGTTCCACCCTCCTCCTGTTCAGCAAAAAGAGCAAAACTAAGAAAAAGTATAGCAATTACCAATAATTTCTTCATATTACTCTCCATTTAACCTTCAGAATGCTTAAACACAAAGGGGTAATTAACAATAACGATACCGCCACCTTTGGGTTTTGGAAAACGTATTTTCTTTATCTGGTTTGCAACACACTTCTCAACAGTCTTATTTCCCATAGTAGTTCTGTTAACTTTTGAACTGCTTACGGAACCTGTTTTTGAAATTATAAAGTTGATAACAATTCTTCCAAAAAGTTTAGGATCCTTGTTAAGTTCCTTTTCATAGCACCATCTAATCTTTGCAAGGTTTCTTCTAATGTATGCATCAATAACAGATCTATCAAGAGCACCCATGATAACCGCTTGTCCACCACCAGCACTAATCTGTGATCTTCCTTTTCTTCCGATTCTACCAGCAGCCATACCATATTTAGCACCACCACCGCCCCCGCGGCCACGAGTACCAAGACCACCGATACCAAGAGCGTTTCCTCCGCCACCAGTACCGAATCCTCTTGTACCAAGACCACCAGAACCAAACTGGTCAACTCCTGCAAGACCACTTACTGATCCGAGAGTCTTTTCCATGCCGGCTCCAAGGCCACCACCACCAAAAACTCTATCAAAGCTTGCCGCACCTGATGAAAGGGCACCCATAATACCTGAACTCTGAGCAACTTTTGCATCAAGACTTCTTCTTGCTGAACCCTGAGCGTTGGCAACCTTACTTTTCTTGTTACCTACTCTTCCTTCTTCACCAAGAGATTTTCTCTGCTGACTTGCTTCAACAAGTCCTTCTTTGGGCTTTTCAAGCTTGACTTTTTTCTCATCTTCAAGTTCTTCAACATCAACATCTTCTTCAGCCTCAAGGATAAGTTTGGCAAATCTGTTGTCGATTTCAAAAATATCAACCTCTATCGGTGGTGTCTCAATAACTGCATTTACAACGAAAATACCAAGAATGAAAACAACAAGCATAATCATTACAAGAGCTGCATCAAACTGTTTGAAAAAGCCACCGCCTTTAAAAGGTTCCGGCATTGATTTTGAAACACATATCGAAAGTGGACCGAACTCAAGTATTACAAGAGTTGATTCATCAACATCAACTGTTGTGTTTCCTGACTTCAGATATTCTGCAAGATCAGTTTTTTCTTCACCTCTGTAGATAGAGCCTTTAAAGTCATTCTGCAGATTCAAAGTGAAGTTTTTTCCTGCGTCACCGATAAGTTCATAAGCTTTGTCAGCAATATAAGACTCATCAACTGTACAATTAGCGGATACTTCCGTTCCAATTGTGAAAGACTTCTTGTTTCTTACAAATTCAAGAAGCACTTTGTTGTCGTAAACAACCCTTATTTCGGGTGTTAACTTTCCAGTAACATTTTTGTTTACCGGAATCTCCGGAATCGGAGACAAATCATAAAGTAATCGTTTCCTCATCTTTGATTTTTCAGGCATAGTCCCGGCCTCATAATATAGTTAACATCAAATACCAATCCTAATTCAAAAGATCAACAGATTTCACAAGTTCTTTGTTGAAATTCTGTTTCAGATTTATCAAAGAATTAAACTTTTTCTTAGACTGTGTCATTAAAAAAGAACCTGAAGGTTTCTTTATCTGACCTTCAAGCATAATATCCTCGAAGTCAATAACAGTTTTTTCTCTATACTTGATAAGATTACCCTGTTCGTCAGTATCCTGACCAAAGACAAACCCAAAAGCAAGCAAAACAACTGCTAAAACCATTAACTTCTTCATAGCAGCAACCTCCTTCTTATTATCCAACGCTGATTACTTTATCAATTATCAACAAAATATCAAATTAAATCATCTACTCTTCCACTTCCTCTACAGGTCTAACATTCACCTTATCTTTCAGGTACTTATGAACAACATGGTCGTCACCAACACTCTCTGCAATAGAGAGATACTTTCTAAAGTTTCTTTTTGCTTCAACCTTTTTATTCATATGGTCATAGTATAGAACTCCGAGATTGAATGTTGCGACTGGGTTGTTAGGGTCTTTCTGAAGAACTTTCTGATATTCTTTTTCCGCATCTGCAAAACGGCCGATTCCTCTAAGGGCTAGAGCAAGTCCAATTCTTGCATTCAAATTATCAGGATCTTGTGAAAGAACACGCGAGTATCTATCAAAAGCTGTCTGAGCATCCCCATACTTCATCGCTATAGAAGCAACATTGAAGTTAGCACTCTTATTTTTCTGATCATTTCCTATAGCTCTAATAAAATAAAGCATTGCAAGAGAATCGTCTCCCTGTGAAGAGTAAAGGACACCTCTGTTGTTTGCAATACCTGAATCATCATTTCTCAGGTTATATGAATTTGTTGTAACCATTGTAGCAAGGCCAAAATCATTCTTTTTATAGTAGATCATCCCAAGATTCTTAAGAGCATCTACATCGCTCTGATCCTGAATAAGTATTTTTCTAACAGACTGAATACCATTAACGTAATCACCTTTTAGAAGGTAAAAACCTGCAACAGCTGAAAGAACTATCTTGTCTTTATCATTTTCTTTTTCAAGAAACTTTTCACACACATCTATTGCTCTGTTATATTCAAGCTTATTAGCATAAATAGCCGCTTTATTTATTACAGGCATCGGATATTTCGGATCAAGTCCGAGAGCTTTATTGTAGAACTTCACCGCTTCCTGATCATTTCCCTTTCTCTGATAGACAAGTCCAAGATTATAATGAACGAAAGGAGCTGAAGGATACGCTTGTGCAGCTTTGCTGAAATACATTACAGCTTTTTCAAAATCGACTTTTCCATCCTTAACCTCAAGAGCTTCCATTCCCCTTACTGTAAAGTTCTTTGCCCAATCTTCAGGCTCTTTAGGATCCTTTTTAATTACTATAGTTTTCTTTTTGGCCTTTTTAGCGTTCTTTTCCCCTGTTGCACAGGATACCAAGGAAAAAATAAGTGCAAAGCCTATTAAAAGTATTGTAAACCTTTTCATTCTTTATTCTCCTTTCTTTTCCTGTTTTTGATTCTGAGGCTTCTGTGCGCCACCCTGAGTATTTCCCGAAGCAGTCTGAACCTTAGGGTGATTAAGCATCTTTTTCAGTTTTTTCCGTTCATCTTTAGAAATCTTAGGGAAATTAAATTTGATATCGATCTTTCCAATGTAGGAAGAAGTCTCAATCATATTTGAAGGAGGAACTATCTCATTCTCATCATAATATTTCCCACTTGTAACTTCCTGAAAGAATCTCAGTTCATATTTAGCCTTTGCAACGTACTGATTATAAATAGATGTATCATATCCTTTTTTCATTGCACCTTCAAAATATGCCACAGCATTTTTCTGAGCACCGAAAGCCTTTTCATCAAGGAACTGTTTGTATTGTGAAATCTGTGCATCACTAAGCCAAGGAGCAACAGGTGCATTGAACATCTGATCGGTAAGATCTTTATAAACCTTACCAATGTAGTAAAGAACAGCCGGAGTGTATCTCGGTGATTTTGCAATCGCAATGATCTTAGCAAACTTCTCTGAAATACTGACTGTCATCTCAACCTTTTTCTTAATTCTTTCCTGGGACACTTTGTTAAAGTTGTCTTTCACTTTCACAGCGGCTTTGAGGTTTTTTTTCTCTTTCGAAGTAAGTTGGCTTACATCTTCACCAGCAAGGTGAATTACCTTTCCATCCTTAACATCAAAACCCCATTGAATGACCTCATATCCTTTCATCTTTTTCTTGAAAGTGATGTTATCCAGTTTGATACCCATATAAATTTTGTAGTCAGGTAATACTTCCTGAATCATTGCCTGAGCAACGAAATCTCTAGCAACCTCATTTAAAGGTTCTTTCTTCTCGAACTCTCCACCTCTAAAGATTTGAAGTATCTTGTCAGCATTTTTATAAAAATCCTCTTTCTGGCTATTATTTTCTGCCATTTTCATCTTTGCACCGAAAAGTGCAATAAGATTGTTAAAATCTCCTTTTTTCACTTTTACTTTAACTTCATTCTCCAAAGGTTTCACTTCGCCTTTCTCATCAAGATAAACAAAATCTTCAAGTCCTGATAGTTCAATGTGTTCATCCATAAACCTATCAAACCCCTTATCGGCTCTATCATAGAAAGTTTTACCTTTTCTCATCCATATATAACCGTACTGAAGAGCAATCTTGAATTTTTCATCATCTTTCTTAGCATACTTATCAACAAAAAGTCGATAGTTATCAATTGCCTTTTCAGTTTCTCCAATACTTTCAAAAAGTACGGCAGCATTGTAAACTGCATCTCCAGCTTTTTTACCTTTAGGAGATTTCTCTACAAAGTCGATATAAAGCTGTGCAGCCTTGTCATAATAAGCAATCGCTTCATAATTCTTTGCAAGACCAAACATTACCTTATCTTTAAGGGTTGATTTTAAAAATATTTTACCTGTTTCACGCAGAAATCTTTCCTGTCCTCTAATTGACTTGTAAAGATCGCCACCTTTCTGGTAGTAAACTATAGCATTGTAAAGAGCAACATCATTAAACCTCGATTTCGGGAACTCAGTAACAAATGCTTCGTATCTTTCAGCAGACTCAAGACTTTTTCCATTTTTATGTGGAATATCAGAAGAGTAGAAAGAAGCCATTTCCTTGAATTTCTCAAGATCTTTCTTAAGTCTGTTTCTTCCTGAAAGAAGTGCAGAATTTCTTAAGAATTCTCTTGATTTGTTATTAATGGCATCCCAATCTTTACTCATATTCAAAGAGTCCATGATAAGGTCCGCTGAAAATTCAGCAAGCTTATGTCTAGGGTACTTCTTAACAATCATTTCAAAAACTGGAACAGCATTATCAAAATGATTAAAAGCATAGTATGTGATAGCCTGTTGATAAATTATATCTACAAGGTACTTTGATCTAGGAATATTCTTAATATATGTATCACACGCTTTAATATACTTCTGATGAAGTTCCGGTATTTTCTTAGGTTTGAACTCTTTTGCAACTATATCTCTTTTTGCAGCATCCTTATCGTCAGCTGTCTTTACCATGTTTGCCTGAATCTGACCTACACCATCTCTCTTTGCCTTTCTTATCCTGTTTTTTGCAGCTTCTTTTGCAGCCTTCTGGTCTTTTTCAAGAAGAGCTCCGAAACAACTTACCGCACCATAGGAGGCATCCTCAAAATGATGTCCTTTCTGATTAAGATCAGCAACTCTCTGAAACTGCTCACCGGCTTCGTTATATTTTTTGTGATCATAAAGATACTCAGCGTAGTTAAACCTCATGTCATATGAAGCTTCCGATTTTGAGAAATATTTCAAGTAGGTGGGGTACACTTCGCCAACGATTTTCCACGTTATATCTGACCTGGTTTTTCTAGCCTCATTGTGATATTCTACAGTAAGAATTCTAAGAGCTGCTTCAGCTGTCTGACGTGCACTTTCAAGTGTTGTTTCATCCTTTTTGTTAGCCTTTACCCAAACAGCGCCTTTATCTGCATACAGTTTAACAAGCTGAAGGATCTCTGTTCTTACATTATCCTTGCTATTAAGTTTCTTATAAGATTCAACAATTTGTTTCTGCCACGTTGGACCTCTTTGATGTTTCGGGGCCTCTTTCTGAAGTTTTTTATAAATTGTGATGGCTTCCTTATTACGATCCTGCTCAAAATAAATGTTTGCAAGTCTAATAAGAACAGCAATAAAATACTTATGTTCTTTTACAATAGTTTTGAAGTACCTTTCAGCATCAGCAACTGTTCCTGACTCTGCATATGGAGCAACCATGTCGTTAAGCGCATTTTCCTTAAGATCAACATCCTTGATCTTATTTGCAACCTGTACAACCTGCTGAAAAAGCTTAACTGACTTTTCATATTCTCCTACGTTATACATACACCATGCATATTTATATAATGCAAAACCGTAGAATTTATTCTCAGGATACTTATCAATAATTGCCTTATAGTTAGGGATTGCTTTAAAAACATTATTGTTGTTGAAGAAGTATTCACCCATCTGAAAAAAAGCATCAGCAGCAAATTTTGAGTTCTTAAATTTATCAACAACAAGCTTATAATAACGAACTGCTCTCAGAGGCTGTCCAATTTCCATAAGGTTTGAGGCCATAAAAAAGTAAACTTCATCAATTCCACCGAAACTAGGATATTTCTTAATAATGTAATCACAGACATCAACAGCTTTATTATTCCATACCCATGAAGGTTTAAGATCAAGTTCAGGCATTGGAGCATTCGGATCATTTATCTCGTAATACTTATCTGTTGACTTATTGAAATCTTTCATTATTACATCTTTAATACCCTTGGCTTTTTCCCAATAAAGTTCAGCAAGCCTTCTATAGACCTCAGCTTTTCTAGGACCTTCCGGGTAATCCTTGATGAGATCATTAAGCTGTTTTATGGCCTCGTCCCTCTTTTTCATGGATTTTCGGTCTGTCTTAACTGTCTTGACCTCTATCTTAGCCTTTTTCGGTCCAGTATCTCCAGTATCTCTTCTCTTCCTCTGTGCCATTACATTAAAAGAGATAGAGATCACCATCAAAGCAACTAAAATGGAAATCAGTTTCTTATTTCTCAACATTTTCCAGAACCTCTATCTTTAGTTTACATAAACAATTCAAATTACTCTTTACAAACATTCTCAACATTAAAGAAGTAGTATCCAAGCTCATCTTCCCAGTATTCACCATCAAAAGGAAAATAGTAGTAACCTTCAGGAACAGAAGGATTCATCTTCTTTTCTTCTTTCTTCTCTTCGCCATCTTTAACTTTCTTTCCATAAAGTTCTTCATTCTCAAGAAAAGTTTTCATGCTATCTGTCATCTCAAATTTAATGGCTCTCATATCAGCTATAAGCTGACTAAGCTCCCGGCTGAGATTTTGAACTCTATTAACAAGCCATATACCACCTTCATTTCTCAAAGTAGTAAGCTGGTACATCATCTTTTTAGAAATATCCTTTGCTATTACACTTGTCTTAAAAGCACCAGGAGAATCCTCAATTATTCCAAATTCTCTTTCGATCTCTTTAATGTGTATGTATTTTCTCTCAAAAATAGGATCTGTGAGTATTTTTCTCAACAACGGCTCAGGAAGAGCTGTTTTCTCTCCAGCCTGTGCTGATCTATACATTTTAAGCAGCTCCATATAAACATCAAGACCGGTCTTCGTTGATACCTTCTCTAACCAAGAATTCATTTTTTTCGAGTATCCCGGGTAAATTTCAAAGAAGTAATCAATAACATTATTAACTTCCTTGTATTGACAAAGGTTGAAGTAAGTAACTGCTTCAACAACGTTTACTTCCGGAAAATAAATATCAGTAAAGAAAGGGGATCTCAAAGTAACAACCGTACCAAGAGTTGCATCAAAACGACTGATCATCAAAGATGCCCATGTTCTGGCAAACAGTGACTCAAACCACTGTTTGTTATCACGCCCTACGTTTGAAAAGTAGTTAAGTGAAACATTGAACATAGCTAGAGGGTTACCTTTCTTTGTTTGATCCTTGGAAATTGCCCATGCAGCAGCATAGTAGAGCTCACCAAGAGCGAGTTCCGCCATTCCCTTAAGCTTCTTTATATCTCCACCAAGGTATTTGTCATCCGGCATATCCTTAAGCTCTTTAAAGCTTTTCATAGCTTCAGCATACATCTGTTGTCTAACCTGAATAACACCCATGAAATAAATAGCTTTGGGGTAGAATGAACTGTAATTCTTAACCCTTTTGAAAAGGTCAAGTGCCTTATCACCCTGATTGTTGTAAAAACTTATCTTTCCAAGGTAATATGTAAGCTCATTGGCAAACTTCTTAGGCAGAGCTGAGTAATCCACATTAGAAAGAACTGCAAAAAGAACTCTTTCATCTTCCGTCTTATAGGTTACTGCAAGGAGTTTAAGAAGACTCGAAATAAAGTAGTGAGACTGGGGGCCTTCAAAAAGCATTTCAGCAAGCTGATACTCAGAAGCCTGATAAAGTCCCATTCTAAAAAGAGATTCAGCATAGTAGTATCTTGCCGTTTCGTGAAGTCTGTCCCATTCCTTATTCTTCATTACTGCATAAAAACCCACAGCCGCTGTGAAGTAGTCTTCATCGTTGTATGCATTAACAACCTTAACAACTGCCTGAGGCATACCATTAATAAGATCTCCATCGATCTTTTCGTATTTTTTCATTTCCCTTTCACGCACAGTCAGCTGTTCCGCACATGAAGTGAAAACAAGCGTCGAAAGCGCTAAAAATATTAGAATATATGTTTTCTTCATTGTCAGCTACCCCACTCAGTTAAAGGGAAGAAACATGCTTGCATTAACAGTAAACATAAAGTCGGATTTAAGATAAGCCGACTTGCCACCTTCTTGTTTCGGACGTTCATCTTTCATAATGAACCAGTCGCAGTTCAGACTTATGCTAGCATTCTTACCAAGAAAAAATCTAGGTGCGAAACCAATCTGGAAAGCACCGTTGTGATTTGTAAGCGGGTTAACACTCTTATTCTTATCTTCA
>Ga0222695_1001120_pt1 | contig 11556 bp, 14 predicted proteins | sample AntAcemetage1398_FD_179834 | JGI IMG/M metagenome (GOLD analysis project Ga0222695, IMG submission 179834) | Saline water microbial communities from Ace Lake, Antarctica - #1398 | ecosystem: Environmental > Aquatic > Non-marine Saline and Alkaline > Saline | place: Antarctica: Ace Lake...
ACGCGCTGGCGATCACAGCCGGTACGATTTACGGAGTCAAGGGAACGTACTTCAACAGCAAATGGTTCGGACGTATCGCAGTAGACACTTTTTGTAGTGATCCGAATGCGTAAACCATTGGAGGTAATAAGATGACGACTTACAGTTCAGATGCAGTAAACGCTGGCATTATGCCTGATTTCAGAGTGCCGGCAGGAGTTGTGCTTACACGGCACGTTCTTTATACAACCGCCAGCAAGGTAATCGCAAGCGCAGATGTTATCAGGTTGCTCCCGATTCCGAAAAACGCCAGAGTTATTGACGTATCTATTTCGGCACTGCTCCCCGCTGGATATACAGGGTGTGATGTCGGCTACGGTGGCGATCCTGATGCATTCTTTGACGGCTTGGATCTCTTGGATACTTCTGTTTACAATATGAGCAGCGGGGCCGTTGCCGGCTTCCTGCACAAGTTCACGGCAGACGACACAATAGATATAACATTTAACAAGGGCGGAGGAACCGACATACCCACCAGCACAGTTATTTATGCATCCGTTACTTACAAAATGACTGATGCCATAAATGACGAGGCATAAGGAGGTAACAATATGACCACACACACTACAGATGCCGTCGATGCAGGTATTATGCCTGATTTTCGAGTACCTGCTGGGGTGACGCTTAACAGGCATGTTATTTTTACTACTGCCGATGATTCTATTGTCAGCGGTGATGTTATTCAGTTGCTCCCGATCCCGAAGAATGCGAGAGTAATGGACGTTCTTATCTCGGCAGCTTTGCCTGCTGGGTGTACCGATTCCGATGTCGGGTACGGCGGTGACGCAGATGCGTTCTATGATGGGATCAGTATCCTTAGCACGACTGTATTCACCATGAACAGTGGAGAAGTTGAAGGCTTTTTGCATAAGTTTACAGCCGATGACACCATTGATCTTACTCTCAATAAAACGGGAGCCACAAAAATACCCACCAGTACAATCATCTATGCTTCGGTCACGTATAAGATGACCGATTCCATAGCTGATGAAGCATAAGGTGGCCACCGGGCGGGGTATACTCCCCTGTACCCCGTCCACCTTTTAAGGAGGTGTCATGGTCGAATTAAAATATATAGGGAAGAAAGCGTTCGTTTTTAAAAACAAGCACCTGAAACAAATCGAGACAGAATACATTCCCAGGCAATGGATTAAAATGCCTAAGTCCGATGCCGATTGGATGATGAAGTACAACGGAAACATTTTCAAAGGAATACGAGACTTTGTACCGGTGGAAAAAATACTTGACGTACCGGAAGAAGAAGCCGCACCCGTTGAACCAGAATACGTCTGCGGTATTTGCGGAAAGAAGTATACCAGCGAATACTTTTACAATAAGCACATGGCCAAACATCTTACGGAGGCAATAGAGGTGGAAGATTGAAAAATGTTCTTATCGTAGCCCCTCATGCGGATGACGCCGAGATTGGATGCGGTGGTACAATTTCAAGATTACTCCGATCCGGAAGCCGGGTAACTGTTGCCGTGCTTTGCGATGTTCCCAAAGTTGTTCCTGTTGGCATGTCTTTAGACCACTGGAAGAGAGAACAGCTAAAATCAGCGAAATCAATGGGATTCGAACTGGTAACTTGCAACTATGAGATACGAAGATTCAGTGAACACCGGCAAGACATTCTAGAGACATTGACCAGAATGAAGTTAGAAATTGACCCCGACTGCGTTTTTATCCCATCCACCTTCGATATCCACCAAGATCACAAATGTATTTCAGAAGAAGGTGTCCGGGCCTTTAAAGACCGGAAGCTTTTAGGGTACGAATTATTCTGGAATCACATAGGTCTCCACCAGACTCAAACATACTTCAGGCTTTCTTCAAAGGACATTGCAAACAAAATAAAAGCAATCAGCATTTTCAAGACTCAAACATGGCGGCCCTTCTGTGACCCTACGATAACAGCAGGGCACGCAAGATGCCGGGGGATCCAAATAAACACTAAATATGCTGAAGCATTCGAGGTCATAAGATGGGTGATTTAAAACGACTTGAGTTTGCCAAATCAAGGGCCAAGGATTTAACACCGGGGATAGGCAAGAACTGTTCCATCGACCCTGACGTTGTTATCTCAAAGGGTGCTGAGATCCATGATAATGTGGTCATCCGTGGGCATGTATCTATAGGTGATCGGTGTTTAATCAAGTCCGGCGCAGTGATTGGGGAAAAGGGGTTTTCGTTTGAACGGGACGGGGACAAGTTAATCAGGGTTGAGCATACTGGTGGTGTCTTAATTGGGGATGATGTCGAGATCGGTTCACACACAACGGTAGTTCAGGGCACAGTGTATGACACCATTTTGGAGTCACAAGTTAAATTAGACGACCACGTTCATGTCGCTCACAACTGTTATATAGGAACGAGAACTCAGATTTCAGCAGGCACGATCTTGGCAGGGAGTGTCACGGTCGGTCAGGATTGCTGGTTCGGGTTGAACTCAACTGTTCGTGGTGGTTTTGGGCAAAAAACGGTTATCGGGGACGGCGCATTTATTGGGGTAGGCGCTGTTGTATTAAACGATGTATTGCCGGGGGATGTCATGGTTGGCAACCCTGCAAGAGTTTTAAGGGGGAAAAATGTTTGATGTTTTAATGTTAGTTAAAAATGATTGGGCGAATACCGGGTGGAGATTTTTCAAGTGCCTTCAGTATCTTGGGTTGGATGTTCTTGCTCTCAAGGGGGAGTTTCATCCGTTCTATTATCCTGAGCAGATTCCGATTCATCCCGTCCTTGCCAAACTTCCGAATAATAGTTTAATCCTGGAAGCCTTCGAGTTACACGGGCTTGCGCAAAGGGCAAAGGTTCTTCATTTCATAACGTCGACTCTAATCCATCCAGGCGTTAATCTCCAAGAAAAAAAGATTGTAATGCAGCACGGCGGCGGGGCTTACCGGGCCAATCATGAAATGCTGAACCCGAACTATAATAAGGTAGTCAATACCACAATTATTCAAATGCCCGACCTTTTAGGCCATGGTGCGAATAACGAGCAGTGGGTTTATTACCCTGTCGATACTGAGTTTCTAAAGCCGGACTTTAAAAAACATGGAAAGAAATTAAAAATAGGCCACTTCCCGTCCCTTCCCGAGCATAAGGGAACTGCAAAAATAATTAAGATTATGAAAAGCCTTGAGGAAAAGTACGGGGATAGGTTCGAGTACGTCGGTGTTAAGGATGATAAACCTTCGGGACGGATGATGTGGAGGGACAGTCTGAACAGGGTTAGAGATTGCGACATCATCATTGAAGCCATGGAAATGAAAGCGCAGGGGAAAACCTATGGTGAATGGGGCAATGCAGCGCTTGAAGCCGCAGCACTTGGCAAGATTGTAATCACCCATTCCCTGGCTCAAGACCTTTACAAAAAAGAGTTCGGTTCATGTTCGCTTAACATTGCCAACGATCCGGAAACTTTAAAAGAAACGCTGATTAATATTCTAAGCCTTTCCGACAAAGAAATTCTCTCAATGAAACAACAGACAAGGGCGTGGGTTGAAGAAAAACACAGCATCCCTGTAACGGCCAAACGGTTGTGGGAAAAGGTGTATAAGGATCTATTATGAATGACGCTGCACTAAAAAGCAGAATCAGGCTCGAACTTCGAGAAGTCCAGGCGCGAAAGTTGGGAGCAACGAGATTTACCGAAACAGTTGCAACAGCTGTTGGCTTGCTCGGGATGGAGCTTTTAAACGCTGATCCGGAACGATTTACAAAAAGAGTGGCCCTGGCAGCGACTTACGGCGATCATGTTTTTGTACCGCCTACGGATGTAAATAATATTGTCCGGGTTCTTGATATGGGAACGAACGCAATTGCCGTCTCCGGGGTTGCGACATCCGGGGGGTTGTGCAAGATAACGACCTCCGCGGTTCATGGCAGGTCAACAAACGATATCGTTACGGTATCCGGTATAGTCGGTTCAGTTGAAGCCAACGGAACTTGGAAAATAACTGTAATTGATACTTCGAATTTCACATTAAACGGGTCTGTTTTCGCAGTCACATACTCATCCGGCGGGCTGATATTCAAAGAAGACGCTGACTTTACAAAGATTCTCAGAACCCCTGATACCGAAGCCACCAATGACCAGTCAACCAAATATTACATAAAAGACGACAATATCTGGGTAGACGATCCCGATTTTGATTACGACATCATCCTTTTATATAGGTACATGCCATCTTCCATAACCGACATACCAGCAAGGTTTCACTTCGGGATTGTAGCCTACGGGGTTATGGATTTAATGCTGCTACCGGCCAGTGACCATAAAAACTTTTACGGCCTCAAGACAACGGTAGAGAAAAATACAAACCTTTGGAATTTATGCCTGTCACAAATTCGCGGAAACTATGCGCTTTCAAAAGAAGGCTGGAACCTTAGCGATGTTTCAAGAATCAAGAGGTACATATGAAACGATTAATCATACTCCTTATTCTTTTCTTTGCCGGATTGTGTTTTGCAGGAAGCCAACAAACATCTTCAACTTTGGCTTCAGCTATTATCACAAATGCCCGGTATTATCTTAACGAAGATTCCGGCGATGCTAATGAGTTCTTTGACGACACCGAGCTTTTAAGGTGGGTCAATGACGGCATGAAGGATCTTGCGGCCAAGGCGCACTGCACCGAAGCTACCGAAAGCGTTGATCTGATCTCAGACACCATAGAATATAGTTTGTCAACCGCGTATATCACAGTCAAGGCGGTTGTTTATGTTGATTCCGTCGGCAGCAAGGGATTGATCGAAGGCAACGTGAGAAGCGTTGGGGAACCTGATAGCGAAGAACCTGCATACTGGTACGAGTATGCCGGGAAAATTGGCATATATCCAGCCTTAGCGGCTAGAACGGCTGAGACAGTAACAGTTTATCTTGTAACCCGACCCTCTGATATAGCATCAAGTGGAGCCGTAACAACCCCTGCGGTTTACGACACGGCATTAACTTTCTATGTTGTCGCACAGGGATTTTTGAAAGATAGAAGGTTCGGTTCATACGCTCAAATAATGGCATTGTATCAGGCCGAGCTTGACCGGTATCGTGGTGAATTTAACGAGCTTATTCGTGAGCAGGCAGAGGAACCCGTTCGATGAAACGACTTTTAATCATATTTCTTGTACTCATAGCATCGTTTGCCATGGCACAGGAAGACACGCCCCTTGTCGAGAAATGGCACACGTTTAAAGGTGCGTGGATGCCCGATGCCGACCCTGCACAGATAGGCCCGGAAAATTTCAAGACCCTTCAGAACATGCGATATAATACCGCAGGGATTGAAGGCGTTCAGGGATATACAGCGGTTAACTCAACTGCACTCACCGGCTACCTTAAAATAAGGAACGGGTTTCAACTCAGAACAGAAGGCTACACTCAAGAAACATACAACCTTGTTCAAGCCGAGAACACCGGGTTAACCGCTTCACAAATTCTTGTGAATAAAACCGCTATTGGTTCAACGGGAGATTTTGTAGGCACCGAAATTCAAACGGACGGGACAGGCGCCGGACTTGGTAGATTCTCAGAAGGCCCCCAAGGTGTGGTTGTATATTCAAATGGTGTCGAGAATAAAGTCTGGGCCGGAGATGAAACAAGGTGCGCTAAAGTTTTCAGAGCGGCACTTGGAGAAATCGGGACAGGGTACACGCCAGGGGATATGAGCTTCGTTGATAGCGGTACGGACGATTATATCAACACAGAGACTGGTGACTTTCATGCTGCCGGGTTCAAGGCAGGCGATACAATAGCTGTCACGAACGCCACCGAAGCTGGAAACAATGATACATTCACAGTTGATGAGGTTCATTGGTCCTGGTTATGGCTTACCGACGACAGGCTTTATTTATCAGCGTCAGATGCCTTAACAAATGAAGGTGCGGACGCTAATGCAACCGTAACCGTAACCGGGGGAACCGCTTACACCACCATTGTCGATTTTACAGATGAATTAAACTCAAGTGCTACGGGCAAATATGCTGATGTAGGCGGCAGCGATCCAGACACGTTCATGGTTCTTAGCACAAGGCCGTTAAAGGGGATTAAATTTTATGTAAAGACCGCCAACGGCACCAATTCAACATTAGCGGTAAAATATTTTGACGGATCGGGGTGGGCTGCAGTTGCAGGCGGATCAGATGGCACGACCGACGACAGCAAAGCTTTTGCCAAAACAGGAACGTACTCTTTCGACAGCACGGTATCAACCGCAAAACTTTATCACGCAGAACAAACTTATTATTTATACGCATATACGGTAACCCTCTCAGCTGGAAGCGCAGATATTTATCAAATTACCTGTGACGCGCCCTGGCAGGATTTAACAAACGTCTGGGACGGCGTTGACAGACAGCCCATAGCTTTTCAGGTGTGGGATAATTCAGAGGACACTTATTACGATTATACCGTAGAAGTCAATACTGAAGCGAATACAACAGCTTACGGGGTTGCAGAACTTGACGGCATGACAACCTCCGACCATGTAATTGTCGCATTTGAAGAAGCCGTTTCCGCTGTTCGCTGGCAGATGTTCCAGGATTATATCAACAAAAACGCTGCTTCTTTTACAATTTATTACTATGACGGAGATGATTATACAACAGTTGGCACGGTTTTTGACGAGACTGTAAAAGACCGATTCTACGGGTCAGCCACATTGACGCAATCCGGCATAACATGGTGGAACCCGCCTTCTGATGAAACGCTTAAAAGCGAGTTCGGCGTTACCGGGTATTTTTATAAACTGATTCCCTCCGCTACTTTGACCGGGACAACAGGCGATGCCACGGCTGAACTTGTTGTCAATCATGTCTGGGGTGTGCCGGCAACAATCGATGTAAAGAAATTTAAGTTTTCATCCGGCTTTAATAACCGTGTGCTTTTGTGCAATTACGAATTGGGCGGGGAAGAAAACCGGGTTGATTATTCTGTCTCAAATACTCCGGATATGTGGAACGGTGTTGAGTCAAGTATGGACGGCGTTCAGAGTCTTTATTTTGGTGGAAACTCACCACTTACCGCCGGAACGCAACTTTATAACAGATTCGGTTCGAATATCTTTGTAACGTGGGTGGCCCTGAAAAGAAACGAAACCTATCTTTTGACCGGGACAGGCGCTGAAGACTTTTCGATAAAACCGATATCCTTTAATGTTGGGTGCCCTGCTCCGCTTACTTTAGCCACTGCTGAAATAGGCTTTGACATGGCCCAGGACGTTACCAGGAATATTGTAATCTGGTTGTCTGCTGATGGGCCGATAGTTTTCGACGGTGCTGTGATTAATTTCATAAAAGGAATTGACAAGTATTTTGACCCTACGGATTCCGATTGTATTAATTACTCAGCGATTGAAAATTCAAGGGGCTGGTTTGATCCGAAGTACAAAGAATATAACCTTCTAATTCCTACCGGGAGTTCGACAACCTGCGACACATGGCTTGTTTACAGCCTGATTTATAAAAAATGGTTTGAGAAAGTTCCCGATACTTATCCTCAAGCGGCCTGGCAGGTGGCTTCAACAGTTGGTGAAAAGTCTATCTATGGAGCAATCGATACCGGTTACATGCTGGAATTGGAAAACGGGAATGCCTGGATTACAGATGGAATTGATCAAACTGTTGAAACAGGCGACTTCTTTCCTACAGGTAATTTGTGGCGGCAGACCCGGTTAAGATATTTCAAGTTCTCGGCCATAGCCATTGATGAAGATCAGGACGTTACCGTTTCCCATTATGCGGATACAGGCACTACCGTAAAGCCGACAGCATGGACATTCTCTTTAAACACAGGCACGGGTAACAGGGTCATAAGGGATACGACCAGCACAGATGAAATGTTCGGATGGTCGCACAGGTTTAAATTTGAGGCTACCACGAGCGACACTGAAAAAGGATTACAGCCGTTCGCTTATGGATATATTTTCGAGGACATGAGGCGTGACCTTTATATTCCTGACGATTTTGTTTTCACGGTGACTACTGCCACGACTCCGGACAATTTTGCGCTGCCCCTGGAATCAACCGGGACATACAACTTTACTGTTGATTGGGGCGATGACGATTCAGACACCATTACAGCTTACAACGATGCTGCGGTGACTCATGCCTACGCTACAGCCGCCACATATACAATCCGAATATCGGGGATTATAAACGGGTTCAGGTTTAATAACGGCGGTGATAAAACGCTTATCAAGGACATCAAGGCTTGGGGTTCGCTTCGGCTTGGGAGCAGGGATGGACATTTTTACGGTTGTTCCAACCTGACCGTATCCGCTACAGACATTCTTGATTTGTCAGGTGCAGCTACTTTAAAATACACCTTTAGTGGGTGTGATGCTATTACCACAATCCCGTCAATGGATAGTTGGGATTTTAGTAGCATTACGTCTTTGCAGACCATGTTTTTTAGCACGGATTTATTCAATCAAGATATTAGCTCAATTAATGTATCTAGCGCAACAATAGCCAGCTCAATGTTTAAAGCCTCTACGACATTCGATCAGGATATTGGAGCATGGGATACGTCATCGCTAACAAACATCAGCCAAATGTTTTCCGGGGCAACTTCGTTCGATCAAGACTTGAGCGCATGGGACATCTCAGCCGTAACTAATGCCGCATTGATGTTCAATGGCGTAACCCTGTCATCCACTAATTACGATGCTCTTTTAATAGGATGGGAAGCTAACGATCACCAAAGCACTGTAACTTTTGATGGTGGCAATTCAACATATACCGGCGGGGGAACGGCTGCTGCGGCAAGGGCAGCTTTGGTTACTGACGGTTGGACGATCACCGATGGAGGCATAACACCTTGAAAAAATTTACAATTCTTCTTTTATTTTGTCTCTCCTTGACCGGTTGCAAAACATTCATAGCCGGATCACCGGTGGACTCGTTTAAAAATATGACGGCTAAAGACGCTGGATACATGGTTGTAGGGGCGGTGGCATCTTTGGCCGTGCATGAAGGCGCCCATATGGTAACTTGCGAAATTGTAGGCGCTGACTATTCATTGCATGGGTTGAGTGTAGAATATAGTGGGAATTTATCAGAGTCAGATCACAGGTGGATAAACAGGGCTGGATTACTAACACAAAATGTTGTTGGTTTGTTTTTAGATAGTTCCAACTTTTCAAAGGGGTTAAAATATTGTCTGCTATCGAAACACTCACTTACCCATTACGACATAGCGGGGACGGCGATTTGTATAATATCAAGAAACATGGTGGTAATGCGGCCTTGGAATGGCAAATATATAATGCCTTGGCGGTATACAATTTACTTAGAATTGAATGGTAAGCGATATTGTGGAGCTTAAAAATGAATAAAGTAGACTACGAAAAAAACCTTTTAAGGCAAATGAGAAAACTATCAGCAGGCGGCAAGGCAATACTCGATACCGGAGCTTTAGATTCAGCCTTTGCAAGCTCGCAGGAAAGGGCAAGGCTCCAGGGATTGGCGGCCACTAATGCAAAAGAAATATCCGATAAGACCATGGGGTTAAGGCGGGATGTCTTTGAGTTCGGCAAGGGTCAACTCCCGGAAGCTACGGCGCTTGGTTGGGGGAATGTCGCACTGTCCGGGCTTAAAGGGTATAATGCAGGGCAGGCAGATAAAAGAGAGGCCGATTCACTTGATATGCTTGTAAAACAGTTAGGAGGTTGACATGGCTGTAGGACAAATGAGTGCCGTCACAGGCCGGAAAGTACGACCGGATTATTTAACAGGGATTGAAGCAAAATCAGCAGCGCTTCCACGGGCGTATCAAATTGAAGAAAACAAAAGAATCAATGACGAACGCATGGCGCTTGCCCAGGATCAGTTTGGTCTTCAGAAAGATCAAATGAAAACCGCCAATAAGATTAATTACGCCAACCTTGGGATTGGTGCGGCGGGTGCTTTGGGCAGTTTTCTTAATTCTGATGATGGAGTTGCGGAGCCAATTGCTAAGGCGGTTACTTCTGCATTGCCGGGAATTTCAAACTCAATAGGCGGCGGGGAGGCATTTATACAACACGACGGGTTGTTGGAAGCTGATTCTGGTATCCTTGGTGCCGTAGACGATTACTTGCTTACACCGGCAGTTCAGGGGTTGGATTGGATAGATGATAACCTGTTGGGCGGATACGGTGAAAAAGTATACGATTATGCGGCTGATGCCGTCACTGGTTTTGCAGGGAATGTATGGGAGTGGGCAACATAAGGAGCAATAATGCAAACTTATTACGGATTAAACAGACAGGGCGCTGCGGCAAGCGGAAGATACACGAGAACCCCCGTGCCGATGGGTGTACCAGGTATTAAATCACCGTTCGCTGCTCAGGCTTTGGCCGATCCGACAGCACCAGCGCTGTCAGATATCGCACCACAGCGAAGGCCAGGTGTTCCGGGCGGAGGTGATTTGCCGGGTATATCAGCACCAATGCCAGATGATCCAGCAACCGCAAAAGCGAGAGGTATTCTTCGGGGGTACGGCGTCGGCGCTCCAGGCAATCCACTAAGCGGACTTGCTAAAAAGGGCGCTTTTAATACCGGCGTAGCGCTGGCTTTCGATGCGCCAGTACCCGCAGCTCTGGAGTTTGGCGCAAGGAAAATGGCGGCACTTCCTGGAGTAGCAACAACTGTGGGCAGCTATCTAAACAAGGGTATCCCATACGAAGGTGCTGTCAGAGATTTTGGGACAAAAATTAACGAAATAGATCAACAGGGTCTATCTGAAAACGAAACATTGAAGGCGGAGATAGAAGCAGCAAATAACGCATACAGTCAAGGGCTGCCATATACCACTAAGTTTAAACGTGGCGTGTATGATCATTTTTCCCCAAAGAAAGTAATTGACCCTGGGGCTCCACCTGGGGCTATCGGTGAAAGCGGACTTGGGCAACCAGGCTCACAACCAGGTGACATAGGCCATGAAGCAAGAATGGGAGTCGGTGTCGGTGATGTTGCCGGAACACAAGAAGCAGCGGATATCCCCGGAACAGGTGATAAGCCAGTCGGCAAGGATTATGGGAATAGAGCAGAACCGGGAAGCGCACCGGGCGACGAAGGAGGGGGCGTTTCAGGCGGCGGCGGATATGGTCCAGGTGTAGGCGGTGAGGGACAAAGTGCTGGTTATAAATAAGGAGAAATCATGCAAGTCAAGGCAAAGCATTATGCAATATGACAGCATCAACGGTGATATCTGTAACTTCGGCCAGTACGTCGAACAGGGTAATATCGCGCGGGTGGCTGGTGGCGCAACCAGCAAACAACAGGAATAAACCGATAATGATAAAACGTTTCATGTCAACTCCTTTCATGTTTACTAAAACCGTACACCCCGGGGCGATGTTTGTCAAGAAATAAGGAGATACTATGCAGAATTATGTAGGGCAGGCATTACAGAATCTTTCCGGAACGGTCGAGGGCATAGGCCGGCAGGGTGGGGAGAACCGCCTTAGAACGGCAGAGTTGGGATTAAAACGGGCTACTCAGGCTTTGCAGATACCTGGGCTGAAATTACAG
>Ga0222695_1001123_pt1 | contig 11528 bp, 13 predicted proteins | sample AntAcemetage1398_FD_179834 | JGI IMG/M metagenome (GOLD analysis project Ga0222695, IMG submission 179834) | Saline water microbial communities from Ace Lake, Antarctica - #1398 | ecosystem: Environmental > Aquatic > Non-marine Saline and Alkaline > Saline | place: Antarctica: Ace Lake...
ACTGCAATTAAATGGAATCCTTTGAGCCATTTGAGACCTTTTGCTTTTAATTTTGCCATATGATCCTCATTTTTATTTCGACATATAATGTTTGAACTGTGAGACTGGGGTGAGACTGGGGTCAAGGTGAGACTGGGGTCAAGAGACTGGGGTCAAAGCTTGAATTGTGATTTTAGCCCATAATATCGGTCTTTGAAGTCACGATCAGATGACAGCCTATCGGTAATTACCTTCACACACCTACTGACGGAAGAATAAGTTAAACCGAAATACTCACCGATAGCATTATTGGATAATCGTCCGGCTTGCCAAAGTAGGTAAACCAGCATATCGCGATTAGCTTTATCCTCAGGGCCTATCTTCTTTGCATCGACAGAAATAGGTTGCGGTCATTATCTGAAAAAAATATATCTTGGGCGCCATTGGCGAGCCATGAATTGATTGCTACCAAATTGAGATGTCAAGCCATAATCACAATTCAAGCTTTGACCCCGCTCATTTTTTACGGTTCATCCCCACGCCTGTGGGGAACATGCGGTATCTAACCACATCCCCCTCATATATCTCGGTTCATCCCCACGCCTGTGGGGAACATTGAGTGCGAAAAGATAGCTCCAAAAAAAGAACCGGTTCATCCCCACGCCTGTGGGGAACATGTGTAGAATAGTAGGGGTTCATTATTTTTTGGCCGGTTCATCCCCACGCCTGTGGGGAACATACTATAAAGACAACCCCTGGTTTCCTGAAGTGCGGTTCATCCCCACGCCTGTGGGGAACATATCCACTTTCCGGCCCCATGCCAAACTATCAGCGGTTCATCCCCACGCCTGTGGGGAACATTCCTGCCCCAGCACTATACAATATTTCATCTTCGGTTCATCCCCACGCCTGTGGGGAACATTTTCGTCAATCCCATCAATAAACACAGATATTCGGTTCATCCCCACGCCTGTGGGGAACATTTTAACCGCCAAGCGCCTTGCGTCTTCTATTTCGGTTCATCCCCACGCCTGTGGGGAACATCGTGATAAACTTCCCCGTCGATATCGCAACAGCGGTTCATCCCCACGCCTGTGGGGAACATGGTAGTTACACCTGATTAGAGCTGTTTATCAGCGGTTCATCCCCACGCCTGTGGGGAACATTATCATCATAAGGTTTTAGCTGAAACAAAAGACGGTTCATCCCCACGCCTGTGGGGAACATATTTTTTTAATATATCTTGGTTCATTATTTTCCGGTTCATCCCCACGCCTGTGGGGAACATTCTTCTCTGGTATCTCTAAATTTTAGCTTGAACGGTTCATCCCCACGCCTGTGGGGAACATTTTTGATGATATTCCATCTCTGTATCTAATGACGGTTCATCCCCACGCCTGTGGGGAACATCTCTCCGGTATCTATGAAATGTAGAGTTGACCCGGTTCATCCCCACGCCTGTGGGGAACATGCAACAGATATAACCACCGACGTATTAACAGCCGGTTCATCCCCACGCCTGTGGGGAACATACAAACCTGAATGTAGTCTGCCCATAATCAAACGGTTCATCCCCACGCCTGTGGGGAACATCTGCCCTGCCCCGGTGCCCTCCATGACAAGGTCGGTTCATCCCCACGCCTGTGGGGAACATTATCGATTCTAATATCAACATTATACAAACCCCGGTTCATCCCCACGCCTGTGGGGAACATGTCTGTACTGTAATGAGTTTATTTCGCTGTTTGCGGTTCATCCCCACGCCTGTGGGGAACATTTATATACTTTGTTATAAGCTTTAATAAAATACGGTTCATCCCCACGCCTGTGGGGAACATTTGTCGGGTGTGTATCAGAAACATTGTTTAGCCGGTTCATCCCCACGCCTGTGGGGAACATACTTCCTGGAACATATTGAAATCAGTAAGGTTTTTTGGACTCAGGTTTTTACCAAAAGTTTTCAATTTTATTTTATGAAAATTCAAATTGTCAAAGAGCATTGTCTTTACCACCCTCTGCTTGATCCGGCGGCATAAAAGACACCAGACGCAATCCATCATAATCTATAGGAATACGCCTGTTTTTACCGTATGTTTGAAAGTCGAATCCCGATTCGTTATTGGTTGCCCACGACATCGCAACATTTCCTGTTTCAGCCAATCCCACTATCTGCTCCCAAATCATTTCCCGGATACGTTTTGATACATTTCCGACATAAACACCCGCACGAATCTCCAAAAGCCATATGGCCAATCTTCCCCTAAGCCTCGGCGGAACGTTTTCGGTCACTACAACCAGCATACTCATTTTATTTACTCCTATGCCCCTCGTCTCCAATTTGTTCCGGCTCGGGAATGGCTGGAGGTTGTGCATCCTCTGGAGGGGGCGGCGGATCAATGCCTCCGGCAGAAAGAACTTCTTCTATCGAAGGAATGATCTTTTTCAGAAGTCTGGTTTCTCTAAAAACATCTCTACAGGCAATACGCACTTTTCTATCCGGATGGGAAGGATATTTAGCAGCGGTTTTAAAGGCCACCGGTACAACGGTATTAAATTTAAAGATATCCGCAATGTCATATACGAAAGAAAGTGGTTTTCCGGAGTGGATAAACCCGACCGCCGGAGCGTACCCGGCTGCAAGGACGGCGGCTTCCGTGATACCGTACAGGCAGGAGGTGGCCGCACTGAGACATCTGTTGATCAGATCACCCGAATCCCAGTTTTTCGGATCATAGCGCCGTCCCGTCCATTTTACGCCGTATTGCCTGGCCAGCAGTTCATAGAGCTTCCGCACCCGGGCACCTTCAATGCCGCGAAACTGTTCTACACTGCGGCGATCCGGTGGCTTCTCTCCGAAGCGCATTTCAAACATTTTGCGAACCACCTTGAGCCTTAATCCCTCGTCCAGCGCAAGTTTCGCCTGATAAAGCAGCTTGTCGGAACGTGCTCCCCCGGGTTGGCCTGCGGAATACAGTCGCACGCCGGCTTCTCCCACCCAGATCAGCAATGTCCCGGTAACCGCCGCCAGTTTAACCGCCGCATGACTGATACGGGTACCCGGTTCCAGCATGATGCAGGCCACCGATCCCACCGGTATGTGCTTACGCTCCCGGTCTTCCCCATCCACTTCATTTATCACTACAAACGCCCCGTCTTTAACATCAATTCGACCATAGTAAACGAAGATCATAGATATACGATCTTTTATCGGTATGGGTTTAAGTGGCGGAAGCATGTTTTTAGTCATTTGGGCTCACTTCTTTTTTTTACTCGACAGTCGTTTTCTGCTTTCAGGTTCGGTCAGATAGTTTTCCGGTCTGACCACCTTGTCTCCGGTCTCATTTTCCAACTTTTTCCGGGCGTCACCTGCGATCTTGCCGCCCTTACGGGCCGCGGTTTTGTTTTCACCAAAGCCCTGGGCATCCTTCTTGCGGGAAATCTCGGTAGTGGCAGCCTCGCCGAGCATGGAAAAGATCAATTCCAAATCGGTCATATGATCGCGGAGATTCTCGCGTTCCAGCCCTTTCAGATTTTTATATTCCGAAGGGGTAAGTCCAAAGGCGGCCTTGGAAATTTCCGAAGTAAGGATAGCGTATTCCGGTTCATTTTTTACGCCGCGTTTCTTCCATTCATCAGTCAACTCAGCCCGGATAGCAATGCCGCGCATCCGCTTCTCAATCCATACGTCGGAATACCCCTTAGCACGGTAAATGGCCTTTGTACGCTTACTTGCCAGTTCCGGATCTTCGATCTCCTGGACCCGTTCATAGCCGACCTTGGCCAGCCAGCGCTTGAAGGGTTCGGCTTTGGATGAGGGAATGGACTGGATAATGCGGAAAATGCCTTCCGTGTTGGCGCAGTTGATCTTCTGTTTGCCACCAGATGTTTCCAACCAAAGGGGGGTGACAATTTGTCCCCACCCCTTAGCTAACTCTACGTCACGCTTACGCATTTTTTTGATATAATCGGAACTGTTCACAGTTTCTGTCAACACCTCAACAATATCCGCAACAGAAAACCACCATTCATTATTATGAAGCGTCCGCCGAATTTCTTTGCCCTTAAAAACAACCAGTTTGTTTTCCATGCCTTGCTCCCTAAATCCGTTTCACCAGCATCAGCCCACAGCCGAATGCCTTAGCTCGCCCAATCCCCTGAAACAGAGCCTTTGTAAACTTCTCAACATCTGTAATCTCCAAATCACCAAGAAAATCCACAGAACTGAATCTCGAATTTACACCCGCAGTTTTGTCCAATTTGTCAAGGACGTCCCCAAAGGCACATATCAAGGAGCGTCCCCAAGGTTCCCTTATTTATGGACGTCCCGTAGGTGTTCAGTATTATCTCTTATTGCAAATAGATTGTCAGCTATTGAAGCAATAACCAGAAAGAAAGAGCAAACAAATACACCTTGCATAAAAACTGCTATGCTCCAAATTATTCCAGGCAGAGAGGTACCGAATTCAGACAGAAGAACAATGGCACCAACTGTCCCTACTGCAAGGTCTATCCACGCCATGAATCTCAAAACAGCAATAGAGGTTTCGAGTCTTTGTCTCGGTATACGGACTTCATTTCCGAAATCCTCCGCTGTGAGGTTAAAGTTCTTCACTGCCCATCGAGCTTCCTTAGAGTTAGGAAAAGAAGAAAAGAGAAGTCTACATATTTCCAATAATCGGTCTCTATCTCCGTTGTCATGTGCTTTATAGGCTTCGAAGTACAGACTTTTTAAATTGTTTTTCGTATTACTGCAATCCATAACGGCACCCCTTTTCATTGATAGATTTTTTAACACCTAACCTTTTATGTTATCTATTCAGCATCTTGATTTTCAACTCTCTGAAATTAAATCAAGTTTTCATTCGATAGAACCTAATAATTTGTATATTAAACAAAAAACAGGATAACCCTTTGAAGGCTATTTAACCAGATCAGAACCACAATGCTTACACTTTATAGCTTCAGCTTTAATCTTTTCAGCACAATATGGGCATTTTTTTTCATCAGGTTTTAAACGCTGAATTTTTGGTTTCTTATACTTATTAAGAAAATGAAAAGCTTTTCTGGAGAATTCATCTGCACCATAACCTGAAAATTCAAAAACAACGTTCTGTTTTACAAAGTTTTCATCTTCCCAATCGAAAACAATACAGTATTCCTTATCTTTTTTCTTTTTAGGTGCCGCAAGTGAAAATATTCCAAGAGTTAAAATTCTTGTGGCTGTTAATCTTTGAGCAATAAAAGATTTATCTTCTAAGACAATATTATTAATTGAATTTCTGGAGATTTTACCAATTTCCTTACAACCAAACTTCCTGTCGATTTCATTACCCAAGGCATCAAGGGATACGGAATTTGACATAGTAAGGAACACGAAATTTGATTCAGTTATAGCGCAGTAAACATCATTTTGCTCAACAGAAGCGTTTTCAAAGCCACCCAAATATTTAGGTAAGCATATTTCTTCGATAGAACCAATGGACTTAAATACAGCTTTTATTTTAGCTTTTTTATCGCTCACATCTATAATTCCGATATAAACAGCCGTAATTATCACAATAATTATTAAAATGTAAATCCCCACCATAATATTAACTTTATTTTTCTAAATGTAAGCCAGCCCATAAACCCGGCTTGTTGGCCTATTTTATTTATCCTCAATGATTATAAGTTGTCTTCAGTATCTATGGCAAATTTAACTCTACAATGCGGACATTCTTTAGGTAATGAATCGCCGATTTCCTCTGGAATAAGTACTTTTTTGATTTCCTTAATAAGTACTTTTTTGATTTCCTTTTTGCATTCGGAACATTGAAAATTATAAACGGGCGAAGCTTCTGAAATTTTACCACCAAAATTCAGCCCATTTTGTTTCTTAAGAAGTCTGATTATTTCAGCTCCAGCACCTATAACAATGAAAAGGAATATTCCCTGAATGAGACATCCGAGACCCAAAGCAAACCAAAATGGTGACAACCCATTTGCTCCCCATTCTGAGTATGAGGAAGTTTTTGTTACAAATCCTGAAAATATAACGCAAGCTATGAGGCTAAGGATACCAATGCCAAGAAAGACTATTGCTAAGCCAGACATTTGACCCTCTTTGCCACCCGAATACTTTTTAAAATATTTCTTTATTGTTGCCATATTAAATCTCCTTTTAAGTTTATCGGCCAACGAGGCTGTCGAAAAAGCAGTTTCCAATACAATATTCGTGACAGCACAGTAAAATGTTAATAGAAATTGGAATATTTACTAAGACGCAGTTTATACTTCAGGGGAATAAGTGCTTCTATAACAGCTAACAGATCGTTTGCAGAAAATATGTCTCCATATCTCCTGTTATCCTTATGCCATGGCATAGGTTTTCCCGAAGTTGCAGATCCTTTTTATAAACCAAGACTAAACTGCCGGTGCTTTAACTGCAACCACATCTCAAAACCATCAAGATTTCTGAAGCATCTCCATTTTACTTTTTATATCCCCTCCGGTTCCAGGAATTGTCAAAGATGACCTCTTTGTCTTTATATTTCTTGGAATATCCGGTTCGATTCTTTTCTTTGTCATAATGACGCCCTGTATCATCTTTGTCCCATTCAGTATGTCCGATCCGGTTTTGATTAATATCATAATGAGTGTTTTTGTTTTCTTCAGAGATGGTATGTCCGGTGCGGTTCCAAGAGCTATCATAATGGGTCTGTGTGTTACCGTCTATCACAGTATAGCCGGTTATATTATGATGCTCATCATAATGCTTTATGATCTCATCAGCAGCACATAATGTTATTGTTGCTGTTGACAAGGCTACAATAAAAATGATGATGCGGAATGGGCTCATACACACGCTCCCTCTTTTTTTCCTCAATAAATAGCTTACCGGATAGTCCAGAGACTATGGGGTCAAAGCTTGAATAGTGAATAAAGTAAAGTTAATTCACAATTCAAGCTTTGGCCCCTATTTGTTCTTAATAAATTCTAATTTCAGGTATCTTGGATTTTATAAATGCAGGAAAATTTATTAGATGCATAATTTCGGTTTCCTTGCATATAATTTGCGCTCTCAGATAGGATATATAACTAGTACAATGTAAAAATTAAAAGTTCGCATTAATGTTATTTTTATGCTATACTCGTCTCCATGATCGTATAATTAAGGAGGCAATATGGCACCAAGATACAGGGTGACACTGACTGAAGAAGAGAGAAAAGAACTAAAGGCTATTTCAACCAAAGGAAAAAGGGCCGCGAGAACCGTATTGTACGCCAGAGCATTACTTTTACTTAATGCTGGAGAACAAGGCCCAAAATGGATTGTTGCTAAAGTCGCAGAAGCACTGGGGACAACAACCCGCAGTCTTGAGCATTTAAAAAAACAGTTTGTTGAAGAAGGTATTACATCTGCACTCAATCGTAAAAAGCGGGTAAAGCCACCGCGTGAAATTCAATTTGGTGGTGAATTTGAAGCCCACCTTCTGGCCTTAGCCTGTTCAGAGGTTCCAGAGGGACGGCAGCGATGGACGGTACGATTGTTGGCCGAGAAAATGGTTGAGTTGCAAATAGTGCCAAGTGTTTCGCCAATGACGGTATGTAATACTTTAAAAAAAATGAACTTAAGCCTCACCTGAGCAAGTACTGGAAAATACCGCCCGATCAAAATGCCAGTTTTGTGGCGGCTATGGAGGATGTTCTCGAAGTCTATGCTCGGCCATATGATCGGAATTTTCCGGTTGTGTGTATGGATGAGTCGAGTGTACAGCTAATAGGGGAGGTTCATGCCCCCATTCCCGCAGCTCCAGGCCATTCTGAGTTGAAGGATGATGAATATGTCCGCAAAGGAGTCGCAAGTATATTTATGGAAGTTGAACCGCTTGGCGGGAAGCGTAAGGTTAAAATAACTGAACGGCGCACACGGATAGACTGGGCACATTTTATCAAAGAAATGCTGGAAGAACGCTATGCAGATGCTGAGAAAGTAGTTCTTGTGATGGACAACCTCAACACTCACAATACTGCTTCGCTATACTCGGCGTTTCCACCTGAAGAAGCAAGGTGTTTGGCAGAACGTCTGGAGATACATTACACTCCTAAACATGGTAGCTGGTTAGATATAGCGGAAATTGAACTCAGCGTTCTAAAACGACAGTGCCTTGCCGGTAGAATTGATTGTATCGAGAAGATGAGAAAAGAGGTTGCGGCATGGAACACCGATCGAAATAACAAACAGGCCAAGGTCGACTGGCAGTTTCGGACAAAAGATGCTCGGATAAAATTAAAAAGATTATATCCGAAGTTTTAGGATATACAGTGTACTAGTATGCTTGGGGGAAAAATCTTGTCATCTTCTTCTTTAAGTATTCCTAAAAATTCAAATATTGTTGATAATCTTTGTAGTCCATCTATCAGTTCCCACACTCCATCCTTATTTTGAAATACAAAAACAGGAGGAATCGGTATGCCTAGAAGAAGAGATTCTATAAATCTTGTTTTTCTTGTTATATCCCATCTGAAAAATCTTTGAAATTCTGGATCAATGATTAGTTCTTCGTCTCTATAAAGATTAATTAACTCACCCAAAGACATATCATAACCATCTTTTGTAATGTCTTTGGAAGCTGTAGCTATTTCTGTTTCAAGAGTCATATTTTCCTTTATTTGTAAGATATATTGGGAACCGAACATAGATTAGACGGCCTAATAGCCGTAGTTAATTAAGGCTGTTTTCCGAAACAAAGATAAAAAGTATAAACAATACAATATATTAGTATTTACCTTTGTTTTATATTGAAATATGAAATACGGCTAAAATGCATCCTAATTTTAAATATGCGGCTGTTTTGCCGTATAGTATTTTTTTTGTATTTTATCTAACCTTTTGGTATTACAATAAATACAATGCGATCTCAAGCCTGCATAAGCAAAAAGCCCCATCCTTCATATGTCTGAAGAAATGGGGCTTTATTTTTTTGTAATAATATGATTAGTCACCTGATCCTCCTGTTTGAGGTTCTCGGAACAAACCGGAATTGATCTATACCAGTATATAAATAAACATACAAGCCAATTTAATTTGTTGTTATTCCAATGAATTGTCACTATTATGGACATTGCCCTTGTTTTGTAAGGTACTAAGTGGCAATGACACCATGAAGACTTAAATGCGAAAATGACAAAATAGGCTTGCTTTTTAAATTATTTTCTACTAAATAATATATCCCTTTTAAAATTCCCATAAATTTTATCAAAGAGTTTGTTTCAGGTTGATCCCTCTGAATCTTCAATCTACTTGAAAAAAATGGCAGTTATGCAAAGCTCTCAATAGATGAGCTGTGTAATATATACCTATGATTTTTGAACCACAGGATCTATTTCTGTGGTTTTTAATATTTAACGAAAAGGAAATAACAATAATGATTTGCACCAACAATGTTACCCTCGCCTACGGCAAGAGGGTTCTGTTTAAAGACGTTAATATAAAGTTTGCACCAGGCAACTGTTACGGACTCATCGGCGCCAATGGAGCGGGAAAATCCACATTTCTGAAAATTCTTTCCGGGGATGTCGAATCAGACTCGGGAACCGTTTCCGTGGGCTCCAGGGAGAGAATCGCGGTCTTAAGACAGGACCACTTTGCCTTTGACGAGAAAGCGGTTTTAGACACTGTAATAATGGGCCATGAAAAGCTGTACAGAATTATGGCAGAGAGGGAAACTCTTTATGATAAACCAGACTTTTCCGAAGAGGACGGAATCAAAGCGGGTGAGCTTGAGGTTGAATTCGCGGATATGAACGGATATGAGGCAGAGTCTGAAGCGGCGATTCTCTTAAGCAATCTGGGAATTACCGAAGAGATGCATCAGAAAAAGATGAAGCATCTCGATGGCGGGGAAAAGGTGCGGGTTCTCCTTGCGCAGGCCCTGTTTGGAAATCCGGATGTCCTGCTTCTGGATGAGCCTACAAACAATCTGGACATCAAGTCCATTGTCTGGCTTGAGGAGTTTCTCTGCAGATTCCAGAACACGGTAATCGTGGTATCACATGATCGTCATTTCATGAACCAGGTCTGCACACACATTGCAGATATTGATTTCGGTAAAATTTCAGTGTATGTGGGAAACTACGATTTTTGGTATCAGACCAGCCAACTGAATCTGAAACAGAAACAGGCGGGAAACAAGAAAATAACCGAACGGGCCAATGAACTGAAGGCTTTTATCCAGCGGTTCAGCGCTAACGCCTCCAAGTCAAAGCAGGCCACTTCCCGAAAGAAACTTTTAGAAAAACTCAATGTTGAGGACATGCCGGTGTCGTCAAGAAAATACCCGTTTATTTGCTTCAGGCCCGAACGAACATGTGGCAACGTGATCCTGGAAGTGGACGGACTTACCAAGAGCATTGATGGTGAAAAAATACTGGACAACGTCAGTTTTACTGTGAACGGTGGGGATAAGATCGCCTTTATGGGCGGAAACAGCCTGGCCAAGACTACCCTTTTCCAAATTCTGGCCGGGAAGATGGAACCGGACAGCGGTACTTTCCGTTGGGGAACCACCATTACACATTCCTATTTCCCCAAAGAATACAGCGCCTATTTCAACGGTGACCGGAACCTTATCGAATGGCTCCTGCAGTTCGCTCCCCCAACAGAAGGCGAGAGCTTTGCCAGAACATTTCTGGGACGCATGCTCTTTTCCGGGGAAGAGGCTCTTAAAAAGATTGAAGTACTCTCCGGAGGGGAAAAAGTTCGCTGCATGCTCTCAAGAATGATGCTTTCCGAATCCAATGTCCTGATGCTGGATGAACCCACAAACCACCTGGATCTTGAATCGATCACATCATTAAATGACAGCCTGCTCAAATTCCAGGATGTGATTCTTTTTACCTCCCATGACCACGAGTTTGTGAATACTGTGGCAAATAGGATTATCGAAATCATACCCGGTGGCATCATTGATCAACTCATGACTTTCGACGAGTATATTGAAAAGATGGAAATCGTAAAAACCGGGGAAACCATGCTCAAGCAGGCCGCTTAAAAAGCATGGGAAGAAAAAGCTGCATTATGAAGCTCTGCAGCACAATAACCGATAAAAGGCTATGAACATTGAACCCTGGTCGCCTCTGGCGCCGCCGAAGGCGGGTAAACATCGAACGTCCAACATCCAATTTTCAATACGGTGACGTATTTAACTCAACTTTCGGAGTTAATATTCCTTAAAAAGGTTAAATTTAACCAATTGAAATAATTAAAAATATAGACAAGATTCACTATCTATGATATGTATTATTTGTCTAAAAACAAACAAATCAAAGATAGGAACCTTGTCAAAATGCATACTACCTCGATAGGATCTCAAAATCAAACCCAAAACCCTGAAAAGCTCGGAATTTTTGGTAACTACTTTTCCATGTTAAAAGTTGGAAACATGCTCAATAAATCAGGTATAACCAAAAGCAAAGGTGCATCTCCTATAGAACTGTTCTCCATTGTCTTCAACCTGGCATTTATTGGCAAAAACTTCTTTGAAGGTGTAGTGCGGAATAAAAAAATA
>Ga0222695_1001125_pt1 | contig 11521 bp, 5 predicted proteins | sample AntAcemetage1398_FD_179834 | JGI IMG/M metagenome (GOLD analysis project Ga0222695, IMG submission 179834) | Saline water microbial communities from Ace Lake, Antarctica - #1398 | ecosystem: Environmental > Aquatic > Non-marine Saline and Alkaline > Saline | place: Antarctica: Ace Lake...
CAGGAGTCTGGAGTGTTTCAGACGGATTCAAAGTTGTTAAGGCAAGAATCGAAGCTGCGGAAGAATCAATAAAAGTTTCTCCGGTTCCACTGGGAATGATGAGTATAAACTGTTCCGAGGAAAGAAGAAATAAAATTCTTGATCTGGCTGGAGAGAAACTTTTTCTTACTAACGTTAATGCTCCCGGAAGATACATTTTTGCAGGTGAGCTCTCAGTTGTGAAGAAGACAGTTGAACTTGCTGAATCTTTTGGTCTGGATTCAAGGCTCCTTCCTATTGGAAGCGCTTTCCATTCAAAATACATGGAACCAGCAAAGGCAAAATTTAGGAAGGCTCTTGCAAAGCTCAAATGCTCAAATTCGAAATTCAGAATAATGTCTACGATCACAGGTGAGTATATTCCTATGAACCTGACTCCTGAAATTGTTGCTGAGCATCTTTCGAATCAGCTGACGATAGGACTTAATCTACCAAGAGAAATTGAGAAGCTTTACAGCGAAGGGTTTAACCATTATCTCGAAGTAGGTCCCGGATGGTCAATGACAAAAATGATCAGTGCTATTCTTGAAGACAGAAAATTCAAAGCTGTTCCAACTCTGCATCCTAAGATCGGTGATTCAGAAGTTTTCAACAGGGCACTTGCTTTCCTTGTTGTTTCAGGACATCTGGGCGACAATCCGAAAAGCAGAAGAATGGTAGACCATATTACAGAAGATATGCTTAATTTTATTAGGGAAAATGATTCTGATACATACAGCAGACTCATTGAGCTTCATACAAAGTTTCTTGACACTAAAGAGCCTGTTGTCAGTGAATTTAAGCCGAGAGTTCAGACTGTTGTAACTGAAAATGTGGAAGCAAAAGTTGCTATTTCTCCCACAGGTAGCGCAGATACAGACGATCTTGAAGAACGTATCAGAGAAGAGCTTGCCAACATGACAGGTTATCCACTTGATATGCTTGAAAGTGAGCTTGATCTTGAAGCTGATCTTGGAATTGACAGTATTCAGAGAGCTGAACTTTGGGTAAATCTTACAAAGGAACTTGGAATAAGTGAAGAGAGCAGACCAAAAGCTCCGATTAGAACCATAAAGATATTTGCCGAGGCACTCGCTGAATTCATGGGCGGAGAGACTCCAACACCCACTCCAACAACAACTCCAGCTCCGAAAACAGGTAGCGCAGATACAGACGATCTCGAAGAACGTATCAGAGAAGAGCTTGCCAACATGACCGGTTATCCACTCGATATGCTTGAAAGTGAGCTTGATCTTGAAGCTGATCTTGGAATTGACAGTATTCAGAGAGCTGAACTTTGGGTAAATCTTACAAAGGAACTTGGAATAAGTGAAGAGAGCAGACCAAAAGCTCCGATTAGAACCATAAAGATATTTGCTGAAGCACTCGCTGAATTCATGGGCGGAGAGACTCCTGCTCCTGCAGAAGAAGCTAAAGCAAAAGAAGCCCCAGCTCCTCCCACAGGCAGTGCAGATACAGACGATCTTGAAGAACGTATCAGAGAAGAGCTTGCCAACATGACCGGTTATCCACTCGATATGCTTGAAAGTGAGCTTGATCTTGAAGCTGATCTTGGAATTGACAGTATTCAGAGAGCTGAGCTTTGGGTAAATCTTACAAAGGAACTTGGAATAAGTGAAGAGAGCAGACCAAAAGCTCCGATAAGAACCATAAAGATATTTGCCGAGGCACTCGCTGAATTTATGGGTGGAGAGACTTCTGCTCCTGTAAGAGAGGAATCAAAAAAAAAAAAGCTAAATCCAAAAGCTGAGAAATTCAATAAGGAAATCGTTTCAGATAGCTGGGATCTTTTTGCCCGCAACTGGGTTTTTGCTGACAGTAACGACCTGGAATCTTTTAAATGTAGTAGCGTTTCAATAGTTGCTGATAAGAGTGATGATTGTAACAAAATGATATCACTGATGGAAAAGTTCGGTGCTAGAGTTGAATTAACTGATCCTGAAAGCTTGATGCAATTAAGTGACGCTAAGCTGAAAAAGTTTGTAAGCGGCAACGACACGATGATCTACGTCGCACATAGAAAGCTTGCCAAATCGAAGTTTTCAGAGAAATCGATGAAACTTTTCTACTCAAAGACTGATGAGCTGTTTGAACTTTTTAGAATTCTTTATCCATTTCTTGTTGAAAGTCCGACTAGAGTGATCGTGCCGATTGCAAAGAATGGTGCTTTTGAGGATGTAGCTCAGGTAAAAGGAATTTTCAGTTCGTTTCCTGCCGGGTTCTTCCGTTCAATTTCAAAAGAGTTGACAGAAAGTAATTTCATGATGATCGATGCTCCTGTCAAAGAGTGGGATTCAGTCATTAGGGAAAACATTGATGTTGTGTTCTCGGACTTTGAACTTGGAAAGATAAACGGTGTGCCGGTTAAAAACATTCTTTCAAAGATCGTTGAGCCGAAGATTCTTACTTATCCGGTTGGGGATGGTGACCTTGTCCTTGTGACAGGAGGAGCGAGAGGTATCGTTTTTGAATGTGTTGCGGCACTTGCTGAAAGGACCGGATGCAGGCTGCTTCTTACTGGAAGAACTGCAATTCCTGAAGAAGAGCTCAAAGGGATTTCCTTTGACAGGAACAACATGACACAGTCCATTAGAGAATGTGAGCTTAAGATGATGCGTGAAAAGAAGCTTTCGATAAAGGATGCAAAGAAAAAGGCAGCGGCTCTTAAAAGTGGATGGGAAGTTAAGGATAATTTGAGAAGACTTTCTGAAAGTGGAATAGATGGACAGTATGCAGTCTGTGACGTTAGTGACAGGGAGACCTTGAGCGCTCTGATAAAGGGATTGGAAGAAAAAGGCGATAAAATTCAGGGAGTTGTCCACGGAGCTGGTGTTCAGCGGTCAAAGATGCTTCCGGATCTTGATAAGAATACAATTAATAGATGTATCACCACAAAGATGGAACCTGTTTTTACAATGCTTGACGTTCTTGACTGGAGTGAAGTCAAAATGTTCAATGCATTTACATCAATTGCCGGGCTTTTGGGAAATGCGGGTCAGACAGATTATTCATTTGCAAACGATATGCTTGCTGAGATCACTTATGAGATCGGTTCAATGTATGATAATGTAAGTGTTTCAAATGTTGACTGGACAGCCTGGACCGGAACGGGAATGGTCTCAAAGGAGGAGGCGGAAAGATTTGTTCAGAGCGGTCTTATCCCTGTAGATGTTCCATCGGGTGTAAGCTTTTTTATAAAAGCAGTTGGTAATCCTAACAGTGTCCGATTAGCAGTTTTTAATGAAGATGCCGCTTTTGCCGGTAATTTTGTAGGTAGTCATATTTTAAATTCCACACCATACAGAACTTTGAGTAATCGCTATGGATCTTTAAATAAATTTTCCAAGGTTAATTTTGAGCTTAAAAGGGACAATTATCTTTCTCAGCATATTGTAAACGGTGTGTCGGTTGTTCCGGGAACTTTTATATCTGAGATCTTTGCTGAAAACCTTCTTCACAAAGGAAAGGCTGTTAAAAAGCTTAAGTTCAGAAGACCGCTTGCAGTAAAAGATGAGCTTGATGTTGAGATCGTTAAAAGTGGTGAAAGGATGTATATAGTTCCTTCTAAGAGACCTCCGTTGGAAGGAAAGGGTCTTGAAAATTTGAGCTACTCTTCATGTAGTTCAAAAACCGGACTTAAGATAAATAAACCGGAATGGATCGATATTGACAAAAAAACTTTTAAGAAACTGACAGATTCGTCCACAGTTGAAAAGAGCTCGTTCTACAGTTTTCTTGATGAAAAATTCTCTCATGCTTTAAAGACGGGGCCAATGTTTAGAGGAATCGTTTCCGTGCTTGAAGAGGGTGATATCTACTACAGTTTGGTCTCGCTAACGAGAGATGCACTTATGGCTTTTGAGAATCCCGGAGAGTTTAAGTTTAATCCCGTTCTTGCAGATATGGCTGTTCAGGTTGCAAGCGCTTGGAATATGATGAAAAACAAGGTTATGGCTATTCCATTTGAGATAGAGGCTTTCAATATTTTTGCAAGCTCAGAAGCTCAGGACTATCTTGTGGTATGTAAAAAGAACAAGATGGGGAAAGTTGAGGCAGAGTTTGATGTTGCTATCTATGAAAAGGACGGTACTCTGGTTTTCACAATGGACAAGCTTGTCCTAAAAACAATTGCGGGAATTGATGACTGAAAATGAGTGAAATCGCGAAATATGACGTAGCAATAGTCGGTTCCGGACTTGGTGGTCTTACAACAGCTCTTGAACTTGCCAGAAATGGATACAAAGTTGCGGTTTTTGAGCAGCACAGAGTTGCGGGAGGCTATGCACATAGTTTTAAAAGAAAGGATTTTGAGATTGATGTTTCTCTTCATCATTTCGGGGGACTTTCAGACGGAAAGTCTATTCACGGGGTGTTAAAAACACTTGGAGTTCTTGACAGGATTAAATATAAACGCAAAAAAGACATAATGTGTGTGCGTTTCCCGGATGGTGAAAAGACGATTGCTAACCATCCAGGTTCGTATAAAGATTTTCTGATAAGGGAATTCCCGCGTGAAAAAGAACAAATCTTAAAACTTTTGGAACATCTCAAGCTGCTTCGCTGGCATATTGTCGGTGGCTGGATCGATCCTGATTTTGATATCCCTCCTCAGGAATTACTAGTGAATAACTATCTGGAAAAGACATTTCTTGAACTGATCCGGGAATATGTTGCTGATGAAAAACTTATTGCCTATCTGAGTCAGTTCTGGATGTATATCGGTCTTCCTCCGGAGCATGTGAATGCCACTTTTTCAACTTGTGTTTTTAACAGTCATTTTCTTGAAGATATTTATGATATTGATGGTGGCGGGGCCGCAATAACGTGCGCCTATATTGATCAGTTGAGATCACTCGGTTCAGAGTGTTTTGTAAAATCAAAGGTTAAGAGAATCATCGTTGAAAGTGGAAAAGCGGCAGGTGTTGAGCTTGAAAATGGAGAGGTTTTCAAAACGGATATTGTTGTTTCAAATGCTGATCCCTACCAGACATTCAATAAGCTTATCGGTAAAGATGATGTCAGCAAACTGTATCGTTTCAGGCTTGAAAAGATGGAAAAAGCTGTTTCACTTCTTTCTCTCTATGTTGGACTTGACTGTCCCGCTTCGCAGTTTGGAGTTCCCATATCGATGTATTTCTATAATCACAGCTTCAATCCTACAACGGCCTATGAGCTTGCGATGAAAGAGAAATTTGATAAGACTGACTGGTGTCTTACCAACTATGAAACATCAAAAGTCTGTAAATTTCCTAAGGGAGATGGACTTCTGTGTTTTGTTGAAATAGCTCCTGCTTCAGACTGGTTAGATCTTGATGATGAAGCTTATACAAAGAAGAAGGAAGCAGTGAAAAAGACGCTTCTAAAGAAATATGAGAAACGATTCCCGGGACTTTCATCTCATATAAAAATGATAGAGTTTGGAACCCCGAGAACTATGAATAAATTCAGCATGAACGAGGGCGGAAGTGTTTACGGACTCGCTCAGACAGTCGAGCAGTCAGCGAGCAAAAGGCTTCGCAATAATACTCCTATCGAAGGACTTTTCCTTACCGGTTCATGGACGTGGTCCGGAGGAGGTTATGAAGGTGCGATAATGTCGGGAGTTCAGACATCAGCTTCAATAATTGGAAAGTATTCTTCAAAGAACGAGGCGCTTCCTATTCAGGTGAGAATGGATGCGGGAAGGGAAAGAAAAAAGAACAATTTTATAAAAGACGTGAGGGTTTATAACGGTGATGTCAGTGCAGGCGGGATAGCAGATCTTAACTGCTTTATGCGTTTTATGGATAGAGGAAGAGTTGATTCCAGTGAGTCGATCTTTAACCTTGATCCGCACGAATCACTTTTTGAGCACTATAATCTTCAGGTTTATTCAATATCAGCAAAATATAGCAAAGATGTTGTTCCTGGTGATTTTATGAAGGTTTTGTCAGACTATCATAAACGGACATCCTATAGAATGGTCTGTCATCAGAAGTTTGTGACAGAGCAAAAGGAAGATCCAGTTCTTGATGCACTTGTTGAACTTGTTCAGGTCGATGATAACGGGGCGTTGATGGAAATTCCTGAAGAAATAAGCGATGAAACTCCTGTTGCCGAAGTTACGAATGTAAATACAAAAACCTTTAAACTTAAAAGGGTTGAGCCATTTTTTGAACATAAAATGGTTGCCTATACTGAAGATAGTGACCTTCAGGGAGTTGTTTTTCATGCTGCTTATTTACGATACTGTGAAGAGTCACTTTTTGAGTTTATTGAAAGTGTTTGTGGAGAAGATCATAAATGCAGTCACTGGGTTTTTCCGGAGTTCTATATACGTTTTCTGAATTCTGTGCATGTCGGGAATAACCTTCTGATAAGCATAAATGCTGATATCGTTGAAGACAAAGTTGTTTTCTTCCAGAGGGTCAGGATGCCGGATCTTAATAAAGTTGCAGTTGAGATCAGTTTTGAACTTGAGCTTAGGAACGAGTCAAATCAGAGAATTGATATTCCGGATAAGCTTTTAAAACTTTTAAGGGAGAGATGAGTTGAGTGTCGGGAAGTTTCTTTTAGACAAGGAAAATCTTGGATATGTAGGAAAGAACTCATTTAAGTTCGGAAAGAAGTTTATTATTGAAAAGACAATGAGATACTTTGATGAAAATCAATCAGAGGTTGATGAAATAGTTAGTAATCTCAGGTATATGGATCTTGAATCTTCAGGCAGTTCACTTGATGCCGCTCTAAAGGGAATAGGTACACATTACTTTGAGAAGATCTTTGTTCTTACAAAGATTTTTGAGATGCACTGGCTAGGTAAGAACAGAATTGATTTCGGTGACTCGATGGAAGTTTTTAAAGAGGCAAAAGACAGAAAAGTTCCTGTTTTTGTCGCTCACAGTCATTTTGGAGCATCATATTTTGTAAGTATGAGTCTGATGGTCAACAACCTCAATATTTCATCAGTCGGAAAATTTCCGGAACCGGTCGGATCAATAATAAAGAAAAGTTCAAAGCAGATATCTGAGAAATTCGGGATCGGAACAACAAATTTAATTAACATAGCTGATCCGCAAGTTGACGTTGCATGGGAGATGTTCAATACACTTCTTAGAGGTGGAATACTCTCAAATGTCTTTGATGAAAGTAACGAGTTCTCTAAAGAAGTCAGTCTGTTGGGAAAAAAACTTCTCGGTGGAAGCGGCATGGATCTTATTCTGAAAAAATACAACGATGATAAGATAATTCTAGTGACACCATTCATAGTTAGAACCGGCGAAGATACATTTAGATTTGAACTTGACAGACACTATCTGAAAGACGGAAATATTATCCAGAGTTTCTATAATTCACTAGGAAAACGAGTTGAGAAATACCCTGACCAGTGGTATTTCATCCACGAACTTCATGAGGCGTTATTAGGGTAAAATTCCAAAACAATTTCAAATAGTGTAAACTTCCTCGAATATTTTTGAGGTGATTATGGGACTTTTTGATTTTTTAACAGGGAAGAAGGAGCAGTCAAAGGAAGATGGTGTCGAGTTCGGACATTTTCTTGAGTGCAACAAACCTTATGCTTTTACCAAGATCTGGAAAGAGGCGACAGAGCTTTTTAAGGATGAGAAGCATATTCAGAGTTTTGAACGCTTTCTTGGCTATCTGGAAAATCCTCCACACAAAAATGTGACTTATACAAAAGAATTTGAAAAGATCGAGTTCGAGATAGTTCACGGCAGTGCGATAATTAAGGGAACTTTTGATGACAAGGGTCTTTATGCTTTCACAGAGATAGGTCGTTTCAACGGTGTTGCGACTGCACTTTTTCGTGATCTGCTTATTAAGAATTACATGATGCACTACAACTGTTTCTGCATTGATGACAAGACTGTTATTATTAAACATCATTCTCCGCTTAGTGAGTGCTCGCCGACGAAGATGTACTATGCGATAAAGGAAATGGCAATGAAGGCTGACATTCATTCCCAGGCACTTTTTGATGATTTTGGAATGCTTGAGGAAAGTTTCGGGCGCGCTCCCAAAGAGATTCCTGAAACAGAACGTGACATCAAGGTGAAGTATCTTAAAAAGTGGATAAACGACACTTTTAGCGAACTTTCTTCGATGACTCCCGATAAAGATGCCAATATAATGTCTCACTATCTGCTGTCACTTTCCTACCGCGTTGATTTCCTGCTTTCTCCAAGAGCAAAGGTTTGGAAACTTAACGATATGGCTGTTGCGATATATAGCGATAAGGTGCTTGCTGTTCCCGAAAAGATCAGGAAAATGATGTCTTATCTTCGGGATATTCTCGATATGTCTGATGAGGATATGAAGGCTTCATTTTTTAAAACTGTTGATACTTTTGCGATAGTGAACGCTTCTACTCATAACGATCTTGTGCAGTTCTTTCTCAAAGAGTTCAGCAGTGCAAAATATTACGCTGAAAGAAGACTGGATAGACATACTCAGGCCGTTTATGAGCAGGCTCTGGGATATGTTCTCTATTTTCAGGGAGTGTTTCCCCCAGTCAGGGAGTTGCTGACGCTTTATTACAAGATCTTCTATCCTGAATTTTTTGAGGAAATGGGAATAAAATGTAATCTCTATGACCCTGCTCTTAACAAGTTCAGCAAATGGACTATCGAAGGGCAGATAAATAAAATTATCTCAAGGAACAGAAAGACATATCCTAAGCTCATGTTTTATTTTCAGAACTTAAGGTATGAGAACAGCAATAGTTTTGCTTACACTTTTCTGAATGAAATTACGTTCTTAAATTTTTGGATGAAGCCGCAATGAAGAAAATGAATGAAATAATAGATACCTTTAGAAAATGTGTGGTCCAGATCGCGACACCTTACAGCGGTGGGACAGGATTTATACTTTTTAATGAAGGACTCATCGTTACCAACTACCACGTTGTAAAGAACTGTGAAGAAGTTGTAGTTAATGGCAGGGAATTTGAAAAGACAAAGGCAAAGGTGGTGTTCATTGATCCGCATCTTGATGTGGCCTTTATTGAATCTCCGGTGCCTGAAACAGCCGGTCCTGTCCTTTCAGATAGAGAAGTTAACGAAGGTGATACAGTTCTGGCGATCGGACATCCTCTGGGCCTTAAATACACATCCACAAGCGGAATAATCTCTAAAACTGAAAGGGATTACAACGGAATAAAGTACTTTCAGATAGATGCGGCTATCAATCCGGGAAACAGTGGCGGACCTCTCATAAATTCAGAAGGTGAGATCATCGGAATGAACACCTTTATCATTCGTGATGCCGAATCACTGGCCTTTTCTCTGCCCTACACATACATCAGGGAATGTCTTGAATCATATTTGTCTCTTAAAGGATCTCAGGCGATCAGATGTCGTTCGTGCAGACTTACTCAGAAAAAAGAAGATATCTCGGGAGAGTTCTGCAACAACTGCGGTTTTAGATTCGATAAGGACGATATTCATGCAAGACCCTTTGTGGCGGAAGGAATAGTCGCAAAGATAGAAAAGCTGATCGAAGACTCAGGATTTGATCCGGAACTTTCAAGGTGCGGTCCCATGCTCTGGGAATTCTCAAACGATGATTTCTGGGTAAAGATCAGCTATGTTCAGGCTACGAAGTTTATAGTGATCGATGCTCCCGTTGTAATGGTTCCCAAGGAAAGGATAGGGGAGTTCTTTGAATTCGCACTAAGAGAGAACTATAAACTTACGGATCTTGTTTTCAGCCTTAAAAATAATGAACTGATGCTTTCGGCGATTACTTTTGAAGACGATTTTCATCAGGATATTGAACTGAAAAAACTTCAGGACCTTTTGGCTTTAGCAGCAAAACACCGTAAGGATCTTAAAACTAATTTTGATGCTGAACCAATTCTAGATACGATCGACTGATCTAAAACCTATTCAACGTTGATTTCAACTATAACCCAATGCTGATCTACATTGTATTTGTCGGGCAGCTTTTGAATAGCGTAAAACTTTGTGCTTTCCGAATTGAAGAAGCCGTAGTATCCCTCCGGAATAATTGGGTATTCTAATACGGTGTCATGATCTTTAGGGAAGGTGAATTCTGGAAGAAGAATGTTCCCCAAGTATTCAAATGTTTCTGAATTATATTTTCTTACAGCATTTTTACCAGTGAGCGTATATATCCTTTTAGCTTTTGAGCTGTGATCTAGAGATACAATGGTTTCATCTTTCAAAATTCCTATGTACTTTATGTCCGTGGCTTCATTTTCAGATAAGGAGAAAACAATACCGGATGAGGAAAAAAGAAGATTGCCATCATCTGATATCCAGAGATCGTATCCATATTCATAGTTGCCATAATCTCGTGAATCGTAAAGATATTCGGCTAAGCCATTTCTGATATCAATTTTCTGAATATACATTGGTCTATTTTCTGGTTGACATCCGTAAATATACTTTTCAGAAGGATGTAGAACCATATTCAGGTTCGCTACTAATGCGGATGAAGGTTGAAACAATGTTTTAGTGGGAAGCTCAATACTTTTAAATGGTGAAATAAAGGCGATATCTTTCGAAGTGATAACGGCATAGTCAATATAGTTATCAAACTGATATTCAAAGATCACTGCCATTTCTTCTAGATCAATGTGACTGAAAAGTCTTTCAAAAATGATTCCTGCAGATGTGCCATTGCTGTTGACTGAAATTCTTTTGGGAGATGCATCCAGATTAATAAAAGTTAATGTGTCGGAAGATGTGTCATATTTATATAATCTGTTGGGCTCTTCGGTGAGTATCATCAGGATATCTTTTGATCTGACGTATTTAGCATCTACTACATTTCCCTCAATGTAGTACTTATCATTATCAAGATGATGATACTTTGTTACAGGTACCTCAAAAAGAAGATGACCTGAACCATTTGATACTCCAAAGCTTGCTTTATATTCGCCTGATGGTTTTCCTGACATATCAACTTTAATATTAATATTTTCTGATTCTTTTATTTTTAAGAATCCGGAAGACGGCTCAAAAGATATATAATCCTCAAAACAAACTATTCTCCACTCACTGTCAATGTTTCCTATGTTTGTTAATTGAAAGTTTTTACTAATTTCAAGATAGTCAAAGTTAGCATGTATAGGTGAAAGGGTAAACTTGTAAATACACGGGACGTCCATTGATATTTTATAGCTGAAAAGTATTTTTGATGCATTTGAAGTGAAATTTAAAACCCCATCATAAGTTCCTTTTAAATATCCGAAACGGTTTGCTGATACAACAATTTTTACCGTCTCATTCTCATCTAATATGCTGCCGGTTTTACTAAGTGTGGCCCAATTAACTGTTGATTCCATGTTCCAGTTTAATTCTCCTTTTCCGGTATTTTTAAGAGTAATAGTGTTCTAGTCCCTTAATTGACTGTACAAAATTCAAGACTAAAATATCCCAATGAAAAAGGAGGGATTATGACAGCGAAGAAACAGTACCGAGCGGAAGAGAAATTTTTAATCCTAAAAGAAGCAGAA
>Ga0222695_1001127_pt1 | contig 11485 bp, 7 predicted proteins | sample AntAcemetage1398_FD_179834 | JGI IMG/M metagenome (GOLD analysis project Ga0222695, IMG submission 179834) | Saline water microbial communities from Ace Lake, Antarctica - #1398 | ecosystem: Environmental > Aquatic > Non-marine Saline and Alkaline > Saline | place: Antarctica: Ace Lake...
CATGGGGGATTCTGATACAGCATGGGTGATTCACCCTGAAAACCGGCGATATTTATCTGGATTCAAGGCAGAAGACACCCAATTCACAGAATCATCAGGTTCTCTTCTCATAAACAATGCCAGATCTCTGCTCGTTACTGACTCAAGATACGTCTTAGAAGCAGAAAAGGAGGCGCTTGATTTTGAGGTTCAGATCCTGAAACAAGGTTTGGTCGAGGATTTGCCCGGGCTGATACAGGGTATGGGAACGAGAAAACTCGGTTTTGAGGAAAATTATCTGACCTGGGGATTACATAAGGGGTTTACCGAAAAGCTCAAGACCCTCTCACCACAGGTTGATCTTGTTCCCCTAAACGGTCTGGTTGAAGAGATGCGCGAGGTAAAAGACGAAGAGGAGACCAAGGCAATAGAAGATGCTGCGGATTTGATTTCCGAGATCTTCAATGAAATCATTGCGAAGCTCAAACCAGGTATGACAGAGAAGGAGGTGGCATGGGAGATTGAGGACCTCGCTCGCCATGGCGGAGCAGAGAGCTTGTCTTTCCCTTCGATTGTTGCGTCCGGCCCAAACAGCGCCCTTCCCCACGCCGTGCCCACAGACCGCAAACTTGGAAGTAAAGAACCGGTTATAATAGATGCCGGAGTCAGGTTGAATGGCTACTGTTCGGACATGACCAGGACGGTGTTTTTGGGAGGTCCGGGAGAGGACTTCAGGGTTATTTACAGGACTGTCCGTCATGCACAAATCGCGACCCTGAAAGAGGTGCGCCCTTTGGTAGATAGTACACACTTAGACGGGATAGCGAGGGGAGTTATAAGTGAGGCCGGGTTTGGAGAATATTTTGGGCATGGGCTTGGCCATGGTGTCGGTCTTGCCGTTCACGAGCGTCCGAAAGTCGGGCCGAGAACCCCGGTGAAACTCAGGAAGGGAACAGTGTTCACGGTTGAACCCGGGATATATATTCCAGGTAAGGGAGGCGTACGTCTTGAAGAAATGGTGCTGGTCGAGGATAAAGGTCCAAGAATCCTGACTAAGAATGATCATATTTACGATTTGTGATAAAGGATAAGGGATAATTGAGGAATTACCAATTCGGGAATTGAGGAATTGAATGTATAATATCCTTTTTTTAATCCCTAAATTCCTAAATCCCTCAATCCCTCAATTAACTAAATGTATGAGCTGACAGATCAATTCATCAATTATCTGAGACTGGAACGAGGTCTTGCAGATAACACAATCCAGGCTTACAGCAGGGATCTTATAAAGTTTACTCAGTTCCTTGAAAAGTCAGATCTCGATCCGCTTCAAATCTCCCGGGACCAGATTAGCGAATATGCAGGCGCCCTGAGAAAAGGCCTATCTGTTAGGTCAGTGGCGAGGAACATCTCGGCCATAAAGATGTTTTTCCGTTTTCTTACTTCGGAAGGATATATAAAGGAAAATCCGGCAAGGCTCCTGGAAACACCACGGCTTCCCCGGAGATTGCCGGATGTCTTGAGCATGGCCGAGGTTGAACAGCTCCTGGCCCAGCCTGATCCATCCACTCCTATGGGAAAAAGGGACTGCGCCATGCTGGAACTCCTTTACGCCACAGGATTGAGGGTTTCTGAATTGGTAGGCCTCAAGGTTCTTAGTATCAACCTGGAAGCCGGTCATGTAAGGACTTTCGGGAAGGGTTCCAAGGAAAGGCTTGTTCCAATAGGAGGGAAGGCGATTCAGGCGGTCAGAGAGTATGTTTCGAATGGCCGCTTTCAATTACTGAAAGGGGCCAATTTACCATATCTCTTCTTGAATTTCAGGGGCCGCCCTTTAACCCGGCAAGGATTTTGGAAAATTATCAAGAAGTATGGGAAAGAGGCGGGTATACAAAAGGAGATATCGCCGCACAGCATAAGGCATTCGTTCGCCAGCCACCTGTTGGAGGCAGGAGCTGATTTGAGGTCTGTCCAGGTCATGCTCGGGCATGAAGATATCTCTACTACCCAGATTTATACCCATGTTACGAGAAAGAGATTAAAGGAACTCCACGCAAAATGCCACCCAAGGCCATAAACACAGGGTAAATATGGGCAAGATCATAGACCTCCGGGATAAGCTGCAAAAGCCACCTGATACTCTGATTTCTTCAAAACCCTGGGAATTTCGAAGGGCATCCTGGAGAACACCCTATTTTATTCAAATGTTACGATCTTTAGCTGAAAAACTGGAGCGCCCACAAAATGAAATCTCTACCACTCCCCCTCACTTTTTGCTAAAAGGAGGCATGACTTGCACCATCCAGGCCATGTATGCAAATCGTCATGAAGAAGAGAAAATGAGAGAGACCTATTATCTCATAGGACTCACGGACTGTATGATCAATCAGGTCAACCCGATTTTGAGGACAGATCTTTTAAGGGCCATGTATAAGAAAGTCTTTGCTATGAAAGAGGCGCTTAATATACACTGGCATGGAACATTAGATCAGGTCTTGCTTCCGATTGATTATCAGTTTTATGATGACCTCGCCTATCGCTCTTCGATAAAGAAGGCCCGGACCATGAAAGAGCTTTACCTTGCCATAAAAAGGGGAGCGGATGAGATGTTTGATATCCTTTCCCTTGAATATGTCTTTTATTGTCCATGGATGGGAGGGTAATCATGAAAAAAAACCAGCACCGCAGGGACGCAAAGACTACCAACCTCCTATTGGGAGCCCTCTTTGACGGAATCAGCGAAGAGATAATGGTGGTGGATGAGAACGGAATTATTCAGGACGTAAATAAGGTTTTTTTAAATGAATGCGGCATGAGAAAAGAGGATGTTTTAGGGCAAAAATGTTTTGAAATCAGGCTCTTATCTGGCAACCGCTGTGATTTCACCTCACAATATTGCCCGCTTGAAAGAGCAAAGAAGACAGGACAGAGGGTTGAGATAACTCACCGTCACAACCAAAAAGGGGTTGAATTTATAGAGTTGAGCCGGATTATGTACCCTGTCGCTGCCGAAGGAACATCCGGGCTTTTTGTAGAAATCTCCAGGGATGTAACGGAATATCGAAACCTCATCACAAAACTGCAATCGTCTGAAAAGAAATTCCGGACCATACTTGATACGGCCACCGACGCGATCATAAGTATTGACAGTGAACATAAGATCGTGGTTTTCAATAACGCAGCCCAGCAGATTTTTGGATATTCAAGGGATGAGGTAATGGAAAAAGATCTCAATATGCTCATTCCTTCTCAATATGGGGACCACTCCCGTTTTGTGAAGAGGTTCTTAGAGACAAGAACCCCAAAAATCATAGGCAAGACCCTGTCTCTTACAGCTTTTAGAAAAAACGGGGAAGAATTTCCGATCGAATTGGGGCTCTCTTATCACGAAATGGAAAAAAATATCACCTTTACGGCCATCATCAGAGATATCTCAACACAGAAGCAGTTAGAGAAAAAGCTCCTGCGGTCAGAGCGTCTTGCCGCAGTAGGTCAGACAGTCGCCCACGTGGCCCACGAGATCAAGAATCCGCTAATGATCATCGGCGGATTTTCTCACCAGATAAAGGATAGCCTGACTGACGATAAGGCGCTACAAAAGCTGGGCATGATCCTTGACGAAGTCAGCCGGTTAGAGCGATTAGTTGCAAGCTTAGGGGATTTCACCAAAGTTTACAGACTTGTTGAGAGACCCGCAGATATCAATTCGGTAATCCAGGATGTGTTGAAGATTATGGGCGGAATATATTCTTCAGGAAAGCATTGCTTTAAGACAAACCTGGCATCGGATTCAGCAGAAATAAATTGTGACCCCGACAAGTTGAAGCAGGTGTTCATTAATGTTATTACCAATGGGATTGAAGCCATGGAGAATGGGGGAACAATCACCATCAGCACGAAAAAATTGTCAGACAGTCTGGAGATCCAGATAAGTGATGAAGGTATCGGCATTAGAGAGGAAGATCTCCTTCATATATTCGAACCGTTTTTCACGACCCGGGACCGTGGATCAGGACTGGGTCTGGCAATATCATACAAAGTGGTAGAAGCGCATAAGGGGGAGATATGGGCTGACAGTGAACCTGGGCAGGGGACCACCTTTGTGGTCAAGCTCCCCTTACTCTAACCAGGAAATAATCGTTAACCAACATCATAGCGGAGACTGAATCATGAAAATAAAATTGTTGATCGGATGCGGGTTTTTACTCCTTCTCTTACTCTTTTCGATTGTTTCCATTTATCCGGATTGGCTGTGGTTCAAGAACTTAGGCTTTTCCCCTGTCTTCTGGACCATGCTGTCGGCCAGATTCGGGTTTGGTTTTGTGGTTTGGTCGTTCTTGATTCTTATCATAGCCATTAACCTCTACATTGCCAAACGGCTGAGCCCTGGGACCGGACTTAAAGATGAAGGCAGTTTTGCTTCGCAGGTCGGCCTTTCTGCAAACACCCTTAATCTTATTTTCTTAGCATTTATCCTGATCGCCAGTTTTGTCATTGCATCTAAGGCATCTGATAAATGGAACATGGTCCTTCGCTATCTGTACTGGCAACCCTTTGGGAGCGCAGATCCTATTTTCAACAGGGACATCGGTTTTTACGTCTTCGCCCTTCCCTTTTACGCCTTTATCCGGAGCGGTTTGCTGATACTTTTCGTTTTAGCCGGTGGGCTGACCATCATCTGGTACCTTAAAAACGGCGCTCTCCAGGTAATCGGTGAAATAGTTCAAGTGGAGGGGAAGCCACCCTCTCTGCCAAAAATCAAAGTTGCGCCTACGGTCAAAAAGCACCTCATATTCCTCGGAGGAATTATCGTCTTACTCTTGGCATGGGGGTATTACCTGAAGATCTACGGTCTTCTTTATTCCACCTCAGGAGCCGCCTTTGGCGCCGGCTATACGGATGTTCACATCAAAATATGGGCCTTCAGGCTCTTAATCTTACTCTCCCTTGTCTTTGCTGTTCTACTTTTTCTTAACACCTTCAAACCACAAACAAAACTCATCCTGGTAAGCGGAGCAGTCTGGGTGGGATCTATACTGGTTTTTGCCACCATACTCCCCTTGGCCATAGAGAAAATTGTGGTGAAACCGAATGAATTAGCCAAAGAATCTGAATACATTGGCTATAATATCGACTTCACCCGCAAGGCCTATAATCTGAACAAAATAAAAGAAGTCAGTTTTGAGGTTAACGACAACCTGAGCCTGGAAGAGGCGAAGAAGGAAAGGGCAACGATTCAAAACATCAGGATCTGGGACGAACGTCCTTTGCTTCAGACCTACAGGCAGATTCAGGCCATACGGCTATACTACGATTTCAACAATGTGGACGTGGACCGTTATATGATTAATGGCCAGTACCGACAGCTCATGTTGGCGGCAAGGGAGATGGTGGTCAATCAACTTCCCCGCCAGGCCAATACCTGGGTGAACAGGCATCTCACCTATACCCATGGCTACGGCTTAGCCGCAAGCCCGGTAAATGAAGTCACCAGCGAGGGGCTACCCCGCTTGGTTATCAAAGACGTGCCCCCCGTCTCTGAGGTTGGCCTGAAGATAGACCGGCCAGAGATATATTATGGCGAAAAGACTAATCAATACGTCCTGGTACAGACCAAGACCAAGGAGTTTGATTATCCCAGAGGAGACAGTAATGTCTATACCGTTTACGAGGGTAAGGGGGGCGTGCCGATTAACTCATTTATCAGAAGGGTCCTGTATGCCATTGAATTTATGGATTCCCAGATACTCTTTACAGAATATCTGACCCCGGAGAGCAGGATCATGTACAACCGCACAATTCGCAAGCGGGCAAATTCCCTGGCCCCTTTCTTACAATATGACCGGGATCCCTACCTTGTCCTCTCCGGGGGAAAGCTCTACTGGATGCTTGATGCTTACACCACCACTGATATGTATCCCTACTCTTTTAGATCCCATGGCCCCTTCAAGAATCCACTGCTCAACTACGTCCGTAATTCAGTCAAGGTCACGGTCGACGCCTACAACGGGGATGTCTGCTTTTACCTGATTGATGAAAAAGATCCCATTGCCAAGGTCTATTCGAATATATTTCCTGGTCTGTTCAAGCCCTTCACGGAAATGCCCGAGGACCTGCAAAAACATATCCGTTATCCCAAAGACCTTTTCAACATCCAGGCGGCCACTTACGCCAAGTATCACATGCAGGAGGCCCAGGTCTTTTACAACCAGGAAGACCTCTGGCAACTCCCTGACGAACTGTACGGGGATACCAGACAGAGGATGGATCCCTATTATATCATTATCAAACTGCCCGAAGGCGAAAAAGAGGAGTTTCTTCTTATGCTCCCTTACACCCCTTCCGAGAAAGACAATATGATCGGGTGGTTAGCAGCGAGGAGCGACCTGCCAAACTATGGACGTCTTATTGTCTATAACCTGCCCAAAGAAAAACTGATCTACGGACCCATGCAGATTGAGGCAAGGGTGGACCAGCAGACTGAGATTTCCCGACAGTTGAGCCTATGGGATCAGAAAGGTTCCAGGGTCATCAGGGGAAATCTTTTGGCCATTCCCCTGCGTGACTCTTTTATTTACGTGGAGCCCATTTATTTGCAGGCAGAACAGCAAGAAAGCGCAGCACCCTCAACAGGAGCGCCTCAATCCAGGGGAATGGGGAAACCAGGGGGAAGACAGGGAGCATCTTCGCCCGCTCGCAAAACGTCTGTGGCCCTGCCTGAACTGAAAAGGGTTATTGTAACATTTTCCAACCGCATCGCCATGGAAGAAACCCTTGACAAGGCCTTGAGCAGTGTCTTAGGAGGAGAAATATCCCCCAAGGAGTTGGCCGTACCAGCGGCTATCAAGACACTCAAGTCTTCTAATCTCGGTGTCCTGGCCCTGGATCATTACAACAGAGCAAAAGAATATCTGCGCCAGGGGAATTGGACAGGTTACGGAGAGGAACTGGCAAAGTTGGAAGAAGTTTTGAAACAACTCTCCACGCGGGGCAAAAACGTGGACAAATGAAGTAGCCTATACTACTTAAGAAAAGGAATTTGGACGCTGATGAACGCAGATTATCTCTGATTTTTTATTTTTGATTATCTGCGCTTATCTGCGGAAATCTGCGTCCCCAAAATTCAGCTATGCTTGTAGCCGCCGGCAGTCTCCTCGGTAAGCGGCGTGGTAACCGGATTTCTCTCAAAATAATCGATGCAGCGCTGCATATCACATAGAAGCAGGTCGCCAAGATCCCGGCTGACGCCATGACGCACTAAGATACGCTGAATCACCAGATCCTGTCTGTTTGCGGGCATGGAGTAGGCTGGAACCTGCCATCCGCGGTTTCTCAGCCGGTCTGCAAGATCGTAAAGGGTGAAACCCGGATTTACGCCATCCCCCAGGGACCAGCATAGGGCCGGAATCCCGCCCCTGCCGTCGTAGATAACTTTGAACGGTCGCATCTTGCCAATCTCATCAGATAGATAGGCGGCGGTATCGTAGCAGGACTGCTGAATCTTACGGTAGCCCTCCCTGCCTAATCTCAGAAAATTGTAGTACTGCGCAACTATCTGTCCGCCGGGTCGCGAGAAGTTAAGCGCAAAGGTAGCCATATCGCCGCCAAGATAGTTGACCCAAAAGATCAAATCATCGGGTAAATCTTCTTTATCACGCCAAACAACCCAGCCAACACCGAGCGGCGCCAGGCCAAACTTGTGACCGGACGCGTTGATCGATTTTACACGGGGCATACGAAAATCCCACTCCAGATCGGGATCCACAAAGGGCGCTATAAACCCGCCGCTGGCGCCGTCCACATGGATAGGGATATCTAAGCCGGTATCCCTTTGAAGTTTGTCCAGGGCGTCGGCAACCGCCTTGACCGGTTCGTACTGGCAGGTGAACGTAACGCCCAGAGTGGGCACTACGCCGATGGTATTTTCATCGCAGCGCTTGATAACCTCTTCCGGCGTCATGATTAGACGGTCACCTCCCATGGGGATCTCCCGCAGTTCCACGTCCCAGTAGCGGGCAAACTTGTGCCAGCAGATCTGCACCGGACCGCAGATCATATTGGGCGCGTCTGTGGGTTTGCCCTGGCCACGCATCTTGTCCCGCCACCGCCATTTCATGGCCAACCCACCCAACATGGCAGCCTCGCTGGAACCGGTGGTAGAGCATCCCATGGTGTTGACAGCCTCAGGCGAGTTCCATAAATCCGCCAACATATGCACGCAGCGCGCTTCGATCTCAGCCGTCTGGGGATATTCATCTTTGTCGATCATGTTCTTGTCGATACACTCATCCATGAGCCGGTTGACCTCGGGCTCTGTCCAAGTGCAACAGAAGGTAGCCAGATTCTGGCGCGAATTGCCGTCCAGCATCAACTCATCATGAACTGCCTGGTAGACATGGCGCGGCTCGTGCTCATCTTCGGGAAACCTATACTTGGGCATCCTGACAGAAAGGTCTGACGAGGCATAAAGATCGTCCAAAAGATTCGCTCTTACACTGTCTTTTTCATGTAATGCCATAACCCCCTCTCCATTTTTTTATCCACCGATTTCCTGAAGAAGATTGCAAATGTCGGGGGCAAAAAGTTTAATCTGCCATTTTCTAACCCCTTTGATACCTTCCATCTCCTCAGGTTTCCCTGGGTTTGCGATGGCAATCGCCTGTATTTGAGCATTTGTGCAAACCACAGAAGGATCAACTTCCCACTTCCCTCCTAAACGTTCACGCCAGATTTTCAACTCCTTTACGCGGGCAGCCTCTTTTGATCTCAGCCTCTGCCATGGTTTTTTAGGGTACACGGGGAGGGCGTCCTCAGAGAGGTTCAACCCTTCCCTGACCATTTTAATGATAGCTCCCCCCATACGATCTATCTGTTTAAGACTGAGATCTTTAATCCCAGCAAGATCGGTCTTGGTTACCGGTTTGATTCGGGCAATCTCTATAATCGGTTTATTGCCTAAGACTTTGAAATGAGGACAATCCCGACGCTTAGCCAACTGATCTCGAAGCACTAAGACGTTTTCCAGGACGGCAAGACTTCGAGGATCAAGCCTTGCTGCACCTTTAAAACTGGGAAAGAACGGCGCTTTTTTTGATGAATTCGGGCGAACCCTGCTTAGCAGTTCACACTCTTCTTCCACACAAAAAAGCCGGCCCTTTTCCATTAACTCTGTCTCAAGAATACCGACTAATGAAACAAGATAGCAGGTATCCTGAACACCATATTGAAGCATGGGTAGAGGCAGGGGTCTTTGAGACCAGTCCTTTTTCTGATATTTCTTGTCGCTCGATACATGAAATTTCTCGTAGAGTAGGCTGGCAAGGCTTGTTTCTCTGATCCCGAGAAATCTTGCTGCAATCTGGGTATCAAACAGAGAATGGACCTCGATACCAAAATCCCTGTACAGGGAACGGATATCATAGTCTGAGCCGTGCAAGATCTTTCTGATCCGGTGGTCAGCAAAAACAGGCGCCAGAGGAGAAAGGTCCTTTACCGAAAGTGGATCGATCAACAGGTTCAGCCTCTGTGTGGAAATCTGAACAAGGCAGACCTTTTCCTGATAATGGAACATGGAATCCGCTTCAAGATCGACACCGATTACCGGTTCCCCTTGAAGCTCCGGGATTATCTTCTTTAGATCCGCGTCAGTTTCGATCAGCACATACTCAGTGTTAACAGTATCCTTCATTTTTTATTTCCTTGCTCCCCGGAACTTTGCCCTTTGGCTCAGGATTCTCACTTAAAATTGCATCGCCGAAGGCGTACCACAACTTTAGGCACTTTAAATTTTAGGCACTTTAGTTCACTTTAGTTATACGACAGTAAAATGCTTCTCTTCAAACTCGGGCTTTCCCTCGTATCGCTTCATAAAAAAGCCCGGCGCCATCTCCGCGTTTTCAATGATGGCCGGGTCAATCTCTATACCGGCCTGGTGAAACGCCTTAATAATCGACTTGGGCTGGGGCGGACATCCTTTTATGGGGATTATTTCATTGATGTCCGGGTTGTCCTTGTGAAGCTGGTACATACACTTCCCGAACAAAATGGTCTTCTTCTTGCCGGGTGAGGGCTGCATCAACTTCCCGGTAAGGACCTCCACATCATCCCAGGGTTCCCCCTTCCACGCCATGGCGATGGCCGCAAGGACCACACCATTCATTCCCGAGCAGTAAGTGCACAGTGTCAGATCATACTTACGGTAAGACAAACCCTTGATCCCCATTTTCTCCATGGGGAGAGGGAGGCTGTTATCCTGATTGTATGGAAAAGTATATTTATAGCGGGAAGCCACTGCCTCGATCGTTTCCCCCACCACCTCTATCTCCGAGACATCGTTGGAACGCTTATGGTTCTTAGCCGCATGGACCAGATGGGGAACCTCCGAAGGCGCGTATCCCAATATCTTTGCGCCCACCATGTCCGCCGAGAGGACGTCTGTTGATGCCACCACAATATTGCTTCTCCTGACCCGGCCATCAAAACTCGGCCCGCGCTCAGTCGTATATATCCCGTCAAGAAGCGTCAGCATAGGAGGCATGGGATCGGCCAGTTTGGCAACCCAGTAATTGAGGTTCTTTTCCGGATCTGCGTTGTGGCTTTTTTTCCTGGATTTGATATCGATCATTCCCTTTAGGTTCTTGATCCCTAAGGTCACCACTGTCTGAGCGTGGGTCTTCAATACGGGAATATCCACCACGAAGTCACTGTCAAGGATATCCGTGTTAAAGTTGAGCGTTTCCCCGTTTCCCAAATCCACCTCTCTGAATTCTCTCTCAAAAACATTGATGGCCTTGACGCCATAACGCTTATTCAAGAGATTATACCCAAGGCTCTCAAAGGCATGGGCCGGAGTCTCCCAATCCTTGGCCTGTGTTACGATGCCCTCCCCAATCGTGATGTCATCAATACCCCGCTCCTTGAGAAGGACCACAACATCCTCTACCATACGGGAGGTAGTAATTACCCCCCACTTGGGAAAAGCGACCTTGCGGGTCCAAAAGACAATATTGGGTTTGATAAAGACCTTGGCCTTGGCAGGCATGTGATCCAGCCCCTCGCAAAGCTCGATTGCTTTCCGGACAGATTCAAAGGGTTTCTCATAACGCACAATAGCAACGACCGATTTACTCATGACTAACTTCTCCTTTCTTTATGACGATATAGGACGCAGATAAACGCAGATATTAAAGATTAACAAAGCCGAAAAGGCGCACAATTCACAAAAATTGAAAGCTGCATGTAACAAAATCAAGTGGCTACTGACAAGGAAACTTCGGTTTTTCATCCCTGTTCAAGAATCTTCAACTATATGAGATTGCTTTCAGTTTTAAATCCAAAATCCGCAATCCGCAATCCAAAATCGTGGCTGAACAGGATTCTCGTTCAGCCACTACCTCCCTCTAAACACTGGTTGACGTTTTTCCAAAAAGGCCGCCCTACCCTCTTTCAGGTCATGGCTCTCCAAGGCCCGAGACACGATTTTTTCAACCTCCTGTCGGCCCTCTTC
>Ga0222695_1001128_pt1 | contig 11462 bp, 8 predicted proteins | sample AntAcemetage1398_FD_179834 | JGI IMG/M metagenome (GOLD analysis project Ga0222695, IMG submission 179834) | Saline water microbial communities from Ace Lake, Antarctica - #1398 | ecosystem: Environmental > Aquatic > Non-marine Saline and Alkaline > Saline | place: Antarctica: Ace Lake...
TTCTTCAGATCCGAAAATAGAACACCCGTGTTCGTAGATATGCTGAAAGCTCTTATTTGTAGCAAGAACAAGCCCTTCATCGATGAACCCTTTTTTGTGCGTAAGCTCTATCATATTGCGTTTAAAGTTAAGTTGAGCTATCAGCTCGGAGTTAACCCTGTGTAGAGTAACCCCTGTTTCGTCGATGTACACATCTGTTTCTGTACCTATTTGGTTAACATCGAGCAGTTTGTGCCTGAAACTTGTAGAAGAGAATAATAATGTACATGAGTTTGTGCTAAGTTTTTGAGGACTTGTGCACTTATCCATGTTGGATAAAAAACTCATTAATTCCTCCTGAAGATAGTGATAGTGGTTTCGGGGTTGAAGCAGTTAGGTTCTGACTTTTATTGTGTACAAGATCTGGTTAGAGCTATCTCTGGTCTTAGTGTTCACCTTAATGCCTGCTGCCTTAAGGATTTCAAGGTCATTGTTGATCCGATTAACAAGAATCCGGGCATTCTTATAGTCAAACGGCAATCTGCAATCAGACGCAATCTTTCGCAGTGCAAGAAATAGCTGTCCGGCCTTTACTTTTTCAAGAACTGTGAACTTATTTTTTTTCTGTAGACTCACTTGATACTTTTCTGTAAATGTTTCTGTCTTGGAAATAGGGCTATCTAATGAGTCCTGATCAACTGCGATATTCCACTGGTTGAATATGGCATAGATTGCGCTTATGATCTGATTTGAGTCTTGACTGGTCTCTCTGCTTGCGGCGTTGAATGCTTGAATCTGTTTTGCGAAAGTGGAGTGGAGTTCATTGAGGTTTTTTTCTACCTGTTCTTCAGGTTCTCCCGCCAACATAAATAGGTACATTATACCAAGGTGTTCATTCAGACGGTTTTTACTGTGTCGAGGAAAAGCTTTGTTGATGAGTGCCATGACTTGCTCTAGCTTATTTTCACGAATCATTTTTAGGACTGCCTGTGTCTTTTTAAAAATCCATGAGAGTAAAACATCTCTTTTGTCTTGGATCTTTGTAATAGCTCGGGATTCAACGAAACTTGGATCGGTTTGATATTTCACATTAAAATGAAAGGTTATCGTTCGGCTCTCAAGTTCGGTGAACTCTCCCCCAGCCGCCTCAATGCCGGTTGTCAAAACCAGGGTTTTAACTTCTTCGGTTACATTCTCAGTGTCAGTACCGCTTTTTCGCTTTTCCTTGCGAATTTCCGATCCCGCTGTTAATAAAAATAGTTTTAGGCCCGTAGTAAGTTCAGAGCTTTCAATGTTGTCTAAAACGAGTATGGGGTGTTTTGCTCCATCTGTGTAGTGACTAGCAATTGTTCCAACTTTCTGTGCAGGTTCACCAAAGAGTAGTGTAGTAAAAAGTTTTGCAGCAGTAGTCTTTCCGCTACTGGTGAATCCAGTGTTTCGAGCGAGAGCCGTTGTTCCACAAAATCTAATCAGTGGGTAGGTGCACAACCATGCTCCAAAGAAGATACGATCTTCATCTGAGCAGGATAAGTTCTTTAATATCAGCTCTTCAAAAATCCTAGCCCCCTCCTCAATTGTTACATCAGAAAGATATCGGATAGGCTTTATTTTATTGGAGTTCGCAAGCAGGATGCCTTCCTTCTTGTCTCCATTTTTGATTACATTTATGCTTTCCGGCGTGATCTTAACAATTTCCCTTTCTGGATTATTCAGGTTCATGTAAACAGTGTTACTTCTTCTGTCTGTGTGCTGCCAACTATGGAGTTTGACCTTGGTGCCATTCAGATGAGCGAGGTGAGTTAATGCCTGAATGCAACATTTTCCGCTGTTCGATGCACTGAGTTGGCCGCTATACCTAAACATTAGTGATTCAAACTCCTGGCGCTCACACTTATCTGAGCTATTGAGAACGTACTGTTTGTCATTTTGAATCATACTGATGTTGTTGCTGGGATCGTAATAGAATGTTGCATCTTTCTCCAGCAAAAACTCCATAACAACTTTTGCTGCTATGCTAGCTTTTTCTTCTTTCGTTGCATTCTTTACCAGCCTCTGTTCAAAGGCGATTCGCTCCTTACACGACATTTCTGAGACTTTTTTAACGGGCTCGGACTCTTTGTGGTCGTACTTTGGTTTGGATTCTGCTGCCTTTGCGAGCTCTTTCATCTCGCTTTGCAGTACCTTAAGTGTGCAGCCTTTTCCGGTATGCTCATATATCGCTCGTAAATGTTGATCCTGAACAAGTGGGCCGAACTTAGTGAGAAGTTTTAAGGCATCTCTCACATCGTCGAAATCCTCATCGCTTTCTAGTTTAGTTGGCAACTGAGAGATCCTATATTCAATAGGGGTTCGTGCATTATCCAGGAGTTCTTGGAAGTCTTCTGCCATACGTCCAGATAGAAAAAAAGCATTAATGTCAATCTTCTCTGCGTTTTCGAGCAAGGGGAGCGTTGCGATCTTAACTCGAACTCCCTCTTCTTCTAGGGTCTGAGCAACCTTAAGGGCATTTTTTTGCCCAACCTGACTCGTTTCTGTGTCGAAGCACACATACACCGTCTCGAACCTTTTGAGTTTGGGAGTCACTCTATTGAGTAAAGTTTTCGACATGTGCACTGTTCCAAGACTTGCAGTTGGAAAGTCCTTAGAGTGTGAAGCAATAGAGTCTGTAATACCTTCCGCAAGTACGACAGATTCTGATCTTCCCCGAAGAGCATCTTCATTATACAGAAAACTGTTGCTTAAGTGTTTTGATATACGCTTATTCTTTTCATCATTATGGATGGGCAACTTTTTATATTTACCTTGCTCCCACGGTTCGTCTGGTGTTTCGTATGTCTTTCGACCAGTCATATAAACGACGAGGTCTCTCATTATATATGGAAAGATTAACCTATTCTTAAAATAGGCTGTGAGGTTGGATTGGCCTTTAATTTGGATCATCAGGCCCGAGGAGATAATTTCCTTTTTGGAAAAGCCTTCGTCGAGCAGGATCTTTTCCAGATCTATGGCATCATCAGAGTAGCCAATTTTGAATTCCTGAATCACAGACGTGTCCTTAATGCCATACTGCTCCTGTAGGAGGGTAAGCTTAGCTTTGTTCTCCAGAAGAGAATCACTGTAGACGTTGGCTACAGTGGTGAGCAGTTCGTACATTCGTAGTTTTTCTGTTTCAGCTTTTTGGATTTTAGCCAATTCTTCTGGTGATGCTGATAAACTGGACAGCCTTGGTATTCCCGCCCTGTCAGCCAGCCAGTCTCGGGCCTTGACATGCGATTCCGGCATTTGACCCTGGACTTGCGTTGTAACAGTTTTTGACTGGATAAATTCGACAAGGTGTAGCACGTTGCCGCCTTTATCGCATCCGTTACAGTTAAAAACCTGTTTCCCTGAATCCACTTGTAGAGATCTCTTTGACTGGCTCTTGTGATTTGGACAATCAAAATACAGGACATCTCCAGACTTTGTTGTCAATCGGTCTCCCATGAGCTCCATCGCAACTTCTTCGATGGAGTTCTCGTTCGTCAGTTTGTCGTAGTAGCCCTGGCCTTGAGCTGGGCTGTCGGTCCCCTGAGGGGTTCCTGTGTTCTTTGTAAAGCTTTGCATAATGAATCCTCCACATGCTATGATTGATAAAAAGGATAATATTATTAAGAAGATAAAGACTGCTTGCTTTGGGGCTGATTTTACTTTGGTGTTCATTAACATGCTGACCTCCATTGATTGTGTGTGCTTGTATGATTCCTTGCTTTTATAAGGGTTCTATGATAGAATGTTTTTGTCTTTAACTCATTTGCCTTGGACCAGGAGATTGAGTTTATAGCTAGTTGGGGGGTATCGGCCCCCAACTGGTTTTTTTTCTTTTTCTTTTTCTTTTTCATTTTTTCACTTGTACTCCTTAATTATATCCGAGATTTTGTATCTTTTCTGACCATCGGGAAGTACAATTGGTCTTATCAAACCTTTCTCCTCCCAGGCTTTTACAGTTTGTCTGCAAACTGAAAGTTCCCTTGCCAGCTCTTTTTGCCGGAGTAAAAGTGGGGGTGGGTCACCACCGTTTAAGATAGTTTCTATTTGTTGTAATTGATGTGCCGAGATTTGTTCTATTCCGATTAGGAAGTTCCTAATCAGCCCTAGGATGTACTTAGGTACCTTGTTCATAGTGCGCCTGCTTAAAAAAAACAACAACACTTGAACTTTACAGGTTTATGTGTGTAATTAGAGGGATGGAAAGGCGCGAAGTTTTCGGGGACTAATTATCTTAAGATGGTGTTTTTTACGCTTTTAAAATATTTGAATGCTGAATCTGATAATTTGATGGGGCACCATTCTTGTTTGTAAAACTGGCAAAGCATCTTGTTTAGCTCTAGTGATTTTGAGGAGCCGGAGGTCTTTAATAAATCATTTTCGATGGTAAAAATCAGCTTGGATTGGGTAATGTTCCAATATATTCGATGTAATATAGACAAGGATGTTATTTCTAGTGGGTTCTTTTTTGGAGCACCTATTTTATTTTTCTCTGTCAAAAGGTCCGTAATACATGTGAGATAAAGAGATAAGTTTTCTACTAGTGGTGCAAGGTTAAGTATTGGGTAATTCTCGATCCCTAAAATGCTATTTGCTTTCAAGGCTACTTCTTGGAATATTGGGTTTTTACTAAAGTTAGATTCTAGCGATTCAATAAGCGTCATTAATGTTCGTTGCATAATTGCTGTTTGTTTCCTTGTACTCTTTAAAGTTTCTGCTTTTCCTGATTCCGGGTTACTGTTTTGAGACCAATCCCTTTCCATCTGGCTATGGTTTAGCAGAACACTTAAGAGAAGAAGTAGCTCCTGCCAGTGTTTCTTATAACGCAGCTTTTGATCCTTTTCAGCTTTACTTTCTAGTATTGCTAAATGGAGCTCACGAGCTTGGTCTATGTTTTTGATAAAAAACAGATATAGTTCCGACATAAGTATGAAATATTTATCCCCGGATATCATTTGAATGAAGGTGGAATTGGCTTGTAGTCGTGGGTGGAGGGGAGTATCCATCTTTTTTTTATTTATGAGTTTTACTAAAGTTGCCACGTCTTTTTCTTCTAGTTCAGCAAGGAGAGTTTTCAGCTGCTCTTTATTCTCCTCTGTAACATTTTCTGTTATAAGGAAGGTATTATAATTCAACTGATTCTTAATAAGATTGGCACGTTCTAAAACTACTTCTTTTTTTCTTTCAGATTGTTTAGATATTTTGTTCAGTCTGTTCTCTATTTGAGAATCTCTTAGTTTCCTTAAATCACTATCTGGTGGAAAGGGGTGCTCTTTCTTTTGTTTACTCATTATTTTCATTATCCTTTATTTTTGGCAGGGTATCGATAGCTTTCCTTTTCTGCTCAGTATCCGCATGCTGATATATCTGGTGTATTGCATCAGAACTATGCCCGACCATTGCTCTTACAACGTGTTGAGGAATTCCTTTTGCTGCACAGAAACTTATAAAAGAATGTCTGAGGCTGTGAAAGCCGTAGACGGTTGCATCTCTAACACCTCTTTCCCTTTTCTCGGTAGTTTTAATTCCCGCTTTTACGAAAGTTTTCTGAATTTTTTTGGAAACAGCTCCCGGATCTTTTTTGTATGAGGCTGCTATTTTAGGTAGTACATATTTATTTTTCGAAGGATGTATACTCTCTAATATCATATGGAGGACACTATGTATTGGAGTCTCGCTGGTTTTTTTGTGCGCCTTCGTTTTACGAGGCTCAATGCTAAAAGTTTTTGTTTGAAGGTTTATTTCATCCCATTTCAAAAGACAGGCATCTCCTAGTCTGAGTCCAGTATAGAAACCTATAATCAACAGATGTCTAATTTCTTTTACTGAAGCCATAAGAATAGAGCAAAACTCTTCTAATGTAAGGGGTTTCTTGCTGGCGTTATTATTTTTAACTTTATTAGTACTGTTACAAACGTTTTCAGAAGTGCCGACCTCACTTGATAGGATACCCAAGATTCGACTTGAAATTCTGATGCATTCATTGCAATCCTGTTCTGTGGTGCTGGTACTTCTTATATGTTTTAAGAAGCTTGATGTAATTTCTTTATTTATCTCATGAGCATATTTTATTTCTGGATGACTGTCTTCTAGCCATTCCGTAAAAGTGCCCCATGCTCTCATATAGGAATTAATTTCTTTTTCTGTCACCTCAAGAATAGAGGTAAACTCCTCTAGTGTAAGGGGTTTCTTACTTACGCTGTTAATTTTCACTTTTTTAGTACTATTCCAAACGTTTTCAGTAGTACCAATGTCCTTTGATAAGACATTGAAGATACGTCTTAGGATTTTAATGTACTCGTTGTACGTTTGTTCTGCGATATTAGTACTCCATATATGTTTCAGGAAGTTTGCTGCGATTTTTTCGGTTACCTCATGTGCGTATTTAATTTCGGGATGGCTGTTTTCGAGCCATTTTATAAGTGCTTTCCACACTCTCTTGTAGGAGTTAATTGTATTTTTACTTTTTGGAGCTATTCCGGGTTTCCCCATAAATTCTGGTAACACTTCTTGAAGTTCAATTTTCGCTGATCTCTCGTTGAAAAGGAATTTTACACAGTCTTGAAGCGCTTCTACTTTTTTTTCTTCTGGAAGGCAGTTTAAGCTTTCAGTTAATCTGATTAATTGAATTCTATAGTCTGTGCCTTCTCTAAGCTCTGCTGTTCGTTGGTTTGCTGCTTTTTGAGCCTTATTGAAATTGGTTTCTTTGGTAGATTCCTTGACTCTTTTCCCGTTTATCATAACCTCAAAAAGGTATGTTTTTTTTCCTTTAGGTTTAAAAGGTTTGACCATCTATCTTTTCTGCTCCTTTTTATCGGTAACACAAGATGATAGATGTTAGTTCAGGTTAGGTCAAGAAAAACTTACACCCTATTTACACCCTCGGTGTTTCTTCGGGGTGAAAAAAGCAATAAAAACAGGGGCTTAGAATTCAGCCTATTCCCTCCTAAGTGATAGGTAAGAGGTTCGAGTCCTCTCGGGGCCGCCATTTTTTCTCAGTTAATTCAGTAAGTTGTCCAAGTAATTCAAGAAAAACGTAAAATCCTTAAAACAGCACTTAACCCCCATTAACCCCGGGTTCTTACAATAACTGGCTCCTTTTTTCGCATCCTCACATCAGCAGTAAAAATCCTTGACATATCAGACAAATAGCACAACAATTCTTATTGTCCGCATTATTTAAAAAAAAAGGGAGACGATCATGAAAAGATTTTTTGTTTCTTTAACAATTTTATATGTTCTGTTGTTTTTTGTTTCCTGTGGTGATGATAAAAACGAAACCACTGAAAACACAATTGTAAAAAAAGAGATCAAGTCTGCTGAAGGCGGCGAAGTTGAGTCGGCTGACGGCAAGGCAAAAGTAGATATTCCGGAAGGTGCTCTTGATGAAGATGTTGAGATTACTGTTCAAATGAAAAACCCTGCAAACTACACAGATAAAGATGATATTGGAAGCAATGTCTATAATTTCGGCCCGGAGGGACTTCAGTTTAAGAAACCTGTGACCATAACTTTGAAAACGACCAGAGATAAAACTGCAGGGCAAATCATAACCATTGCGGTTTACAAAGACACTGAGTGGGTCTATGAGGGAAGTGGCCTTGAAAGTTCAGGAGACCCGATAATGTCGGGAGATCCTATTATGTCGGGAGATCCTATTATGTCGGGTGACCCGATAATGGCAAAAGTCGAGCATTTTTCTGATTATGCAGTTCTGATCTTTGACGAAGAAAAGACTGATGATATTGGTGACACAGGAAATACAGGAAACACCGGAAACACAGGAAATACAGGCGACACAGGCGACACTGGCAATACAGCTGAAGACGGTACCCTGACTATAAATTTGACAAATGCTGCGGAAGCAGACGGTCAGACATTGACAGTCGATATTTATGCTGAAAATGAAATCGATGTTGCAAATCCAGTTAAAAAACTTGGGAGAAATACAGTTGAGATAAAAAATGGAGTGGCCTCTTTTGCACTTAAAAACTCGGAAGATTTTGAGATTCTTGAAACTGACTGGATCGGTACAGGCGGAACCACTTATGATCTATATCTTTTCACTGATGAAAACGGCAATGATATGGCAGACAAGAACACAAATGAAAAAGTGAGCGGTTATCCGGGAAAGATCACAATTGACGGCAATACGGTACGGGATCTTGATTTCCAAACAGACTTTACCGTATTCACACCGGAAAACGGAACCATAACTGTCACAGCATCAGGAATGACTGAATATGAAGGTAAAACTCTTATTCTGGGTGTTTTTAATTTTGGGGAATCTCTATTGGATGGTCAACTTCTAGGAACGGGCAAGACTATAATATCTGAAGGGAACGCAACGATCCAAACCATGCAGTTGACAGCTCCGACTGTGACCTGGGAAGGAGAAGGTGGTTTGCTGTACGATATTTTTGTTATTGTTGATGAAAACCTGAACGATGAGCCGGATAATGGAGAATTCGCTGTAAAAGCACTTGACCCTTTTACAATAATGATCCTCAAAGATATTACTACCGTACCATTCACTGCATCTGATTTTGCCGAAATAATAAAACCGTAAAGATTTTAAAAACCGCAATATTAATTTAACAAAGGAGGTGAGTTCTTTGCCTGAAAATGAGAGAAAACTTTGTATTAAAAAATATAATGAGTCTGTATATTTGATAGTAAATAAAAACAAAAAAAATGATGCGGTATTTTCTATATAGCACCTTCCTATGATGGAGCCTATGCAAGTCTTGAGTGGAGATGACTTCCGGCTGATCAGGTGACTTGGCATGAGGCACTCGCCTATGCCAACGAACGCTCAAAAGAGGAAGGACTTGAAGAATGTTTTGACTGCACAGGCACTGCTCCTGATTTTGAATATGCTCTGAAATCAAAGTTTTCAAAACCACAGGACTGCCTTGGATATCGTCTTTCGACAGAAAGTGAGTGGGAATATGCAGCGAGAGCTGGAACAAGCACTGCTTTTTATAATGGAGACATTACAGAAACTGGAGAAAGCCCGCTTGATCCAAATCTTGATAAAATAGGATGGTATAGAGGAAATTCATCATCATCAACAAGTGAATATGATTGTAGTGGTTTGTTTACGGGAGCAGACAAGTGTGGTACTCAGCCAGTTGGCGGCAAACTTGTCAACAGTTATGGACTGTTTGATATGAGTGGCAATGTGTGGGAATGGAATATGGATTGGTGTGGAGATTATCCAACAGGTTCGGTGACAGATCCAGTGGGTGATACAGGCTCGCACCGTGTCCTACGGGGTGGCAGTTGGTACAGCAGCGCCCTCTACTGTCGCAGTGCTAGTCGCGGCAACGGCACTCCGTACCGCCGCGACTACTACCTCGGTTTCCGCCTCTCCAGGACCGAGTAACACTATGTGCTTTTACTCTTTTACCCTTTTCTTTGTTGTTATCCCCTCCGATATTTCCGGACAGTAAAATAAACACCTTTCCCAAACCTTCCGTATGTAAGTTTTTCAAACCGCTCCGATGATTTAAATACGAATACAGTTGAACTCCGCAGAAAAAAGTATTCTCAAAATTGAATCAACAATAATCATTAGTCCCAATGTTTTATGTGTAAATGTCTTACTAAAATAAAAAGTTTATCTTGTATCTTTTTGAAACGATTGCGTTTTTTAGCCCTAAGCTTAAATGTTTATTGTCCTGTTATCCCCTGATTAGAAGGGGGTCTTCATATAATTACAATTAAATTAAATCTGTTTTTGTGTTAAGATTTATACAAAAGCGTGTGTTTTGCTGTCTAATTTGGGGTTGACGAGAAGTTTTGATATGCTATAATTCCTCTTTGATATGCTATAATTCCACGGCGTTGTGTGATTTATCTTTTCTGGAGAGGAGAAATGCGAAAGATTTATCTGTTTCTTATTCTTCTTGTAGTATTTCTTATTTCAACTTCATGCGGCATAGGTGTAGGGTTTGCTCAGACTCATGGAGGAACAAGTCTTAACTATCAGGTTCCTGTTAAGGATATGAGGTTTAATGGTGAGGTTTCAGCTAAAGTGAAAGGGCATAGTGTTTTCTGTGTTTTTCCGACGTATGACCCTCTGATGGATAAGGCAATGAAAAAGTTGAATAAAAATGCTGGCCTAAAAACAGGACACAGAGCTGTATTCAATGTCAGAGTAGATGTAGAGGATAAATTCTACCTTTTTTTCTGTACAAGACATGTCACCGTTTCCGGGGATGTATATGAAATTATAGATGATAAATACATTGCAAATGCCAAGGCTCAAAAAGCCAGAAAACGGGAGATACAGGAAAGAAAACAGACAGAACAGGTAAAAAAGCAGGGAAAGTCAACAGAAAGGTATGCTGAACTTAATAAACAGAGAGAGGACGAGGCAAAAAAACAGCAGCAGATAAAGAATATGGAAGAATCAGAGTTTAAAAAACCGGAGGAACGACAGAAGTACCTTTTTAAATATTGGGATGCTCTTAAAAAGAATGATCTTACAGTGATAAAGAACGAAGTTGTTTATTCGCTGATGAATAAACCCGGCATTCTTAAACAGGAGGGGTTTTATTTCCTGGGTGATGTAGCTCTGATTGAGAAAGATGTCATAAAAACAAAGGAAAACTACATAAAAGGATTCACGATTGCAGAGTTTGAAAAGGAAGGCCTGATGTATCACCTGATACAGTTTGGTGAAATGTATCCTGACCTGAAACCGATAATACAGGGAATATATACGGAAATAACAAAAGAGGGAAAATGATGAAAAAAGAGTTACAATTTGGAGAAATTACATCTTTTGCGTTTAAGAATGGGTTTAAAAACCTTTTTCCTATTATTGGATGTATTGTTTTATGGATACTTACTATATGGATTCCATATATTAATGTCGGAACAACAATAGCGATGGTTACCTTGCCTGCAGTTTTAAGCAGAGGAGAAATGATCTCTCCTTTAGAAATATTCGACGGATCTTATCGTAAATATATGGGAGAGTTCTTTCTCGTTAACGGGTTGAAAAACCTGATAATTTTCCCTGCACTTATGTTTATGATTGTTCCTGGAATTGTTATGCTGATAAGCTATATGTTTTCCACAATGATAGTTGTAGATAAAGGAAAAGGAGCTTCTGAAGCTATGAAACTCAGTCTCGAAGCTACAGACGGTCATAAGTGGACAATCTTCTTATGGTTCCTTTTTTATATGGTTGTAATAATTGGAATTCCAGTCGTTATTCTTGGTATTATCTGGATACCGCTATGCTTTATTTACATATTTATCGCAAATGTTGTGGGTTTGGCAGGAATGGGGTATATGTATGGACAGCTAGCAGCTAATATTTCTGAAAAAGATACTAGTTTTCAAGAAAAGAAGGTTGCAAAGAATTTTATCTGGGTGTTACTTATTTCTTCTGTTGTTTTAATAATTAGTGTTTTGATATATTTTTTTGTGCCTCCTTTAATTAT
>Ga0222695_1001137_pt1 | contig 11382 bp, 8 predicted proteins | sample AntAcemetage1398_FD_179834 | JGI IMG/M metagenome (GOLD analysis project Ga0222695, IMG submission 179834) | Saline water microbial communities from Ace Lake, Antarctica - #1398 | ecosystem: Environmental > Aquatic > Non-marine Saline and Alkaline > Saline | place: Antarctica: Ace Lake...
AGGCCATTATGCAATTTACTATTCAAAGAGTTTTGAAGCAACGTTAGGTTGCTATTATCAATATGATACTTTACAATTTACATACAACCAACAGGTTTGTGACTATAATTATATGGGGATACCAAATAATCATATAGATCATCAATTGTTAATATATCCAAATCCTGTTAGAGATATATTGAGAATTGATGTTAAGGATATAATTCTTGAATCTGTTATTATTTATGATGCCAAAGGACAGATACATAAAATCGATAATTCATGTAATAAATATATTGACGTTTCAAATTTAGCTTCAGGATTATACATTATAAGAATTAATGATAAGTACACATTCAAAGTTATTAAAGATTAACGTTTGCCAACACATGCTATACGATAATTGCTGCGCAATTCCGATTTTTAAAGCTGCGCAATAAAAATTATGGAAAGAAAAAAACTAAAAAGAAAACCCGCAACCCGAAACTCAATCCACGACCTGAACATTCCCCTCATCAATCTTCTCTTTACCCTGGTAACACAAAAATATCTGTGCCACGGTAAGCACATCTTTCTGGCAATACTTTACAATTCGTTCCAGATCATTTTCTTCCCAGTATACTCTCGCAATATCACTGCCATTGATATCATCTTTCGGGGAAGGGATATCAAATAAATGTGCAAGCAGGACAAGAGATGTATAATGTTTGTAGTCTCCAAACTTCCAGAGCTCCATTGTATCAAGGTGAGTTACTTCCCATGGTTTCTTTCCTGCAGTATCCAGTATGGAAGGCAAAGGGATTTTATTTATCAGCATTCTTCGGGCGATATAAGGAAAGTCAAATTCCTTACCATTATGTGCACATAGTAACTGATCTCTTTTATTGAAATAATTGCTTCTGAGTAAATCGCTGAATTCTGTTAATAATATCTTTTCATCATGGCTGGAAAATGATTTAATTCTGAACACTTCACCTTTTAGATATCCTACAGAAATGCAAATTATTTTGCCAAACTCAGCATATATGCCTGCTCTCTCATAAAGAGCTTCTGCTTCATCATCTTCATTCTTTTTAATATTATCTGCTTTTTTATCCCATAAAGCCTTGAGTTCAGTGGATAGCTCTTTGTAATTTTTCTCCCTGGGTACCGTTTCTATGTCCAGGAACAGTATCTTTTCAATATTGTATTGGCTAAGCATGGTAGAGTTTATTTGTTTAACATTAGTAAATTAATAAAGACATTTAATAGAACACAGATGACACTGATGAGACAGATATTCACTGATCAGTGTAAATCAGTTGCATCAGTTTAATAAGTGTTCCATATCTTTGTATCAAATTTAGAAAAAATTATTTCAACTAAAATGAGAAGGAATTATATTTTCATATTGTTATTAATTTCCTTTCTGATGTTAGTAGTACTTTCATGCACAAAGGTAACCGATGAAATTGATCCGCAGATAATAATTGAGTCTCCCGTAGAATTCACATCCTTTAATCTCCCTGACACTATGTTGATTAAAGCAGTTGTGAGTGATGATAATAATGTTGAAAGTATTAAGATATCTGTTACAGATGAGAATTTTGTAACAGTTTTTGGTGCATATTCATATCCACCAAGCGGAAATCCGACAAACATCGAAGATGAGTTGGTAATTGATGATGTCTTGATGGAGAGCGGTATATATTATCTCAAAATTAGAGTTTATGATGGGGAAAACTCAAAGAATGCTTTTAGGAAAATATATATTAATGAGGTGCCCCGTGAACTGGAAAATGTTATTGTTATTACTAAGAATGCAGGATATTTGAGTGTACAGAATATTGATGCTGGCTTTTCTTTGGGAACATTATTTAATATTGATTGCTCATATGAAGTGTCGGAAATTAGTGCTCGTTATCAACTTTTGTATATTGCCGGGAAATATTATGATTGGATGAAAGCATGCGATATAGAAAAAGGTACAGTAGAGTGGACGCTTAGTGGAGTAAACCATCCTCCTTTGCCATACTTCAGGAATTTGTATTTTAAGGATGATTTATTGTATGTTTCAACCAGCAGAGGTGAGGTTCTTGCCTATAACCAGGACAAGATAGTGCTTTATTCCACATTATTGCCGCAAAATCGAGTCCCGGGAGTTTGTATTGAACATGATAATTTCTTAGTTACCGAAACTAGTGAAATATCAGGATTTCATTCATATCTGACTACTTTTTTTGCAACAAGTGGTTCGTTTTTTAATGAACGTATAATTGATATGGATGTTATTGGATTGTATTCAAAGGGTGAAAACAGAATTTATTGCATTACAAATACCTCATTAGTTGGAGGTATTTATGTTTATAACCCCCAAAGCAATGGCCTGGATGAAGTCAGGATTTTTGAAGGAAATCTGCTTATTGCCTCTGAGCAAATAGATGATAATAATTTGTTCCTTGCTTTTAGTGATGGAGTGCATATCTATAATTATAACCTGAATAGCCTAACATTATTTGTTATAAATAGCTCAGTCCTGACAATGAGTTTTGATGATCTGAACAATATCCTGTATATTGCAGAAAGTAATAGGGTAAGTTCTTTTACTTATCCACAGGGGACTCTTGTTAATTCTATTGATGTGCCAAAGGATGTGGTAAATATGCATCTTCATTATAACAAATAAAGTACTTAGAGTGCCTTGAGTACTTGGAGTGCCTTAAGTTAGAAAAAATGTTTGTGAAAGATTATCAGTTAGTTGTAAGCAAGGATGGTTCACATACTATTTATGTGCCTGAACTGAATGAGCATTATCATTCTGTATTTGGTGCTATACAGGAGTCGAATCATGTTTTTATTCGGGAGGGATTTGATAAAATAGTTAAGAATGACATTAATATTTTGGAGATAGGATTTGGAATGGGATTAAATGCTTTACTGACATGTCTTAAATCTGATAAAGTGAATCGGATTGTAAATTATACAAGTATTGAACCATTTCCATTGGATACAACAGTATGGAATAAACTAAACTATCCTGAGCTTTTAGAGGAAAAGGATGCTAAAAAAGTATTTTTCAAAATTCATGAAGCAGAGTGGGGGAAAGCAGAGCTTATTATTGGATCATTTGAATTATTGAAGATCAGGAATACACTTGAAGAAATAAAACTACCGGAAGCTTTTTATGATATTGTTTACTTTGATGCTTTTTCTCCTGAAGTTCAACCATCACTTTGGTCAGAGGACAATTTTCTTAAAATAAATAAAGCAATTAAAAGCGGAGGAATATTAGTCACTTATTCGAGTAAAGGAATCGTAAAGCAAGCATTGAGAGCTGTAGGATTTGAAATAAAGCGTTTACCCGGACCGAAGGGTAAGCATCATATGTTGCGAGCCACCAGATAAGTTGGTAGTGGCAGTAGCAGTGGCAGTAGCAGTAGACAGTAAACTATAGATTCGTAATCATTACTGATGCGTTAATATTTTATTGAAACTAAATAAGTTAAGTTGTTCTTTGACATTTTGATTGATTTTAAATTTGGTAAATAGTTCATTTAGAGGAGTTTTAGAGAAAGCAGAAATTCCTAAAATTTGCATCATTTCATAAACTGAATATGAGCTATGAAGTTGATGTTTAAGATAGGCTACTATCAAATATGTGCAGATTGCCATCCACAGATGTATTTTTACTGCATTTTCAGAATGTCCCCACAAAGTCTTGATTTGGAGATTTTGTTTTATCCATCTGAAAAACACCTCTATCTGCCAACGGTTTTTGTAAATGATAGCAATGTCTAATGCTTCTATGTCAAAATTGTTGGTTAAAAATACAAGCGTTAAATCTTTTTCATGGTCGTAATATTTTATACGCCTTAGCTTCTTGGGGTATAATTTATTGCTTTTATAAACTAATAGTTTTATTGTTTGATCGCAGCGTAAGCCGGTATTTTTGTCTACCTGTCTTGATTCAACAGCTTTGAAGCTAAGGTTTTCCCTGGGTCTGATTACGAAGAATGCATCTAATTCATTTAGTTCATAGAGTCGCTTGAAGTCCCAATAGGCTTTATCCATAACATAGATTGCATGAGGAATAATGTCGATTTCATCAAGTGCATTTACGTCATGGTATTTACCATCAGTTATATGAATAAAAGTAGGTATACTACCTCGCAAATCTAATAGAGTATGCATTTTTACAGCACCTCGAGAGTATTTACCTTTTGCCCAGTTCATTAAAATAATACTAACAGATATGGTTGTTGAATCGAGAACAAAAATCTCTTTATCAATTTCAATATCAGGAATTGTACTATCTGAATATAGTGGTTGAACAAGGTTAATAAGATAGGCACCAAAGTCTGCAAAAATACGCCAGTCTCTGTTCTCATTTGCACGAGATAATGTTGATTGGTTAACGCTTTGCTTTATTCCTAAATGATACAAACTATTTTTATGAGCATTAAGGCAAAGACAAATGTCTCGTAATCCATTTCTGCTTGTCAATTGACCAAAAAATAATTGAGCAAATTGATTCCAACAATTAAGCTCCCTCACCCTATAATCACCGTTATAGCGATTTACACATTTTTGAAACTCATATCGGTTAACAAGTGAGAGGGTTTGTGCAAAAACATATTTGCCTGTATTCATAACTTCGTTTTCTGCCAAAGTTAGCTTGTAAATCAAATCAAAAAATCAAAGAACGTTCTATTTATATTGTTTTTATTGTACTTTTAGAAGATTAAATATTTCTTAACGCATCACTATTGATTCGTAATTAGTAATTAGAAATTCGTAATCCGTAATTAATATGCATAAAGTTGAGAATAGATTTAACATCAGGGTATACGGGATTTTTATTAAAAATGGAAAAGTTCTTTTGACAGATGAATATAGATTAGGAACAAAGATGACAAAGTTTCCGGGCGGAGGGCTAATATTCGGGGAAGGAACGATAGATTGTCTTAAAAGAGAATGCAGGGAGGAGCTAAATAATGAGATTGAGGTTATAGAACATTTTTATACTACCGATTATTTCCAGCCATCAATTTTACTACCCGATCTGCAACAAATAATAAATATTTATTATAAGATCCGTATTTCAAAGCCATTTGGATTTATAATTTCTGATAAAAAATTTGATTTTCCTCAACTCATTGACGGAGCACAAAGTTTTCGATGGATGGATGTTGAAAAATTATATGCTGATGAGCTAACCTTACCAATAGATAAAAAGGTGGTTGATATGTTACGTTACATGTAGGTCAATGCTATGGCATTGACCTTATTAGGGTACAAATGACCCATTTACATCTCCGACACATAAACCTTTATAATCCTGTATGACTGGTGCAATACCAAGTATAATTATGGCTGGTTGCTCAAAAACCCAATCCCCGGCAGGAAAAGAATAGATTAGGTATACAAAACGTTGGGAAACATACAGAGCATCCATGGTATTTACATATGTTGAGATATCACAATCCGCTGCTCGTAATCGAAGTCCATATAAAGGTTGAATACTCACAAAGTGCATCATTATTGCCAATGCATCTGCAGCATTTCCACCTCCCCAGAGTTCACTGGAAGAAGAATTAATTATATATGTACCTGGTGGGACATTCAAAAATGCATACTCACCAGTTATACTTGAAATGGTTGAATCTATTATTTGATTTGCTGAAATTAACAAATATACTTTTACATTAGGCAGGGGAGTAGAAACAGAATTGTCATAAGTGATCATGCCACTAATTGTTTGGGGCGACAAGTCATCACAAACAGTATCTATTAAATAAATGGCTCCATCGATGATACCATTGTAGCCATTAGAACTTTCATCATAGGCAGTTGTTCCGGAACCCTCATTAAAATGCCATAATCCGACAGTTGTAGGTTCTAAATTTACATCCGGGCAGGGAGGTGTAAAATCAGTAGTATATATTGCATCAGAAGAAAACCTGACATCATCAATTCTGCCATGATAATGCCTTAATGCCTGATTTCCCCATCTACCAACTGAAGTTGGTGTATTTAGAGTACCAGTAGGAGAATTATACGAGTTTGTATCAGATTGTTTTACCCCATCAATAAACATCATCATTCCCATAATAGGGTGAACCACTGCTGCAACATGATACCATTGACCGGCATTCCAGGAATTCGAATCAGAATAAATATGGTAATTGTTTCCAAAGTCATCCTCAATGCCAAAAATTAATTTCCCATTATTTCCGGGTGATGGTGTAAAGGTAAGGTTAAACTCATTTTCATTAGTTGTGACACCGTTGTTTCTTACCACAAGCCCAGCATAATCTGTAATAGAATTATTGATTTGATTTGTTGGTTTAAACCACAACTCCAGGGTTCTGATCCCATTTCCAACATCTGATCCTAAGTCAACATAATCATCAACACCATCAAAATAGAGAACATTTCCTGAAGCTACAATTGAATCACAAACATCTGAGTAAATTCTTGTTGCTCCCACTAATTGGCCATCATAGGAATTGGAACTTGAATCAACAGCAATGAATCCAGATTCATTAAAATTCCACATTCCAATAGTTGTAGAATCAGCCATTAGATCAGGACAGGGTGGAGTGAAATCAGAGGTATAAATAGCCTCCGAAGAAAATCTTACGTCATCAATACTTCCACAAAATAATCGTACAAGGGTATCTCCCCAACATCCAAGGGAGGTGGTACTAGAAAAATTTGTAGTTGCGAATGAATAGGAGTTTGTGCTTATTTGTTTGATTCCATCAACAAATAACATCATTCCCTGGCTTGGATGAATAACTGCTGCAACATGGTACCATTGTCCGGCATTCCAAGAATCTGAATTAGAAAAAACGTTATATAGATTCCCCATACTATTTTTAATGCCAAAAACTAATTTTCCTTTATCACTCATACTCGGAGTAAATGCCAATGTAATCTCATGCTCATTACTCAGATCGTTGTTTCTTGCTACAAGTGCAGCATAATCTGTTATTGAATTATTAATGTCATTTTCTGGTCTAAACCACAATTCTATTGTCCTGACTCCGTTCCCGGCAGAAGTACCTAAATCAACGTAATCGTTAATTCCATCAAAATCCAGAGCATTTCCCGAACTAAAGGTTGAATCCATAAATAATACGTATACTGCACCCTTATTCAGGCCTCCATCATCATCAAGAGCTGCACCAACTATTAAATCATCGGTTCCACCTCCATTAAAATCACCAATATTTGCAACTGACTGGCCAAAAATATCATCATCATCCAGAATACCATTAAATCCTCCTTGTGTATTACTGATTTTATCCAGGTCTTTTACAGTGCCATTTTGATTCAGATAAATAAGGTAGGCAGCCCCACGGTTTAAGCCACCGTCATCATCATTAATTGTACCAACTATAAGGTCATTTACACCATCATCATCAAAATCTCCTAAAGGATTCATTGCATGTGCAAAGCGATCATTATTGTCAAGTAAGCCACTAAACCCTCCTTGTGTTGAACTGATCTTTTGATGACTCTTAACCTGGCCATTTGCGTTAAGAAATAGTATCCAAACACATCCATGATCAGATCCACCGTCATCGTCTCCAAATGCTCCAACAGCTATATCAACAATTGTATCTCCATCTAAATCTCCAAGAGATGCAACACTGCAACCAAAAAAATCCTCATTATTCAGGATTCCGGTAAAATTACCTTGTGTGTCACTGATTTTATGATAGGAATTTACAGTGCCATTTTGGTTTAAACAAATAATAAAAACAGCACCTCTTCTCGTTCCGCCATCATTATCTCTTCTCATACCCACAATAAGGTCAGGTACATTATCACCATTAAAGTCGCCAATAGGATCAATTCCTGAACCAAATGCACAAGTAGCTCCAAAGTTGGCAGTAAACCCACCTTGTGTATCGCTTATTTTTTGTTGATTATTAACTGTGCCATCAGGGTTCATAAATAATATCCATATTGCTCCATGCCAGTTTCCTCCATCACTATCGTATTGTGCTCCAATAGCTAAATCAACTACTCCATCACCATTCAGATCTCCAACTGTATCGACATCAGATCCGAAAACACCACCTGCACCCAGACTTACTGTCAGGCCTCCCTGTGTATCACTTATTTTTTGATGCGACTTAACAGTTCCGTCAGAATTAAGAAATAGTATCCATACTGCACCATTATTGGTTCCGCCGTCATCATCAGCTGATGCTCCTATTGCAAGATCGTATACTCCATCACCATCCAGATCACCAATACAAGTGGATGCCCTGCCAAAAAAATCATTATCATTTAATGTGCCGGTAAAAAGTCCTTCTGTTGCTGAGATCTTCTGAAAGGAGTTTACTAACGTTTGAGAAAAGCTAATATTAATAAAAAGCAATAAAACTAATGATACTAAAATGCTGTATGTTTTCATTTGTTTTGTTTTGTTTTTTAATTGAATATACAATATGTCCTAGTCTTTAAAAGTAACCATGCCAAATCGTTGGTGCTTGCGTTTCTGACTGAAGATAATCATTTCATTCTTAGCAATTTGTTCACAAACTTTCGGGCGGGTAAGAACAGCATCATCATTTACCCGATATAAAGCTGACCGGCTTTGATTTCCATCAGCATCCATTTCTATTACCATAACAATAGAGTTTTTACCTTTCGTAAACCTCTGAGGTTTTCCAACACTTTTATAATATATATTTTTAGGATTGTCATTAAATATGAAATATAATTTATCGTTCACAACTGCTAAAGCATATGAAGAGTAAAAACCATAATCATTCATTGTATGTTGATGTTTTGCAATTTTTTCTGCCCACTCTATTTCGCCATCAGGATTAATGTTGATGACAATAATATCATTATACACATTGTAGTATGTGGTGGTACTTGTTGTATGACCGTTAGCATCCGTATGATATGTTGTGCGAGTATATGTGTAATACTGTTCGCCGATTAATAGAGCACCACCATCGCTTCGTAAAACAAAATCAGATAAATCAAATTCATACAATTCAACAGTTTTTCCTTTTGCAGCTTTCTTCTTGGTTTTTTTAGCTATTCGCTCTTTCATGTTTTGTGTCAGGAAATCAATGCTAAAATCTTTAAAGCTTTTCGTTGTAATCTCTTTTGTCTCGCCATCAATACAAAGAAAATAACAGCCTTTAATGCTAAAGGTACCTTCCTCAGAGAAAAATCCACCACAAACTATATCGTTATCTTTGTTGATTGCGATATTCATATCAGTAAAAAATTTACCTGTTAAGTGGATCGGGTATTCTATTAGGGTGTTTCCTTCATTTGAATAAGCGAGCACCTGGTATTTATAATTTGGCTTTCCTTTCCGTTTCTCTTTTTTTATATCCTTATATATCCTCCCCAGAATATATGTATTTCCATTATTGTCAACTCTGTATTTTTCAATTGCAAAGAGTTCTTCTTTATAAGGAAGAGTTATGGATTTTTTCCATATAAGGTTTAAGTCTTCATCAAAAACATGAAATCCAAACTTTTCATTAAGGCCTTTCTTGTATGGTAAATCATAATATATCATTAGTTTAGTGCTGTCATCTGAGAGATCATAGAAGTAGCCACCAGCATTATATTTTGAATAATATTTGTAATTTATTTCTGCAATTTTCTTCAGGTCATGATTTGGCTCAAGTGTTTTCTTGTTAATACTTGAAACAAAAAGGTAATTCATTTTTTGCTTTTTATTAATGAATGAAGAGAACAGATATAGCTCCGTGTTAAATTGAACAATAAACTCAGGATAGAGTTCATCATCATTATAATACTGAACAAGTTCGACTGATTTAGTTTGATTCATTTTCTTATCGTAATGTTCAATATATTTTTGTCCGGCTGAGAATAAACTCATTCTGGCTTTTAAGGCATATATTCCACTTTCATCATAGCCTACTATATCAATAAGAGTTGTTTTTTTCGATTCCTTAAATTCCTTACCCCAGGTCATTTCAATGTTTTTTGAGGTTTTTTGTCCGAAAGCCAGCTGAGAGATAAAAAGTGTCATCAGCATACAACTAATAATTCTTGTCATGTTTTTTTGTTTAATTAATGAAAAAGTTTCGTATCTATTTTAATAAGATAATAATCATTGCTTAAAACAGGATGCCTAGCCTGATGCCAAAAGGTGCAACAAAAGTGATTTTATCTAACTCATAAATTTCTTTTGGGAAATCATCAGGGACTTTTTCAGTTCTGATTCCTAAGCCGAAATTTATATCCATCACATAGCGTGATCCGAAATAATATTGAAATCCATAATTGACGGTATAATCAGTATATACAATATTAAATCCATTTTCCTTATAACTTCGCCTTCTGTATTGAAGTCCAAAGTAGCCGTCTTCCGGAGCTCTTCCATAATAATATTTGGGATGTATCCATATGCTATATCCACCATCAGGATCTGAAACATACTGATTGCCATCTGGATTTTTCGGGAATTCATATCCATAATAAGGTAATAATAATCCAATACCTGCTTCAATACTTATTTGCCTGTTAATAATTCTTTCGTAGTATATTGGAAGATCTCCTGTGATGATGGATATAGCGTTAAACTTAATTACATTCTTTGCATTGGATATCCTGCCATCGTCAAAATATTTTGAGATGTCGGATGTGTCGTTACTATTAGTTTGTGCAATTAAATTTCCGGAGATTATAAATATTGCTAGAAGGATGTATATTTTAATTCTGAAAATATTCATATTAATTTTTTTTGATGCGGGTAAATTTACATAATTAAATTTAAAATTTTAGCATATTTCTAATAAGCTTATTTTATCCTGATAATCTTTTTCCGGTATGTCTTGTCATCAACCAAAAGATTTACAATGTAAATCCCGCTTGAGGTGTTATCATCAAAATTAACAGTAAACTTATGTAAGCCACTCTCTTGCTTGCCGGAAAAAATGTCTTTTGTTTTCGAGCCGTAAATATCGTGAATAGTAAGGCTTACCGAAGCGGGTTTTACAATATAGTATTCAATAGTAGTAAAATTGCTAAGCGGGTTGGGGAAAACGCCGAAAGTGGAGTAAAGCAATTTCTCGTTGTCGCTCGAAATTAGAATAACATTAATAGTATTGGAAAAAGCCTGGCAACCAAAGTCGTTGCTTACCGAAACATAATATTCACCGGAAACATTGGCAATAAAATACTGAGAGGTTGCTCCCGGGATCAAAATGCTGTCGATATACCACTGGTACGATGGAAAAGCATCGCATACCAATGAGTCGCCAAATTGTGTGATATGGGGATTGGGTGATGAAACAATTACTGTCTGAAAAGATGTATCCTGATACATGCCATTATCTGCTATCAGGCTTATTTCATAGAAGCCTTCTACATTAAAATTCTTTTGGGTATTTACTGTAGTATCGAATGGCA